>FWPV01004931.1_pt1 | contig 27415 bp, 39 predicted proteins | sample 2228371 | NCBI WGS metagenome assembly FWPV01 (sample SAMEA103939776, study PRJEB20133) | metagenome
CAACAAGACGTGGCGCTCGCGTTGGTATGCCGACAAAGACTACGCGAAGCTCCTGCACGAGGATCTGCGTCTGCGCAAGGAGTTGAAGTCCCGGCTCCAGCACGCGGGCGTGGCGGAAATCGATATCGAGCGGACCGCCAACAAGATCCGGGTGAACATCTACTCGGCTCGCCCTGGCATCATCATCGGTCGCAAGGGCGCCGAGGTGGACAAGCTGGGTGCGGAGCTTCGCGCCACCTACGGGCGCGACATCCACATCAATATCCAGGAGATCCAGCGACCGGAGATCGAGGCCCAGCTCATTGCCGAGTCCATTGCGTCCCAGCTCGTGCGCCGCATCACCTTCCGGCGCGCCATGCGGCGGGCCATGGAAAACGCCCTCCGCTTCGGCGCGCAAGGGGTGAAGATCCGCTGCTCGGGTCGGCTCAACGGCGCCGAGATCGCCCGCTCGGAGTGGTACCAGGAAGGGCGCTTGCCGCTCCATACCCTGAAGGCCAACATCGAGTACGGGTTTGCCGAGGCGTTCACCACCTACGGGGCCATTGGCGTGAAGGTCTGGGTGTTCAAGGGCGAGCTGCACCGCAGCAAAGCCCACTGGCGGACGCTGTGAGGGTCGAGGTGCTGCCATGTTGATGCCGAAAAAGGTCAAGTTCAGGAAGCAGCAGCGGGGACGCCGGCGCGGCCTGGCCACGCGGGGCGGCGAACTGGCGTTTGGCGATTTCGGCCTCCAGGCCATGGAACCGGGGTGGATCACCGCCAGGCAGATCGAGGCGGCACGTATCGCCATGACTCGCCACGTGAAGCGCGGCGGCAAGATCTGGATCCGCATCTTCCCCGACAAGCCCATCACCAAGAAGCCGGCCGAAACCCGCATGGGCAAGGGCAAGGGCGCGCCGGAGGAGTGGGTGTGCGTGATCAAGCCTGCCCGCATCCTCTACGAGATGGAGGGGGTGGCGGAAGAGGTGGCCCGCGAGGCCATGCGGCTGGCCGCCCACAAGATTCCGTTGAAGACGCGGTTCGTGATCCGGGGGCAGGTGCGATGAAGGCGCGAGAACTGCGTGACAAGTCCATCGAGGAGCTGCGGCGGGCCCAGTCGGAGCTCAAGGAGCAGCTCTTCAAGCTGCGTTTTCAAAAAGCCACCGGCCAGATCAGCAACCCCACGAAGATCCGTCTCGTTCGCAAGGATATTGCGCGGGTGGAGACGATCCTCGGGGAGCGCCTGCGGGACGTGGAGTGAGGTATGGCGACCAAGGGAACTGGACGCAAGACCGTGAAGACCGGCATCGTGGTGTCGGGAGACGGGCAGAAGACCGTCGTGGTGCGGGTCGAGAGCCTGGTGATGCACAAGCTGTACCACCGCTTCGTGCGGCAGGCGCGCAAGTTCATGGCCCACGACCCGGCCAACACCTGCAAGGTGGGTGATACGGTGCAGATCGCCGAGTGCCGGCCGCTGTCGCGGCGCAAGCGCTGGCGGGTCGTGCGGGTCATCGAGCAGGCCCGGTAGGGGGAGGCAGCCATGATCCAGATGCGGACCATGCTGAACGTGGCCGACAACTCGGGGGCCAAGAAGCTCCAGGCCATCCGACAGCTCGGCGGAGCCACCGCGGGGCGTTACGCGCGTCTCGGCGATGTGATCGTGTGTTCGGTCAAGGAGGCGGTGCCCGAGTCGCCGGTGAAGAAGGGGACGGTCGTGCGGGCGGTGATCGTGCGGACCCGGCGAACCCAGCGGCGGCGCGACGGCTCCTATATCCGCTTCGACGACAACGCGGCGGTGCTCATCAACGCCCAGCGCGAGCCGATCGGCACGCGGGTGTTCGGGCCGGTGGCGCGGGAGCTGCGCGAGCGGCGCTTCATGAAGATCGTGTCGCTGGCGCCGGAAGTGCTGTAGGAGGGGGCGATGACGAAGAACCTCAAGATCAAGAAGGGCGATCAGGTCGTCGTACTCTCCGGCAAGGACCGTGGCAAGAAGGGGAAGGTCCTTCGCGTCGATCGCAAGGCCGGCAAGGTGCTCGTCGAGCGCATCAACATGGTCAAGCGGCACACCCGCCCGAACCCGGCCAAAGGGCAGACCGGCGGGATCGTCGAGCGCGAAGCCCCGATCGCTGCCTGCAAACTGATGGTGATCTCCCCCGGTGAAGGGGAGCGGACTCGCGTCGGCTACAAGTTCCTCGAGGACGGGCGGAAGGTGCGATACGCCAAGGCCGACGGCGCGATTCTCGACCAGTAAAGGAAGGGTACGATGGCGCGCTTGAAGGAACGCTACGAGCAGGAGGTGGTCCCGAAGCTCAAGAAGGAGTTCGGGATCGCCAACCCCATGGCGGTGCCTCGCATCAGCCGGGTGGTGTGCAACATCGGTCTCGGCGAGGCGACCCGCAACCCGAAACTCATGGATCAGGCGGTGGAGGAGCTGGCCGCCATCACGGGTCAGCGGCCGGTACCCCGCCGGGCGCGGAAATCCATCGCGCAGTTCAAGCTGCGCACTGGCATGCAGGTTGGCTGCGCGGTGACGCTGCGGCGGGAGAGGATGTACGAGTTCTTGGATCGGCTCATCAACATCGCCCTGCCGCGCGTGCGCGACTTCCGGGGTCTGTCGCCGAAGGGGTTCGACGGCAGGGGCAACTACACCCTGGGGGTGCGCGACCACGTGATCTTCCCGGAGATCGACTACACCAAGGTGGAGACCCCGAAGGGAATGAACATCACGGTGGTGACGACCGCTCGGACGGACGACCAGGCTCGCTTCCTGCTCGAGGAGCTTGGGTTCCCGTTCGCAAAGGCATAGGAGGAGACGGTGGCACGTCTGTGCATGATCGCCAAGGCAAACAGGACTCCCAAGTTCCGTATTCGCCACCGCAACCGCTGCAAGATTTGCGGGCGGCCGCGGGGCTACATGCGGAAGTTCGAGATCTGCCGCATCTGCTTCAGGAAACTGGCGCTGGAGGGTTACCTGCCGGGCGTCACCAAGGCGAGCTGGTAGGGGGTGGACGATGACCATGACCGACCCCATCGCGGATTTCCTGACCCGCATTCGCAACGCGGCGCGTGCCAGCAAGGACCGTTGCGACATCCCCGCCTCCCGCCTCAAGCTGGAGCTGGCCAAGATCCTCCAGGAGGAAGGGTTCATCCGAACCTTCAAGGTCGTGGAGGAAGGGGCCGAGAGGAACATCCGGGTCTACCTCCGCTACTCGCCGGAGGGGGAACCGGCCATTCACGGCCTCGAGCGGGTGTCCCGGCCGGGCCGGCGGGTCTACCGGGGCGCGGCCAAGCTGCCCAGCGTGCGCGCGGGCATCGGGATTGCGGTCGTTTCGACCTCCAGGGGGCTCATGACGGACGCCAAGGCGAGGGAGCAGCGCCTGGGCGGCGAGGTCATGTGCCGGGTGTGGTGAGGAGGACCCATGTCGCGAATTGGAAAGAACCCCATACCGATCCCGGCGGGTGTGCAGGTGCACGTCGGCCACGGTGTGGTGGAGGTGAAGGGGCCGAAAGGTGCGCTGTTGCAGCCCATCCCTGCCTCCATTGCCGTGGCGGTGGAGGGGGATCAGGTGGTCGTCACCCGCGCTAACGACGAACGTGCCTCGCGAGCCCTGCACGGCTTGACGCGGGCGCTCTTGGCCAACGCGGTGCACGGCGTGTCGGTGGGCTTCAAGAAGGAGCTGGACATCGTCGGCGTGGGCTACAAGGCTGAGCTCAAGAGCGAGCGCGAGCTGAGCCTGTCGCTGGGATTCTCCCACCCCGTCCTCTACCGGGTGCCCGAGGGGGTGACGGTGGCCTACGACGCCAAGGCCAACCGCCTCACCATCGAGGGGATCGACAAGCAGAAGGTGGGCCAGGCGGCGGCGGAGATCCGGGCCGTGCGACCGCCCGATCCGTACAAGGGCAAGGGTGTCCGGTACGCGGACGAGGTGCTGCACCTGAAGGCCGGGAAGTCGGGAGCGTAGGGCCATGGCCAAGATCAAAGATCGCAAGCAACGCCGACAGCGGGTGCATCTGCGGATCCGGAAGGTCGTTTCCGGAACTCCCGAGCGGCCGCGTCTGGTCGTCTTCCGCTCGCTCAACAACGTCTACGCGCAACTCATCGACGACGTCCACGGCGTGACCCTGGTGGCGGCCTCGACCCTCGACGCCGCCATCCGCGAGGGGCTGAACCACCGCGGCAACAAGAGCGCCGGGCGGGCGGTGGGGAAGAGCCTCGCCGAACGGGCCAAGGACAAGGGCATTACCAACGTGGTGTTCGACCGGGCCGGCTTCCGCTACCACGGTGTGGTGAAGGAGCTGGCCGACGCGGCTCGCGAGGCGGGCCTCGAGTTCTAGGGGCGAGAGATGGCAGAACGCGAAAGCCAGTTCATCGATCATGTCGTCAACATCAACCGTGTCACCAAGGTGGTGAAGGGCGGCAAGAACTTCTCCTTCTCCGCCCTGGTGGTGGTGGGAGACGGCAACGGCCGGGTCGGGTTCGGCAGCGGCAAGGCCCGCGAGGTGCCCCAGGCGATTCGCAAGGCCACCGAGGCGGCGCGCAAGGCCATGGTGGAGGTGCGCCGTGTCGGCACGACGATCCCCCACGAGGTGGTCGGCCGGTTCGGCGCGGGCATGGTGCTGCTGCGGCCGGCGGCGCCGGGCACCGGCGTCATTGCCGGCGGGACGGTGCGCGCCATTGCCGAAGCCGCGGGGATTCAGGACATCTTGACCAAGTGCCTCGGCACCACCAACCCCCACAACGTGGTGCGGGCGGCGTTCGCTGCCCTCGAGCAGTTGACCACGCGCGAGGAAGCGGCGCAGCTCCGCGGTGGCTCGGGGGAGGGTGAGCTCGTCGAGGATTCGGAACGGACCAGCGGGCCCCTGCCGGAGGTGGAGGTATGACGGCGCGACAGAAGCACCCCCAGGCGACCCTGCGGATCACGCAGGTACGCAGCCGGATCGGCAATCAGGCGCGGGTGCTCCGGGTGCTCACGGACGGACTCGGCCTGGGGCGGATCGGTGCCTCGGTGGAACTGCCCGACAACCCCTGCACGCGAGGCATGATCGCCAAGGTCGCGCACATGGTCCGCGTGGAGGAGCTCAAGGCTCCAGCCTCGCGGCGCCGGGGCGACGACGACGTGGCGACCGCTGCCGAGCCGAGCCCTGCCGAGGTTGCCGAGGGGCAGCCCCCAACAACGCGCCGGCGCCGCGCGACTGCTGCGCGGGGCACGGCGGCGAGCGAGGAGTAAGCCATGGAGCTCCACAATCTCTCTCCCAAGCCGGGATCGCGGAAAGCTCGCAAACGGGTCGGGCGTGGCCCGGGGTCCGGGCACGGCAAGACGGCGGGACGCGGCCACAAGGGGGCGGGTTCCCGCTCCGGCACGGTGCAGCGCCGCAACTTCGAGGGCGGCCAGATGCCGCTGCTGCGGCGCGTGCCCAAGCGCGGCTTCACTAACATCTTCCGGACCGAGCACGTGATCGTCAACGTGTCGCAGCTCGAACGCTTCCCCGAGGGGGCCGAGGTCACCCCCGACGTGCTGCTGGCGGAAGGGATCGTGTCAAAGCTGGGTGACGGGGTGAAGGTGCTCGGCAAGGGAACGTTGGGGCGCAAGCTGACCGTCAAGGCCCATGCCTTCTCGAAGAAGGCCAAGGAAATCATCGAGGCGGCTGGCGGCAGCTGCGAGGTGATCGGGCGATGATTCAGAGCCTGCGCAACATCTTCGCCATCCCGGACCTGCGCAAGCGGGTGATCTTCACCTTCCTGCTCCTGGCGGTGTACCGTCTCGGCGCCTTCATCCCCACACCCGGCGTCGACCCGGAGGCCATTGCGGCCTTCACGGAGCAGGCCAAGGGGACGATCCTCGGCTTCATGAACCTCTTTTCCGGCGGCGCCCTGGGGCGGATGACCATCTTCGCCCTCGGCATCATGCCGTACATCTCGGCCTCCATCATCCTCCAGCTGCTGACGGTGGTGTGGCCGTACCTGGAAAAGCTCTCCAAGGAAGGGGAGCTCGGGCGCAAGAAGATCACGCAGTGGACCCGCTACGGCACCGTCGTGCTCTCCATCATTCAGGCGCTGGGCATCTCCTTCTTCCTGGAGAAGTCTTCGGCGCCCGGCGGTGCGCCGCTGGTGCCCTCTCCCGGCTGGGGGTTCCGTCTGCTCACGGTGTTGACCCTCACCACCGGCACCGCCTTCGTGATGTGGCTGGGCGAGCAGATCACCGAGCGGGGCGTGGGCAACGGCATCTCCCTCATCATCTTTGCCGGCATCGTCGTCGGCCTGCCGTCCGCCATCATCAACACCATCGAGGACGTGCGGCTGGGCTCCATGTCCATCATCACCCTCATCCTCTTCGTGGTGTTTGCCGTGTTCGTGGTTGCTGCCATCGTGCTCATGGAGCGGTCGCAACGGCGGATCCCGGTGCAGTACGCCAAGCGGGTGGTCGGGCGGCGGATGTACGGCGGCCAGAGCACCTACCTGCCGCTCCGCCTCAATACCGGCGGCGTCATCCCGGTGATCTTCGCCGCCTCCATCTTGTCGTTCCCCCAGTCCATCGGGGCCATGGTGCAGCACCCGGTGCTGCAGTCCATCACCCGCGCCATCTCCTGGGGGGAGCCGCTGTACAACCTGATCTACTTCGTGTCCATCGTGTTCTTCTGTTACTTCTACACATCGATCATCTTCAACCCTCAGGACACGGCCGACAACATGCGCAAGTACGGCGGGTTCATCCCCGGCATCCGACCGGGGCAACGGACGGCCGACTTCATCGATATGGTGCTGACCAGGATCACCCTGGTGGGGGCCATCTACCTGGCGCTGGTGGCCATCCTCCCGGAGATCCTGATCACCGGCTTCAAGGTGGCGACGATTCCCGTCATCGGCGGTCCCCTCGATGCCGTGCTCCCCCGCTGGTTCACCGAAGGGCTCGGGGTCAAGTTCTACTTTGGCGGCACGTCGCTGCTCATCGTCGTCGGCGTGGCCATGGACACGGTCTCGCAGATCGAGGCGCAGATGGTGATGCGGCACTACGACGGACTCGGTCCGCGGGGACGGCGGATCCGCGGTCGCAGGGGGTGACGGTCATGGTGACTCGAGCGCTGGATGTCGTGTTGCTGGGCCCGCCGGGGGCCGGCAAGGGGACGCAGGCGAAGCGGCTCGCGGCAGCCTACGAGCTGCTCCACCTTTCCACGGGTGACCTGCTGCGCGACGAGGTGGCGCGCGGGACAGAACTCGGCCGCGAGGCGGAAGGCTACATGAAGCGCGGCGAGCTGGTGCCCGACGCCCTGGTGGGGAGGATGCTCCTGGCGCGGCTGCACTCCCAGCAGGCGGCGGCCGGCTGCGCCTTCGATGGCTACCCGCGCAACCTGGAGCAGGCGAAGCTCCTGGATGGGCTGCTCGCCGAGCTCAACCGGCGGGTGGACACGGTCCTCTACCTGAACGTGCCCGACGAGGCGCTGTTGGCGAGACTCACCGGCCGGCGCTCCTGTCCGGCGTGCGGCGCCGTCTTCCACGTGGTGGCGCACCCGCCGCGCACCGAGGGGGTGTGCGATGCGTGCGGCGGCTCGCTCATCCAGCGCCCCGACGATCGCGAGGAGGTGATTCGCGAGCGGCTGCGCGTCTACCACGAGGCGACGGCGCCGCTCCTCGAGCACTACCAGGCGCGCGGGGCGTTGCGCGAGGTGGACGGCACGGGCACCCAGGACCAGGTGTTCGAGGGCATGCGCGAGGCGATGCGGAGCGCGCGGCGTTGATGCTCTTGAAGTCCGCCGACGAGCTTGCAGCCATGGACCGTGCCAACGCGCTGGTCCTGGGCACGCTGCGTCTGGTCGCGGCGGCGGCGCGACCGGGGGTCAGCACGGCAGAGCTCGACGAGCTGGCGGAGGCGCACATCAGGAGCTGCGGCGGTCGGCCGGCGTTCAAGGGGTACCGCGGCTACCCGCGGACCCTGTGCACCTCGGTCAACGACGTCATCGTGCACGGCATCCCCTCCCGCGACTGCGTACTTCGGGAGGGTGACGTGCTGTCCCTGGACTGCGGCGTGGTGCTCGAGGGGTTCTACGGCGACGCAGCAGTCACGGTGCCGGTGGGCCAGGTCTCGCCCGCGGCAGGGCGGCTCATGGCGGTGACGCGGGAGTGCCTCGACAAGGCGGTGGCCGTGGCGCGGCCAGGCGGCCGGCTGTCGGACATCGGCGATGCCATCCAGCGACACGCCGAGGCAGCCGGGTTCTCGGTGGTGCGGGAGTTCGTCGGGCATGGCATCGGTCGCTCGTTGCACGAGGAGCCGCAGGTGCCCAACGTCGGGCCGCCCGGTCGAGGGCCCGAGCTGCGGCCTGGTCTGGTGCTCGCCATCGAGCCGATGATCAACGCCGGGCGCCCCGGGGTGGTCATCGACGAGGACGGCTGGACAGCGCGCACCGAAGACGGTAAGCTTTCCGCCCATTTCGAGTACTCGGTGGCCGTCACCGACGACGGCCCCTGGGTGCTCGGAGTCGGGAAGGGGTAGGGGGAGGTATGGCCAAGGAGGAGGCCATCGAAGTGATGGCCACGGTGCTCGAGGCGCTCCCGAACGCGGTATTTCGGGTGGAGCTCGAAAACGGGCACGAGGTGTTGGCGCACATCTCCGGCAAGATGCGCAAGCACTTCATCCGCATCCTGCCGGGGGACAAGGTGCTTGTCGAGTTGTCGCCGTACGACTTGACGCGCGGCCGCATCGTCTATCGCTACAAGTGAGGGCGAAGGGGCGGCACGAGTTGGCAACGGTCGAGGAGAACGAGTCATGAAGGTTCGATCGTCGGTTCGCAAGATCTGTTCCAAGTGCAAGATCGTCGTCCGCAAGGGCGTCGTGCGGGTGATCTGCGAGATCCCGAAGCACAAGCAGCGGCAGGGTTGAGGAGGTAGTCCGTGGCACGCATCGTTGGTGTCGATCTGCCCCAGAACAAGCACGTGGAGATCGGGCTCACGTACATCTACGGGATCGGTCGCGACCTGTCGAAACGGATCCTCGACAAGGCCGGCGTCGACCCGATGGTGCGCGTGAAGGACCTCTCCGAGGACGAAGTCCGGCGCATCGCCCGCGTCATCCAGGACGACGAGGTCAAGGTGGAGGGCGATCTGCGCAAGGACGTTGCGATGAACATCAAGCGCCTCATGGAGATCGGGTGCTACCGTGGGGTCCGCCACCGGCGCAGTCTGCCGGTGCGCGGGCAGCGGACGCACACCAACTCGCGCACCCGCAAGGGACCGCGGCGGGCGACGGTGGCCAAGAAGAAGAAGGCTGGCAAGAAGTAACGAGGGAGCACCATGGCAAAAGGCACGAAGGCTGCGAAGAAGGGCCCCAGGCGGCGGGAGCGCAAGAACGTCCCCCACGGGGTGGCCCACATCCAGGCGACGTTCAACAACACCATTGTCACCATCACCGACGCCACGGGCGGGACGCTGTGTTGGTCCTCGGCGGGGCGGATCGGCTACAAGGGGTCCCGCAAGGGTACGCCCTACGCCGCCCAGCTGGCCGCTCGCAACGCCGCGGAGCAGGCCCAGGAGCACGGTGTCCGTTCGGTAGACGTGGAGATCAAGGGGCCGGGGGCGGGAAGGGAGTCGGCCATTCGGGCCCTCGCGGCATCGGGGCTCGAGATCAAGAGCATCAAGGACGTGACGCCAATCCCGCATAACGGCTGTCGGCCGCCCAAGCGGCGCAGGGTGTAAGGAGGAGGCTGTGGCACGGTACCACGAGCCAGTGTGTCGGCTATGCCGTCGCGAGGGCATGAAGCTGTTTCTGAAAGGGGAGCGGTGCTTCAAGGAGAAGTGCGCGGTCGAGCGGCGCTCCTACGCGCCCGGCCAGCACGGGAAGCGGCGCGCCAAGGCGCAACCGTACGGCCTGCAGTTGCGGGAGAAGCAAAAGGTACGCCGGGTGTACGGGGTGCTCGAGGCGCAGTTCCGCCGCTACTTTGCCGAGGCGGCTCGGCAAAAGGGGGTGACGGGCGAGAACCTCCTGCGTCTCTTGGAGGTCCGGCTCGACAACGTGGTCTACACGCTCGGGTTCGCCTCCTCCCGGGCGCAAGCTCGCCAGCTCGTCCGGCACGGCCACGTCACGGTGAACGGCCGGCGGGTGGATGTGCCGTCCTTCCCGGTCAAGCCGGGGATGGAGATTGCGCTCAAGGAGAAGGTGCGCTCCAACCCCTTCGTGACGGAGGCGCTGGAAACCGCCATGGCGCGTGGGGTGCCGCCGTGGCTGGAGCTCGATGCCGATAACTTCCGGGGGAAGGTGGTGGCGCTGCCGAGCCGCGAGGATATTCGGCTACCCATCCAGGAGCAGTTGATCGTCGAGCTGTACTCGCGGTAGGGAGGAAGCCATGAGAGGTCTTGAGCTGCATCGGCCACCCGCGGTGGTGGTGGATCCGGAGCACGACTCGCCGAACCACGCGGTGTTCACCGCCCAGCCCTTCGAACGGGGTTGGGGGGTGACCGTCGGCAATGCCCTGCGGCGTATCCTCCTGTCGTCCATCGAGGGGAGCGCCATCACGGCCGTGCGCTTTGCCGGGGTGGATCACGAGTACGACTCCATTCCTGGCGTCATGGAGGATGTGACCGACCTCATCCTCAACCTGAAGCGGGTGCCGCTCCGGCTGCACACGGCGCAGCGGTTGACGGCGACCATCAAGGCGACGGAGGCCGGTGTGCTGACGGCGGCTGCCATCGATGGTGGCGCCGAGTTGGAGGTCATTGACCCGGAGGTGTACCTGGCGACGGTGGCCGAGGAGGGACGCCTCGACGTGGAGCTCGTGGTGCAGCGGGGCCGCGGCTACGTGCCGGCGGACGAACATCCGAGCGGCGACCTCGGCGCCGGTTTCATTTACGTGGACGCGGCGTTCTCACCGGTGCGCAAGGCCAACTGCCGCATCGAGCCGGCGCGGGTGGGCCAGGCCACCGACTACGAGAAGCTCATCCTCGAGGTATGGACCAACGGCGCGGTATCGCCCGCCGAGGCCGTCGCCCAGGCGGCGGGGCTGTTGGCGGATCACCTGCCCATCTTCACCGCCCTCGCCTCGGGGACGGCAGCCTCGGCACCCGAGCCGCGCGGTGGTGCCCTGGACGAGCCCGTCGAGTCGCTGGAGTTCAGTGGGCGACTCGTGAACATGCTGCGCAACGCCGGTGTGCGCACCATCAAGGACCTGGTCGCCATGAGCGAGGCGGAGCTTCGTAACGTTCCGGGACTCGGCAAGAAGGCGATGGAGGACATTCGAGTGACCCTCGAAGCGCGTGGTCTTTCGCTGGGGATGCGCTTCGACCTGCCGCGGCCGTAGTGGAGGAGTGGAATGCGTCACAACATGGTTCACCGCAAGCTCGGGCGTGTCTCCGAACATCGGCGTGCCCTGTTCCGCAACCAGTTGCGCTCCATCATCGCCCACGAACGCATCGTCACCACCTTGCCCAAGGCGAAGGAGTTGCGCCCCATCGTCGAGAAGATCGTGACGCTCGGTCGCAAGGCCGATTCCGTGCACGCCCGCCGGCTGGTCGGTCGATGGATCTCCGACCGCGATCTCATCAAGCGATTGTTTTCCGAGATCTCTCCGCGCTTTCTCGATCGCCCGGGCGGCTACACGCGCATCGTCAAGCTCGGCCCGCGGCGGGGCGACGGGGCGGAGCTCGCGATCCTGGAATTCGTCGACTACCGATTGCCAGAGGCGAAGAAGACGGTGGCCGGTGAGACGGCCAAGGAGAAGAAGCGCAAGCGTCCGGCCGCTGCGGCCGCAGACGCTGGTCGCGTCGCCGACAAGAGCTGAGTCGCGTACGCCGCCAGACCCCGACGCCCGGCCTTCGCTGCCGGGCGTTTTCTCTTGGTCGCCGTTCGGGATGTCGCCGAGAGCGGTGGGTGGGCTCCATCAAGGTGCCGCCTCGTGAGCCCGTGCGGACCGACAGGGGGGGCGACCGCGGGGTTGACAGGCACGAATGTTTCCGATATAACTATATCGGCATGGAGGAATGCTGATGCGCCGGCACGTGCTCTCGATGATCCTGGTCGCCCTTGTTGCCGCGACGGCGCTGGGTGCCGAACGGTTGTCCCTGGAGGAGGCGATGGAGCGAGCGCGGGAGGCAAGTCGCGAGGCCGTGGCCGCCCGCCTGCGACTCGAGGCCGCGGAGGAGGAACAGCGCCGCGCCAGGGGCTTTCGCCTGCCGACGCTTTCCTTCGAGGAATCCTTCATCCGAACCGATTCGCCGGCCGAGGTGTTCGCCTTGACCCTGAACCAGGGGCGGTTTTCCTTCGCCGACCTGGTGCGTGGGGACCCCAACCACCCGGCGCCACGCAACGCGGCCGTGTCGCGGCTCGAACTTGCGGTACCCGTCTACACGGGCGGTGAGCTGGCTGGGCGGGTGGGGCAGGCGGAGGCAGCGGTGCAGGCGGCGGCGGCCCACGCTGCCTGGGCGGCCGATCGGGCTGCGCTGGCGGCCGCCGAGGCGTACGTGGCCGTGGCGCAGGCCCGCGAGTACCTGGCCCTCGTCCAGCGCTCTCGCGACACGGTGGCGGCCCACGTGGCGCTGGCACAGGCGTACGTGGAGCAGGGGATGCTCGTCCGGTCGGAGCTGCTGCGGGCCGAGGTGGAGCTGGCGCGTGTCGACGATCTCCTTGCCGAGGCGCAGGGCGCGGTGCGGGTGGCCATGGCCAACCTGGCGTTTCGCCTGGGGGCGGACCAGAACGGCGAGTGGGAGCTCGAGCCCCTGGGCGAGCCGCCAGCCATGGTGGAGGATCTGGCGGCGTGGCTCGCGAGCACGGCCAGCCGCCGCGACCTGCTGGCGGCCCGGGCGATGCTCCAGGCGGGCCGCCTGGAGGAGCGGGTACGGCGGGCGGCCATGTTGCCGAAGGTCGCGGTCATCGGGCGCCGCGACTGGGTGGACGACTCGCCGTTCGGCCGAGGGGCTGACGCGTCCTCGGTGATGGCCGTGGCGAGCATGCGGCTCGCCGGCGGGGGGTCCGACCGGGCTGCCGCCCGTGCGGCACGTTTTGCTGCGGAGGCGGCGGCCCGCGAGCTGGAGCAGTTCGAGGAAGGGGTGGCACTGGAGGTGCGGCAGGCCTTCGAGGCCGCCCGCACCGAGGGGCTGCGCCACGCCACCGCGCGGCGAGCGCTGGCAGCGGCGGTGGAGGGGGAGCGGATCACCCGCGAGCGCTTCGCGAGCGGGGTGGTGCGGATGCTCGAGCTGCTCGACGCGTCCACCGCCCGCCGCGAGGCGGAGACCCGGGAGCTTCTGGCACGGGCACGGGCCATCGAGGCGGCACTCCGCCTCGCCGTGGCCAGCGGGCGCTCGCCCGAGTCCGTGCTGCGCTGAGGTCGCGGGCCGCAAGAGCGCGAGGAACGTGGAGGCTGTCATGAAGAGAGTCGTCGTTGCAGTTGCCCTGGGAGTGCTGACGAGCTGTGCCGGAGACGCCCAGCGGCACCGAGGTGCGCCGCGCACGCCGATCCGCGCCCATGTGGCCGTGGCCGCGCCCGTGGAAGTGGCCAGGACGGTGGAGCTGTTCGGGACCGTGGAGGCGGCCCAGCAGGCCGCGGTGGCCAGCCGGGTCATGGCCACGGTGGTCCGGGTGCCGGTGAAACCGGGCGATAGCGTCGCTTCCGGGCAGCTACTCGCCGAGATCGATGCGGCAACCGCCCGAGGGCAAGAAGCCCAGGCGCGGGGAGCCCTGGCCCAGGCCGAGGCGGCCCTTGCCTTGGCGGAGCGGAACTACCAGCGGTTCGCGGCGCTCCACGCGAGCGGCGCCGCTGCGGACCTCGAACTCGATCTCGCCACCATGCAGCGGGACCAGGCCAGGGGCGCCGTCGCGCAGGCGCGCGGCGCGGTCATGGCCGCCGCGTCCTTGGCGGCGGACACACGAGTGGTCGCCCCCTTCGCCGGCCGCGTCACGGCCAAGCTCGTGGAGGCCGGCGATCTGGCCGCGCCCGGTAGGCCGCTTTTGATGATCGAGTCGGCTCGAGGCCGGCGGCTCGTGCTCCACGTCCCCGAGAGCCTGGCCGTGGGGCTGGTGCTCGGCATGGAGGTCGCAGTCCACTTCGACGCCTTGCCGGGGGACGGGGAGCGGAGGGGGCGCCTGGTGGAGATCACGCCCGGTGCCGATCCTGTGAGCCACACCTTCACTGCCAAGGTCGAGGTTTCCGGCGCCGAGATCCCCTCTGGTCTCGCGGGCCGGGCCTCGCTGCCGGTGGGGCGCCGGACGGCGGTGGCCGTTCCCGCTGGTGCCGTCGTCACGCACGGCGGGATCCCCATGGTGGTGCTGGTCGATGGCGAGGGGAAGGCGCGGTCGCGGGCCGTGGTCGTGGCCGGACGCCTCGACGGTGGCCGCCTCGAGGTCCTCTCCGGCCTGGCCGGCGGCGAGCGGGTGCTCGTGGACCTCGTCTCCATCCCTGGCGATGGGACGCCCGTCGAGGAGATCCACTCATGAGCGAAGGCAAGGACATGTCGCCGTCGTCACACGACGAGACCCGTCGCGAGGCGCAACGGCTGCGGATGACGCGGCGGCCGCTCGGGGCCTCCGGCCGTATCGCCAAAGCGTTCCTCGAATCGAAGCTGACGCCGCTGCTGGTGCTCTTCTCGTTGCTCCTCGGGGCCTTTGCCGTGCTGGTGACGCCCCGCGAGGAAGAGCCGCAGATCCAGGTGCCGATGATCGATGTGTTCGTCGCCCTGCCGGGTGCCTCGGCGCAGGAGGTGGAACGCCGGGTGGTAGCACCGGTGGAGAAGGTGCTGTCGGAGATCCCCAACGTCGAGTACGTCTACTCGACGAGCCAGCCCTCGGGCGGGATGATCATTGCCCGTTTTCGGGTAGGCAGCGATCCGGATCAGGCGGTGGTCCGGGTGCACGCCAAGCTGGCCGAGCTGACGCCCGCCCTCCCTCCGGGCACCTTGCCGCCCGTCGTGGCGCCGCGCAGCATCGACGACGTGCCGGTGCTCGCCTACACCCTCTGGTCGCAGGAAGCGACCCCCCTCGAACTCCGCCAGATAGCCGAAGAGCTCAAGGTGGCCCTGACCCGCCACCCACAGGTGGCGCAAGTGTCGGTGCTCGGCGGCCAGCGCCGGGCCCTACGCGTGGTCTTCGACCGTGAGCGGCTTTCGGCCCACCACGTCTCGCTCCTGCAGGCGTACCAGGCGCTTTCGGGGCTCAACTGGCGGTTGCCGGCGGGCTCCTTTGCCGCGGCCAACACCGAGACCCAGGTGGAGGTCGGAGGGTTCTTCCGCACTGCCGACGAGGTGTCGCGCGCCGTCGTCGCCGTCTACGGCGGGCGCCCGGTCTACCTGAACGAGGTGGCCGAGGTGATGGATGGGGCGGACGAGGCCGTGGAGTACGCCTGGATGGTCGGGGGCGCGGCGGCAGAGGGGGCGGTCGCGACGGCCGATGCGCCGGCGGTGACGGTGGCCGTGGCCAAGAAGCCCGGCAGCAACGCGGTCGAGCTCGTGCGCAATCTGGACCGGCGGATCGAGACGCTGCGCGGCCCGGTGATCCCCGCCAACGTCGTGATCACCAAGACGCGGGACTATGGGTTCACCGCCAACGAGAAATCCTCGGAGCTCATTTTCCACATGGGGCTCGCCACGCTCTCGGTGGTGCTCCTCATGGCCCTGGCCCTCGGGCGACGAGAAGCCGTGGTGGTGGCGGTGGCGGTGCCCATGACCCTCGCCCTCACCCTCGCTTCCTCCTACCTGTTCGGGTACACCCTCAACCGGGTGACCCTCTTCGCCCTCATCTTCGCCATCGGCATCCTGGTCGACGACGCCATCGTGGTAGTGGAGAACATCCACCGCCACTACAAGCTGGCCTGGGGCCACCCGCGGATCACCACCTTCTACGCCGTGGACGAGGTGGGCAATCCGACGATCCTGGCCACCTTCACCGTCATTGCCGCCCTCCTCCCCTTGGCGTTCGTGTCCGGCCTGATGGGGCCGTACATGCGGCCCATCCCCATCAACGCCTCGGCAGCCATGCTCTTCTCTCTGGCCGTGGCCTTTGTCGTCTCCCCCTGGCTCACCTACCGGCTATTCCGCCGCAAGGCGCAGGCTGCGGCGGCGGCTGGCGGCGAGAAGGCTCGCCCCGACGAGGAGACGCCCGAGGAGGAGCGGCTGCGGGGGTGGTACGCCTCCTTCCTCACCCCCTTCCTGGCGCGGCCCTGGCGGCGTTGGGCGCTGCTCGGGCTGGTCGGCGGCCTGCTGCTGGCTTCGGTGGCCCTCCTCCTCTTTGGGGTGGTGACCGTCAAGATGCTTCCGTACGACAACAAGAGCGAGCTCCAGGTCGTCGTCGACATGCCGGAGGGTACCACCCTGGAAGCCACGGCCGCGGCGGCTCGGGAGCTCGCCGGGGCGATCAGGGAGCTTCCCGAGGTGCACCATATCCAGGTCTACGCGGGGACGTCCGCGCCGTTCAACTTCAACGGACTGGTGCGTCACTACTTCCTGCGCTCGGGGCCGCTGGTGGCGGACCTCCAGGTCAACCTCGTGGGCAAGCACGAGCGGCGCACCGCCTCCCACGCCTTTGCCATGGTCGTGCGCGAGCGCCTCGCCCCCGTCGCCCGCCGCCACGGCGCCAACGTCAAGGTGACCGAGGTGCCGCCGGGGCCTCCCGTGCTGGCCACCGTGGTCGCCGAGATCTACGGCCCCGATGCGGGCGAGCGCCTCCGTCTGGCAGCCCAGGTGCGGGAGATCTTCGAAAGCACCGACGGGGTCGTGGACGTCGACTGGTACGTGGAGGACCCCGGCCCCCGCGTCGATCTCGAGGTGGACCGGGAGAAGGCAGCACGCCTCGACATCACGCCGGAGATGGTGGCGCGGACGGTGCGCGTTGCGCTGGCCGGGGCGGAGGTCGGTCTGCTGCACGACGAACTGTCACGGACCGCGGTGCCGGTGGTGCTGCGCCTGGACCGCGCCCAGCGTGCCAGTCTCGACGGGCTCCTGGCCCTCACCCTTCACTCGCAGACGGGCGCGCTGGTGCCGCTGCGGGAACTCGCGAGGCCGGTCGCCGCGGAGCAGGAGAGATTCATCTACCACAAGAACCTGCAGCCGGTGACGTACGTCGTCGCCGAGATGGCGGGCGGCGCGGAGGCGCCGGTGTACGGCATCCTGGCCATGCAGGAGCGCGTGGCCGCCCTCGCGACCCGCGATGGCCGACCCGTCGAGGTCCTTGCGACCCACCTGCCGGAGGACTCCAGCACCTACGCCATCAAGTGGGACGGCGAGTGGCACATCACCTACGAGGTGTTCCGCGACATGGGTGTGGCCTTTGCCGCCGTCCTGGTGCTCATTTACTTCCTGGTCGTGGGCTGGTTCCGTTCCTTCGTGACGCCGCTCATCATCATGGCACCGATCCCCCTGACCCTCGTCGGGATCCTGCCGGCCCACGGGCTGGGCGGAGTGTTCTTCACGGCCACATCCATGATCGGGTTCATCGCCCTGGCCGGGATCATCGTTCGCAACTCCATCCTGCTCGTCGACTTCATCAACCTGGAGCTGGCGGCGGGAGAGCGGCTCGAAGCGGCGGTGATCAAGGCAGGGGCGGTGCGCTTCCGCCCCATTGCCCTCACTGCTGCGGCTCTCGTGGTGGGAGGGGTGGTCATTCTCCTGGACCCCATCTTCCAGGGGCTTGCCGTGGCCCTGATCTCGGGGGTCGTAGCCGCCACCGCCTTGACGCTGGTGGTGATCCCCCTCCTCTACTACATGTACGTCACGACGGTGGGTGTGCAGCGGGTTGTCGGTCGCGGTGATGCCGAAAGCTGAACGAGGGAGGACGAAATGACCATCAACGACTACGTGCGGGCAATCGCCGGGTTCTTCGTCGTGGCGTCAGTGGCCCTGGGTCACTTCGTGGACCCGGCCTTCTTCGCCTTCACGGCCTTCGTGGGGCTCAATCTGCTGCAGTCGGCGTTCACCAAGTGGTGCCCCATGATCTCGATCCTCAGGGCCCTCGGGGCCAGGGAGTAGGTCCATGAAGCTCTTGATGCTCATTGTCGACGAGAGCAAGAAGGAGGAGCTGGAGGTGCTCCTCAACCGCGCGGGTGTGGTCGGCTACACGGAGATCCCCCGCGCCCTCGGGGTCGGCACCTCGGGCCCGCGCCTCGGCTCGCGGGCCTTTCCCAAGACCTCGGCGGTCATCTTCACCGTCCTGGCGTCGGAAGCCCTCGACCGGCTGGTGGCGGAGATCCGGAGCTTCTGTGCCGACTGTGGCGAGCGGTTGAAGATGATCGTCTGGGGGGTCGAGGAGGTCCTGTGAGCCGCCGCCCGCGCGCCGCCAGGTCCCTTGCGTTCCCTCGAGAATTGTCGTACATTGCTGAGTGGTTATACGCTCTGGGGAGCGAGAGCATGCACGAGGGAACCGAGCAGCTCTTCGAGAAGATCGCCGACCGACTCAAGGCCATGGCCGACCCGATGCGGCTGCGGATCCTCCATGCGCTCCACGGTGGCGAGTTGTGCGTCAACAGCATCCTCGAAGCGGTGGGCGGCAGCCAGGCCAACGTCTCCAAGCACCTGTCGGTGTTGCGCCGGGCCGGCCTCGTGAGCTGTCGTCGGGAAGGGGTGAACATCCTCTATCGGATCGAGGACCCCGCGGTGTTCGCCATCTGCAGCAGCGTCTGCGACTCGCTGGAGCGGCGGGTGAACGCCGAGAAGGAAGAGATCGAACGGGGACGGGCGGCGATTCTTGGCCAGGGGAACTAGAGCGGTGATGGATGTCGTGCTGATCGTCGCCGTCCTCGTAGGGTGGCTGCTCTTGCAGTGGGTGGTGCTGCCGAAGCTGGGCGTCCCTACCTGAGCGGTGCCCGATCCGGCCGGCGGCCGGACACGTGGGCAGTGCGGCACGACGGCGACACGCGTCTGCCCGTCGTGCGGCGCCGAGCTGGGAGGGACGGGGGAACAGTGCCCGTCCTGCGGGGCGCGGGAGGAGGTGACACCGTGACGGGTGATGGCGAGCGGCTGGACCACGGGTGTCCCCGGTGCGCAGGGCCGCTGCGACCGCTGCCCACGTGAGGGGCGTTCCTCTGGCGGTGCCAGGGTTGTGGTGAGGTCTTCCTGACCGAGGAGGCGTTTCCAGACGGGCCACCCGCCGGTTTCGGGGGTGTCCCGGCATGCGGCTGTGGAGGGTCATGATGCCGTTGTACGAGTACATGTGCCGGTCGTGTGGCGCTCGCTTCGAGGTCTTGCAGCGGGTGGGGGAAGGCGCGACCGAGATCCGTTGCCCCTCGTGCGGCGCGGGCGAGGTGGCCAAGCAGCTCTCCACCTTCGCCTCGAAGGTGGGGTCGGCGCCGGCCCCCTGCGGTGCCCCCTCCCGTGCTGCCTGCGGCACGGGCGGTTTCACGTGAGCCTCCTAGGGGGCTCGGTCGAGCCTCTTGGGAGGAGCGATCGCACGGTCCGAGAGCATCGTCCAAGGCAGGGGCGAGAAGTGGCGGGAGGTCCACCATGACGGAGAGTGCACTGGCCCTCGAGGCTGTGTCGTCGTTGCCGTTTGTCGAAGCGGTGGCGCGCGCTCGCGAGGCGCTGGCGAGGGAAGGTTTCGGCGTGCTGGTCGAGATCGACGTGGCCGAGACCCTCAAGAACAAGCTGGGGATCGAGGGCGAGCCGTACCTGATCCTCGGCGCCTGCCATCCGGAGTCGGCCCACGCGGCTCTCCAGGTGGCGCCGGAGGTCGGCGTCGTGCTGCCGTGCAACGTCACGGTGTCCGTCGAGCAGGGTCGCACCGTGGTGCGGGCCATGAATCCGGCGAGCGTCATGGCGGCACTCGGCAAGCCGGCGCTGGCGCCGGTGGGCGAGCGAATCGCCGCGGCCCTCGGCCGGGTGGTGGAAGCCTGCCGCTGAGTCCGCCCCCTCAGAAGGGTGGCTCGAACCTCATCCGTGGGACGCCGAACAGTTCCCGGCTCGCCGTGGTGTCGCAGGTGGAGCCCTCGAGGAGCATGGCGAGCTGGTCCGAGGTGATGGGGCTTTTCGGGAAGCGCTCCAGAAGGCGCACCACGAGCCGCGAGAGGGAAAGGGGCAGGTGCGGCATGATGGGTCGCCGGCCGACGGCGGCCACGAGGCGGCGCAGCACCTCGTTGTAGGTAAGGGCCTCCGGTCCGCCGAGCTCGATGACCCGCCCCTCGCTGCGGGGCTCGTCGAGGGCGCCGGCCAACACCTCGGCCACTTCGGAGACGGCAATGGGTTGCAGGCGGTAGCTGCCATCGCCGAAGATGGGGAATACGGGGAACCGCCGGAGCGACTCGAAAAGCGTCGTGGTGAAGCCGTCGCCGGGACCGAACACCACCGACGGTCTGACGATGGTCCAGGCGAGCCCCGAGCTCCGGACCATCTCCTCGCCCTGGGCCTTGGTGCGGTGATAGGCGGTCGGCGCATCGGGGCGGGCGCCGAGAGCCGACATGTGGACGAGGCGCCGGATCCCGAGTTCGGTGCACGCCGTCACCACCCGCGCCGTCGCCAGGCGATGTACCCGGTCGAAGGTGACGCCTGCCAGGGGCACCTCGCGGATGATGCCGACGAGGTGGATGAGGGCCCAGCACCCTTCGCACCAGGCGAGCCACCCATCGCCGCCAACGTCGGCGGCCACGTGAATGACGCCCCGTGGGGGAGGGGCCGTGGGCCAGGATCGGGCCACCGCCACCACCTGGTAGCCGCGCTCGAGGAGGGCCGCCAGGACGTGGGTGCCGATGAATCCAGTGGCGCCGGTCAGGACGACCCGCCGCCGGCGCGGTGCGCGACGGCGAGATCTCGCCTCGGCCGTCGTTGGCGGGGACGGCGGGCGGCGCGAGCGGGATTTCGTGGTCGAAGTCTCGTCCGTCATCGTCGCGGGCCGCGGCGATGGTAGCATGGCCCATGCTCCGCGCCGTGCTCGCCGACCTGCACCTGGGGCAGCAGGCAGGGGACGTGTCCAGCTTTGCAGCGACGGCGGCGGAGTTGCGCCAGCGTGGGGTGGGCGAGGTGGTGTTTCTCGGCGATCTCTTCCGCACCCTGGTGGGCTTTCCCAGGTTCTGGGACGAGACGATCCGGGAGGGCCTCGCCGTGCTGGGGGGCCTGCGCGACGGGGGTGCGCGGGTCGTGCTCGTCGAGGGCAACCGCGACTTCTTTCTCGACGCGGCGGCCCTCGACCCGTACCGCGACGCCGCCGTCACGGTCCACTCCTTCGCTGCTGGAGGCCGGCGGTTCCTCCTGGAGCACGGCGATCTCGTCAACCGCCGCGATCGCTCCTACCGGTTCTGGCGGCGCATCTCCAAGAGTCGTACGGCGAGACGCTGGTCCGGGATCTTGCCGCAAGCGCTCGCGCGGCGGGTGGTGGCGCGAACCGAGGCGCGCCTCGCTGCCACCAACTTCTCCTACCGCCGCGCCCTGCCCGTCGACGACCTGGCCGCGGCAGCGCACCGGCACTTTGCAGCCGGCGTCCATGTGGTCCTCTGGGGGCACTTCCACGAGGAGTGGCGTCTCGAGGCCGGCGCGTGCGAAGCCCTCGTCGTGCCGGCCTGGATGCAGGGGGGGGAGGTGGCCTGGATCAGCGAGCAGGGCGAAGTCACCCTGGAAACCCTCGGGGAGAGCGGCAAATCATTGACTCGCGGCGGCGTTCGTGGTAGGTGTGAGGACAGTGGGCGAACGTGAGGTGCACATGGGCGGAACCATACTGCTGGCAGACGACAGTCTCACAATCCAGAAGGTCGTCGAGCTCACCTTCGCGGAAACCGCGCACCGGGTGGTGGCGGTGGGGGGTGGCCGTGAACTCCTCGCCAGGCTCGCCGAGGTGAAGCCGGACGTCATCCTCTGCGACGTGGTGATGCCCGACATGACGGGGTACGAGGTCTGCCAGTCGCTCAAGAGCGACCCCGGTCGCCTCCACATCCCCGTGGTGCTCCTCACCGGCACCTTCGAGCCCTTCGATCGGGACCGTGCCCTGGCCTCCGGCTGCGATGCCATCATCACCAAGCCCTTCGAGGCGAGGGAACTCATCGACACGGTGGAGCAGCTGATCGCCCGTTCGAGGTCGGTGGCGACCGAGGTCGGGCCGCCGGAACTGGAGGGGCTGGGGGTTCCCGAGGGCGTGGCGGCCCTGGACTTCACCACCACTGGTTTCGAGAAGATGGTGCCGCCCCCCGAGGCCCCGTTGCTGCCGCCGGAGGAGGGGATCGAGCTGACGGCCAGCGTGGCAGAGGCCGCGCCGCCGGCCCCGATGCCGCCAGCCGACGCAGCCGTGGCGCCGGCGCCGGAGGAGGAGACGGCCCCGCCGTTTGCCCTGGCAGTGGCGTCGACGCCGCCCGGCGAAGTGGCTCCCTGGGGGGAGGCGGAGCGTGCTGCCCCTGCCGAGTTCCCCGCGCCCGCAGCAGCTTCGCCGGCTGCACCCGAAGCGGAGGTGGCTGCCGCGCCGCCCCCCGTGGCGGCGGGGGGAGAGCTCTCGGCACACCGCGAGGTGGCGGTGCCGGTGGGCGAGGTCCAGCTCTCCGACGAGCAGATCGAGCGGATCGCCCGGCGAGTGGTGGAGCTCGCTGCCCCGCAGCTCGAGAGGATCGCCTGGGAGGTCATCCCCGATATGGCGGAGATGATCGTGCGCCAGCGCATCCGGGAGCTCGAAGCGGCGGCCGAAGCCGAAAACTGAAAACGCGCCTTCCCGTCGAGGGTCGTTGCCTCTTCGCTTTCGGGTCGAGGGGCGGCCCGGGCGGTCCGGGTCAGCCACACCTTGCCGATGGACGTCGTGGACCGGCCTTCGGCAACGGCCGCCAAAAGGAAGAAGTAGCCCGAACCCCGCCTCGGTAGCCTCCGTGCGCGGCACGACCGGGTGTGGACCAGCTCTTGGCCGACCTCCGGATGGCCGCATAGCCTTTCCCGGCGGTGCCGTCTGGCTGGAAGCGTCGTTGGCGCCTTCGCCGCCTGTGCGTCCTATCTCCCGAGCACGGAGCCGGAGGGAGCCCTGCGCAGCAGGGCTCGATGACGCGGCGGGGTGCCTTCGCTCAGCCGCCTACTTGGGGGGAGAAGTCGGCGACCAGCGCCTCCATGGCCTCCCACAGATGGGAGACGTCGTTCGCCATGATGACGAGGTCGCGCTTGACGCCGTGGCGATCCTTGACGTGCCCCTTGAGCACGGCTTCCTCGGAGAATCCGAGCTTGGCGAACGCCCTTCGGGCCCCGACCTGGTTGTCGACGACCTCGGCGATCATCTTGTCGACGCCGACGTTCACCGCATGGCGGACGAGCAGCCGGGCGAGGGCGGTGGCGAGCCCCGAGCGCTGGAACTCCCGCGCCACCACCATGCGGATGGCGGCCACGTGGGCGCTCCAGCCGTGCCTGGTGCGGTGGAGGGTCGCATCGCCGACGATGTCGCCTCGGTACTCGGCCAGCAGGGGGAACACCCGCTCGTAGTCGAGTTCCTCGACGAATCGCCGGACGACATCCTCGCGAGTGACGTCCTCCTTCAGGAACTGGCGGTCCTCCTCGGGGAGGGCGCGGAAGAAGGCGAGGAGCCGGTCCCCGTCGTCCGCGGTCATGGGCCGGACAGTGACCGTGCGCCCGTCGCGCACGGTGATGGCAACGGGATAGTTCTCCAGTGTCACGCTGCCCTCCTCAGGGGGTGGCGGCCGTCGCCTGTTCGCGCCCGTAGTCATAGCCGCGCTTGAGCGCCCGCAGGTTCAGGTCTTCCGTGCCCTTGGGGACGGAACTCTTGACGGCCGCGGCAATGGCGTCGTACGGCACCAGCTGGGTGACGCCGGCGAAAAACCCCACCATGACGATGTTGAGCACCAGCCGCCGCCCCAGCTCTTCGGCAAAGCGCGTGGCCGGCACCCCGAACGTCCGCGCACCGGCCGGCACGCGGTCGTCCGGGGTGATGAGATCCTGCTCGAAGAGGAGCAGGCCGCCCGGCTTGAGGGTGGGGATGAACTGGGCGTAGGCGTCCGGCGACATGACCACCAGGATGTCAGGGTTCTTGACGTAGGGGTAACCGATGGCCTCGTCGGCGACGGTGACCTGGGCGCTGCAGGCGCTGCCGCGCGCCTCCGGGCCGAAGGCCTGGATGAGGGTGGCGTACTTGTCGTCGAAGATCGAGGCTGCCTTGCCGATGATGTGGGCGGAGAGGATTACCCCCTGGCCGCCCAGCCCGCCCACGCGGATCTCAGTCTTGGCCATCGGTCGCTCCCCACGGTTGGTACCGGTCGCCGAGCACCTTGCCGAAGTGCTCGTTCATCGCGTCGAGCCAGGTCGGCCGCTCGCGATCGACGAACTTGCCGACGATGATGTCGCTCTGGAAGCCCAGCGCCACGTCCTTGGTGTCCGCGTCGTTCTTGGTGACGCTGCGCTCCTTGTAGTACTTGACCTGATCGACGCCATCGCCGAGACGGTTGCGGCGCGAGTACAGGGTCGGGCACGGCGACAGCGCCTCGATGAAGACGAACCCCTTCTTGTGGAGTCCCTCCTTCATGGCGCGCGTAAGCTGCTTCACGTGGTAGACGGTCCAGCGCGCCACGTAGACGGCGCCGCAGGCATCGGCCAGAAACGGCAGGTTGAAGGGGTGTTCAAAGTTGCCGTAGGGCATGGTGGTCTGCGTCGGCCCCAGGGGGGTGGTCGGTGCGACCTGGCCGCCCGTCATGCCGTAGGTGAAGTTGTTGACGCACACCACCATGATGTCCATGTTGCGGCGCGCCGCGTGGACGAAGTGGTTGCCGCCAATGGCAAAGAGGTCCCCGTCCCCCGAGTAGACCACGACCTTGAGCTTGGGGTTGGCAAGCTTGAGGCCGGTGGCGAAAGGAATGGCGCGCCCGTGGGTGGTGTGGAACGAGTCCAGGTTCAGGTAGCCGGCGACCCGGCCGGTGCAGCCGATCCCCGACACGATGGCCACGTTGTCGAGGTCGAGCCCGGACTCGGTGAGGGCGCGGGCGAAGCAGTTGACGGTGGTGCCGATGCCGCACCCCGGACACCAGATGTGGGGGATGCGATCCTGCCGCAGGTAGGGCATCACCGGGTTGTCGATGTCGATGCCAAGGCGGAAGCCCTCGGACTCGATGGCGCTCATCGTACCGCCTCCAGGATCTTTTCCAGGATGGTCTCCGGTTCGTGCACCGTCCCGCCGGCGTGGGGGACGGAGATGGTAGGGGCTCGGCCGGCCGCCGCCCGCTCCACCTCGAGGGCCATCTGCCCCATGTTCAGCTCCGGGACCACAAAGGCCTTGACGGAAGCTGCCAGCTCGCCAATGAGACGGCTGGGGAAGGGCCAGACGATGACCAGGCGCAGGTGGCCGACCTTGAGACCGCGCCGCCGCGCTTCGGCCACTGCCGCGCCGGCCACCCGCGAGGTGATGCCGTAGGACACCACCACCACCTCGGCGCCCTCCATCCCGTCCGGCCGCACATCCACCAGCTTGTCGGTGTTGTTGCGGATCTTGTCGCGGATGCGGCGCACCAGAAGGTCCTGGGCCTTGGCGTTCATGGCCGGGTAGCCGCGCTCGTCGTGGGTGAGGCCGGTGATGTGGATGCGGTAGCCGTCACCGGCCTTCACCATCTCCGGCACCAGCGAGGCGTCGGTTTCGTACGGCTTGTACTCGCCCGGTTTCTTGCTGGTCCAGCGCCGCTCCACCACCTCGATCTCCTCGGCGGGGGGGATCACCACCCGCTCCGTCATGTGGCCCACCACCTCGTCCATCATGAAGAACACCGGGACGCGGTAGAGCTCGGCCAGGTTGAAGGCGGTGATCATCAGGTTGAAGCACTCCTGCGGCGAGTTGGGGGAGAGGGCGATCACCTCGTAGTCGCCGTGCGAGCCCCACTTGACCTGCATCATGTCCGCCTGTCCCGGCAGGGTCGGCAGCCCGGTGGAGGGACCGCCCCGCTGCACGTCGACGAACACGCAGGGCGTCTCGGTGATGGCAGCGAGGCCGACATGTTCCATCATCAGGGACAGGCCCGGCCCCGAGGTCACGGTCATCACCTTCTGGCCCGCCCAGGCCGCCCCCTGGATGGCGATGGACGAGGCGATCTCGTCTTCCATCTGGATGAAGACCCCGCCGACCGTTGGGATGCGACTGGCGAACCGCTCCACCACCTCGGTGGAGGGGGTGATGGGATAGCCGGCGACGAAACGGCAGCCGGCCGCCAGCGCCCCTTCGCACGCCGCGTGATCGCCGTCGATGAAGTGGGTGCCTGTCAACACTCCTCGTGGATCCGCGTGCAATGTTCCCTCCTTGCTCTCGCCGCCCTGCTCACGGCTGCGCCGGGACGAGGGGCTCGGGTGCCGCCGCGGGCTTCAACTTCTCAAGGTCCTTGAAACGCACGCCGAAGATCGCGAAGTCCGGGCAGTACAAGCCGCAGAGATCGCACCCCGTGCAGTCCTCGGGGCGGGCCAGAACCGGGTAGTGGTAGCCCTTGCGGTTGAAATCGTTGGAAAACTCGAGGCAGTGAGTCGGGCAGAAGTCGATGCAGTAGGAGCACCCCTTGCAGACCTCGATGCGGAGGAAGATGGTGCCCTTGCCCCGCTTGGTGGTTTCGCCTTCGACCATGATCGAACCCCCTTCCAAGCCGCGCCGTCATCGTAGAAGACTCGCATGAACCTGACAAGTGCTCGCGCCCACACGGTCAAGGCCAGGGAGGCACCGCCTCGGTTGCGGCCGTTGCGCGGGAAGGTCTATAGTCGCGGCGGCTGCGAAAGGGGAGTCCAACCTCTTACGATGCGGCCAGCGGCTGACAGAAAGGGGAGGGAGCCTATGGTTTCGGCGGCACAGTGGACCGAGAGGTTTGTCGAGGTGATCGCCCGGGCGTCGACGCAGCTCGCCAGCGACGTTGTCCGAGCGCTCGAGGCCGGCAGGCAGCGGGAGGCAGCGGACTCCCTGGCCCGTAAGGCCCTCGATACCATCCTCGCCAACGTCGAGCTGGCCCGGGGCAAGTGGCAGCCCATCTGCCAGGACACGGGCACGCCCCTCGTATGGATCCACCATCCGGTGGGGATGTCGACGCGGATGCTCACCCAAGCCTTCGAGGCGGCGGTGCGGGAGGCCACCGCCCGACAACTGCTCCGGCCCAACGCCGTCGACCCGCTGACGGACAGGAACACGGGTAACGGTGCCGCCCCGGGGATTCCCACCGTTCATTGCGAGGAATGGGACGACGAGGCTGTCGAGGTGCATATGGTGCTCAAGGGCGGTGGCTGCGAGAACGTCGGGGCTCAGTACTCGCTGCCGAACCCTGCCCTCAAGGCCGATCGCAACCTGGAGGGCGTGAAGCGTTGCATTCTGGATGCCATCTACAAGGCACAGGGGAAGGGGTGCGCGCCGGGGATCATCGGCGCCTGCTTCGGCGGCGACCGCGGCTCGGGGTACCTCGAGTCGAAGCGGCAACTCTTGCGCCGCTTGGACGACCGCAACCCCGTGCCCGAACTCGACGCCATGGAACAGGAACTCCTGGCCAAGGCCAACGAACTGGGTATCGGCCCCATGGGTTTCGGCGGCGCGACGACGGTGCTGGGGGTCAAGATCGGCTACCTGGGACG
>FWPV01004933.1_pt1 | contig 27401 bp, 21 predicted proteins | sample 2228371 | NCBI WGS metagenome assembly FWPV01 (sample SAMEA103939776, study PRJEB20133) | metagenome
AGTAAAACTATAAATATTATCCTTAACTCAAGGGAGGTATATGAAAATACTAAAGAGACTAACTGGAATTGCGTTAGTTTTAGTTTTTAGCCTATCCTTTCTAACGATAGGTTGCACTAAATACGCAAGCCCTGACGACCTTAAGAAACTCGATGAAGCTCAAAAGGCTGCTATATCTGCCGAAAAAGAGTTAGAACAACTTAAAAAGGAACGCGCTGACTTAGAGCGTCAAGTCTCGCCGAAGCAAAATGAATACGATGACTTAAAAGCGCAATTTGACGAACTGAAAACCGAAGTTCCTCCAGCAGGGGAGGTAAAACAATGAAACATATAATTTCACTCATAGCGATTGCTTGCTTGCTTCTAAGCCTCAGCGTAGTTAATGTTATAGCAGCAGAAAGAATGAAATATGAAGATTTTCAAGCCCAATTGAAAGTCTATCAAGAGCGTGAAGCAGCTACGCGTGCTGCGATTGAAGATGAAAAGAAAGCCATCGAAGAACTTAAGGCTAAACTTGCAGAACTTGAAACCGCTATAAACAACCTTTGGGACGAACTTTTCGCCTATTTAGGAATTGACCGTGCCGCATATGAAGATTTTATTAGACGACTTGAAAACCTCGAGAAACAAGTAGACGAATTAGCAAAGTTAACCCCAGAACAATTACTTGACCGAGCCAAGGAATTAGATGACCTTGCAGCGCAAGTTACCGCGATGCAAAAAGAACCTTTAAGCAAACTCCGTCCACTCAAGGAAAGATTGAGGGCGTTATCGGCTCGTATAGAACGCTTAAAAGCCTCCCTACCAAAACCTAAAATGGATATGTATACCGTGCTTGGCGGTGACTACCTTTGGAAAATCGCTAAGAAACCAGATATTTATAATGACCCTTGGAAATGGCTGCGCATCTGGAGCGCTAATAAAACTACTATTAAAGATCCAGACCTGATATATCCTGACCAAAGGTTATCAATTCCACGGCAATTGGGAAAAGACGAATATCTGGTTAAGAAAGGAGATAATCTAAGGAAAATCTCCTCTCTGGCAGATGTTTATGGTGACCCGTTTATGTGGACTAAAATTTACCAAGCCAACAAACACGGTCAATTTTTGAACAATCCGAATGTGATTTATCCTGAAATGATACTCACAATCCCACGCAACTGATAAAGGAAGGATCTTTAACCTTAATCTAATATTAAACAACACCTGTCACTTCGCGTCGGGATTTGAGCGTTATTACTTCAGATTCGAATTTGGAAATAACCAGTTCTTGTGAAAGATAACTATAAAATTTAGAGCCCTTTACAGCGATTTAATCGCTGAAAGGGCTCTTATTTTTGAAAACCTATGCAAGAATCAGAAATTTTAGAACTTTATATTGGTGTCGACGATGCGATTACACCAATTCTATATGGTGCCGGCGACGAACATCTAAGATATATTGAAAGATATGTAAATTCAAAAATTAGCGCTCGTGGCAATCGCATCTTTGTGCGCGGTCCTTTAAATGAACAGGAAAAACTGAAACGAGTGTTTAATGATTTAGAAGCCTTATGTCATCAAAGGGAAGATATATCTTTTAAAGACATAGACACCATACTGAGATTAGCAGGTATATATTGGAATCATCAAAAAGACAATTCCTTACAACCAGATGTTAACGAAGCGATAATCGTATGCGAAGCTGCCCGAACTGTGGTTAAAACGCGCGGTTTAAATCAAGAGAAATATGTTCGGATGATGAATGAACAGACCATCGTATTCGCCATAGGTCCGGCTGGCACAGGAAAAACTTACCTGGCGGTCGCCAAATCAGTGGATGCCTTTCAAAGAAGGCAAGTTGAAAAGATAATTTTAGTTAGACCCGTTGTAGAAACCGGTGAAACTTTAGGATTCTTACCCGGTGATATATTAGAAAAGGTTGACCCTTACTTTCGCCCACTTTACGACGCGCTCAGCGAAATGTTAACCTTGGATAGAATGCGCCGCTTCATAGATAGAGGTCTCATAGAAATAGCCCCTCTGGCTTATATGCGTGGCAGGACCCTCAACAATGCCTTCGTTATACTTGACGAAGCCCAAAATACTACCTCAGGACAGATGAAAATGTTTCTAACCAGATTAGGTGAATCTTCAAGAGCCGTGCTAACCGGCGATTTGACGCAAATTGACCTTCCGGACCCCTCTAAATCCGGTTTGCTCGAAGCCCGCGCACTACTACAAAATATAAAAGGTATCGGTTTTATTGAGTTCAATGAAAAAGATGTTGTGCGACACCCTTTAGTTACCCAAATACTAAAGGCTTATAATTCTCATTAGGCTATTATAACTATGGATAAGTCAGATAAAGATGATAACGGAGATTTAACCCAAAGTTGGCCTAAATTCTATTGGTGGCATTGGACTTTAGGCTTGGTGGTGGTTCTTTGCTTAGTTTTATTAGCACCCCATAATAGATCACCCGAATTTGCCAACCTCAAAGAAGGAAACATATCTTATTCTAGGATTATAGCCCCGTTCGATTTTGAAATATTAAAATCGCCTGAAGAGTTAAAAAAAGAACGCGAAGATGCTTTAAAAAATATACCACCCATCTATATTCGAAATGATACTATTTCCGAAGAGAAACATAAACTGTTAAGACAGTTTGCTATCGCTTCTGGGGATTTAATTAAGTCTCTTAATTCCAATTGGATATATGCTTTTTTAGATACTAACCGCGAGTGGTCAGACCAAGAAGCCCAACCCTTTATTCAGGGCACTAACCGACTCTACGATGAATTCGGTTTTTGGTTGTCCGGTGATATTTGGCGGATGTTATTTAAAATTTATCTTAAAAATAATGTTAAATCCGGAGGTCATTATTTTAAATATTTCAATACCTTAGATTCACTATTAACTTACACCTATCATCATAATATCATTCAATTAGATGAAATAAATTCTGAAACAATACCTTATAATTCTGTAGTAATCAGGGACCAAAAAATTGAAACCCAAACTTCTTTAGATTCTTTATTCACCGTTACAGATGTAATATCAAAAATTAAAACATATTTACCATCTATCCTAACAAATTTAGGATTATCAGATGAGGAAATTGAACCCACCTTAAAGTTATTTAAGAACTTTATATCCCCAAACTTAATTTACGATGATGAGTCCACCGAGTTAAGGCGGAAAGCGGCTATTGCTCAAGTCCCTTTAACGAAAGGGATAGTAAAGATGGATGAACTCATAATTGATAGGCATATGAAAGTTACCGCTGAGCATATTGAAAAATTGAAGTCTCTTTCCCAAAAGCGCGCTGAAATGAACCTTGAAAATGGCGGACTGTTGGTCTTTAAAACCACTTTCGGACAAGTATTGTTTTCTTTAATAATAGTATGTATTTTATGGTTATTCATCGCATTCGTTAGACCACCCATCTGGAATGATTGGAAACTAATGTTGTTGCTTACGGTTATATTGATTTTATCACTATCGTCATTAATATTTTTAATCATAAAACTAAATCAATCGATATTCTTATTTCCAATAGCCATTAGTGCGATGATGATCGCTATTTTAGTTGACCGGGGTGTCGCGCTCGGCGCTGTGGTTCTAATCGCTCTATCATCTGGATTTTTATATAGTTATGATTATCAATTAGTATTTATCAATTTAGTAATCGGTGGAGTATCAATTTTAGCACTGCGAAGAATCCAGAAACGCAATGATATCTTAAACGGTGGATTTTATATAGGTAGTGCATACATATTACTTTCCCTAACCCTATACTTGATAACAGAATCCACCAGTGGGCTTAACTTAATCAACAATTTAGGTTATAGTATTATCAATGCAACCCTATCCCCTATTTTAGTTTTAGGCTTTGTTCCTCTATTTGAAAACTTATTTCGGGTCAGCACCGAGTTAACACTATTAGAACTACTCGACCTCAATCAACCTTTACTACGCGAATTAGCCATTAATGCACCCGGAACCTATCATCATAGCCTTTTGGTAGGAAATTTAGCCGAATCGGGTGCTCGCGCCATTGGTGCGAACACCTTATTAACTCGCGCGGGGGCATATTACCATGATATTGGTAAAATGGAATTTAAAGAATATTTCATTGAGAATCAATCTGTGGGCAGCGAAAACATCCATAATCATCTAACCCCCTCTCGCTCTGCTGAGATAATTGTCGGACACATATCTAACGGATTATTACTTGCTGATAAATATAAACTTCCACCTCAAATCAAAGCCTTTATTGCCGAACATCACGGAAAAACGCGTTTAATGTATTTTTTGGCTAAAGCCCAACGAGAACAAGGTGAAAATGTGCGAGAGGAAATCTTTCGCTATCCTGGACCTAAACCCCAAACTAAAGAAACCGCTATCGTTATGTTAGCCGATGTAGTGGAAGCGGCTACACGCTCGCTTGAACAACCCACTCCAGAGGAACTCCAAGAAACAGTTCGCCGAATGATCAATGTAAGGGTATCCGAAGGAGACCTTGATGAAAGTCCCTTAACGCTCCGCGAATTAACATCCATCGAACAGGCTTTTATGCGAGTATTATTAGGCATATATCATCAACGAATTCGCTACCCTGAAGAAAAAATAACTAAACAAATTGAAAATCATTAAATTTATCCTTTATTGAAATATGAAAAGACAATTTGGAAGCCGTAAAACTAAATGCGATGGAATTTTCATAGAATTTGTGAACACCGATACCGACCCGCGATTAGCATCGATACTTATCGCGGGGATTGAGGCAGTTAAACTGGGCGAAAACAAAATAATACAAAGTGTAACAATAATTCTAACCAGTGATACTGAATTACATCGCTTAAACAATGAGTATTTAGGAATTGATGAACCTACCGATGTTTTAGCCTTCAATTTAAGTGATGACCCATATAGGATAATAGAAGGCGATATTTACATAAGTGTTATCCGAGCCGCTGCGCAAGCTGCCGAACACAATGAACCAACAGAGATAGAAATTGCCCGTTTAGCAATCCACGGTATGCTACATCTATGTGGTTGGGAACACACCGACGAACTTTCGCTCAAATCAATGCTTGAACGCGGTGAAGCATACTTAAAAGAAGTCAAAAATAGAGGTCTTATTGGAAATTGATTCAATAATACAATTAGCGGTAGTTTTTCTTTTACTTCTCTTATCCGGCTTCTTTTCCAGCGTAGAAAGCGCGTACTTTTCGCTCTCACATAGTGAAATCGACCGCTTGTGCGAATCAAATAACTTACGGGCTAAACGAGTTGCCCAACTCTTAAAGTATCCTCAGACCTTACTAGCAGCAATTTTAACTGCTAATACCATAGTAAATACTGCTATCGCAGCATTAACGGCAATAATCGCGGTTAAAATCGCAAACTACTTAAATATAAACACCTACATCGTCATTGTAATACAAGTTATTGTGATAACCTCAGTGATTTTATTCTTTGGAGAATTAATCCCCAAACTTCAAGCATTACGCGACCCAACTGGTTGGGCTTTAAAAACTGTTAATTCGGTTCGTATAATTAAAATTATCACTTCACCAATAGCCATTCCACTGGCGGCTTTTTCTGCCAATTTGGCAAAATTATTCGGCATTGAAAAGCATAAAGTCCTAACCTTATCCGATGAGGAACTTAAGGCTTTAGTTCAAGTTGGACACAAGCACGGCGCTTTAGATTACGAAGAAAGAAAAATGATATATTCCATATTTGAATTTGGTGACACGATAGCCCGCGAAGTGATGGTTCCCCGAATGGATATGGTAGCGGTAGATAAAGGAACCTCATTTGATGAATTACTGGCAATCGTTCGCCAATTTGGTCATTCCCGACTCCCAGTTTACGAAAGCAAGATTGACAATATCATTGGGATAGTCCATGTAAAAGAATTACTGGCGGTGGTAGATGAAAAAGAAAACTTCGATATAACTAAACACATTCGCCCTGCTTTCTTTGTACCCGAAGAGAAAAAAATTGATGATTTGCTGAAAGAATTCCAATCAGAAAAGGTTCATATGGCGATTGTGGTAGATGAATATGGCGGAACTTCGGGGTTGGTAACTTTAGAAGATATAATAGAGGAAATTGTGGGTGAGATTCAGGATGAATTTGATAAAGAACAACCATTAATACAAAAAATCAACGAAAAAACAATCATAGTTAATGGGAAAACCCCCATATACGATTTAAATGCCTATATTAATACAACTTTAATTGAGGAATCGGACGCCTTCGATACGGTGGCTGGTTTTGTGTATAGCCGTTTAGGTCGCGTTCCTCGTCGTGGCGACCAATTTGAACATAATGGATATACCTTCCAGGTTGAAGAACTACACGGAAAACGAATAATTAAGGTAAAAATAGAACAAAAGGACGATAATTATAGCAATGTATGAACGAATACTAAGATTTATTCAGCGTCGAGTGCTTATGCATTTCGTTCGTAAACACCAAAAGCATATAACTGATTATACAGTCTTCAACTGGACTGATTGTTGGGATAAAGTAAAACGGATTGCCGTAATTTGGCCCAGTGATGGAGTGGACTACCACGCCGCCGCAACAGTATTAAATCGTCTAAGAGAGTGTTTCCCCGAAGCCCTAGTTACTATTATTGACCTACCCGGTATAGGCGCATCTCCACCACCCGACATTAACGCTGAAATCTATATCATTGAAAAGCGCTATTTAAACTGGTTAGGTCTGCCCGATAAAAGGTTAAAGATTATATTAAAAGAAATGGAATTCGACACAGTGGTGGACTTATCCCCGGAATTTGACCCCATAAGTGGCTACTATGCCCTACTCACTAATGCTACTCTTAGAATCGGATTTGCCGGTGATAAAGCCGATTTAGTATATAACTATCAAGTTGCACCTAAAGGAAAACGAACGGGGTCAGAACGTTATAGAATTTTAGCAAAATATATAGGTCGGTGGATGTAATATCATCTAAACCTATTATTAGTTAAAATTATATATTATATTTATATATATTATTTAATCGTATTTATTTGAGAAATATTAAGGTATGCAAAGCATTGGACGGCAGTATCATTATTTACGAAATATTGAAAAATCAGGAAGATATATAGGAGGTGAATTAGGAACTAAAACCGTATGGCGTGATGATGTATTTAGAATTTGTTTGTTCTTTCCCGATGTATATGAAATTGGTAGTTCTTATTATGGCTTTCAGATTCTCTATCATGTTCTTAACCTTATACCAAAGGTCGCTTGCGAACGGGCATTTCTACCTTGGATTGATTTTCAAGAAATTTTACTATCTAAACGGATTTTTTTATCAAGCCTTGAAACTAAAACACCCCTTCGCGAGTTTAATTTAATTGGTATAACCTTACAAACTGAACTAAATTATCCGGGGGTATTAAAAGGACTTCAACTTGGCGGAATTACTAAATTAGCGAAAGAACGCCGAGCAAACGAACCAATTGTAATAGGAGGTGGACCCTGCGCTTATCATCCTGAACCAATCGCCCCGCTCTTTGATATAATACTATTAGGCGATGGTGAGGAAGCGCTCCCTGAAATCATTAATATTCTAAAAAATTCTCGTTCACTCTTATCAGATAGACCAAAACTATGGAGTGAGTTATCAAAAGTATCTGGGGTTTACGTACCAAATTTATACACATCCGACACTAATAGCGGTAAATTAATCCCTATTTCGGATGTCCCAACCATAGTCAGAGGTCGGATTACTTTGGATTTAAAGGCGGATTATTATCCTGCCTTGCCGATAGTTTCAACCATCCAAAACGAACACGACCGCTTGACTGTGGAAATAATGCGGGGATGTAGTCAAGGTTGTAGATTTTGCCAGTCGGGGATGTTTGGGCGTCCCGTGCGGGAAAGACCAGTTGAGGAAATCATTGACCAGATTTTATGTAGTTTGGAACTTACTGGTTATGATGAAGTTGGATTACTATCGCTATCAACTTCAGATTATAGCCAGATTGAAACCCTTCTAACTTCATTATCCAATGAACTTATTACGCGCAAGACATCGCTATCTTTTCCGTCTTTAAGACCCACTTCGTTCAGTGAACAGATTGCCCAAATCCCCTCTTTTGGTCGACGCGGCAATTTGACCTTTGCAATTGAAGCAGGAAGCGAACGATTAAGAAAAGTCATCAATAAACATACCAGTGATGAGGACCTGTTTACAGCCTTAGAACGCAGCTGGCGATACGGATGGCAAGGGGTGAAACTTTATTTAATGATAGGCTTACCCACAGAAAACGACGACGATTTACTTATCACCGCTAAATTTCTAACCAAACTTGAAAAACTTTGTGGAGCCAAATATAAGTTAAGAATTTCACTTAACACTTTCATACCTAAACCCCATAGTGTATTTGAAAATGAGCCATTCGTAGGTGTTGAGGAATCTAACCGACGCCGTAGGTTATTACTTTCGGCACTAAAATCCAAACGAACCGAAGTATCTTTTCATAATCCTTATCAAACTTTAGTTGAAACTATATGCGCTAGAGGCAATCGCCAACTGCTTAAAGTTATAGATGCGGTGGCTACGCAAGGTTCAGGATTTGAAGCCTGGAGTGCTTGCTTTGATTGGAATCTTTGGAAATCCGCACTAGAGCAATATCTACCCGATTGGCAAAACCTTTTAGAACCAATCCCCTTCGACGCTCCCAAACCATGGTCCCACCTCAGTTGTGGAATAAGTAACCAATTCAAATTAAAGGAATTAGAACGCGCTAAACACGCTGAACCGTTGGATGATTGTCGCTATGGACAATGTTCTAATTGTGGAGTGATTGATTTATGCTCTAAGCAGTCGCTAAAATCCACCAAGACTTTTAATAAATCCCGAGATGAAAGAATTACAGCCCAATATATAACGACTAAATCCGGTTGCTTATCATATGAAAATACAGAAAATAAAATCGTCAATATTAATGAAAACAATATCTTTGTCTATCGCTTGGTTTTCACAAAATTAGGTGGAATGCGTGCTTTAGGTCATCTAAATTTAATGCGCCAAATTAAACTTGGCTTTCGTCGTTCCGGTATTCCATTAGTTTATACCCAAGGTATAACTCCACGACCTAAATTTACATTTAGTCCAGCGTTGCCACTGGGGGTCGGAGCACTTGAACAATGGGTTATATTTGAAAGCCCTATTGAACTGGAGATACCATATTGGTTAGAAAACCTACACCGTTCTTTACCACCAGGTATTAAACCATTACGAATTGAACCCAAAGAAGATATAGCGGTTGAAAGTAGTAAATGGTGGTGGAGAATAAAGTTTGCTAAACCTATATTAAATTGGGGGGAAATTATGGCAGGTGAGATTTATTATATAAAAAATAATCAAACTATAATAGTCGAACTACCTGCTAAACAATCCATTAAAAATTGGATTGTCAAATTGGGGGAAATAAATAATAAGTTGAATCCACAACTAAGCGATTCAATTATCAGCATAACCCTGCTGAATATTTAACTTTATTAATCGCCATTAGCGGTTTATAGAAATTTGTAATTCTATAAATCGCTGATTAAATGGATCCAACTATGCATCTTTGACATTATTTGAAGGGAGATAAAAGGGTAAAAACCCTTAGAGGTGAGATGAAACAGGATATCATCATCAATTCAACCACCAGTGAGACGCGAATAGCGCTATTAGAGGACGACCAACTTGTAGAACTATTTGTTGAGCGTCCGGAAACGGAGCGTATGGTCGGCAGCCTATATAAGGGCATCGTCCGTAAAGTTCTGGTGGGAATGTCAGCAGCCTTTGTTGACATAGGACTTACGCAAGATGCTTTCTTGCACTTTTCCGATATGGGAGGGGGAAACGAACTCATTAAACTAACCCATGAACCTGAAATAGAACAAGCCGAAGATGATACGGATGGTCAAAGAAGGAAATGGGTAGGTGAAGACCTTAAGGTCGGTCAAGAAATTCTTGTTCAAGTAATAAAAGAGCCCATTGGTCGCAAAGGACCAAGAATAAGCACTCAAATTGCTCTTCCCGGAAGATTTATCGTCTTAGTTCCAAACGAATCTTTTATTGGGGTATCACGCAAAATATTACTTTATCGCGAGAAGCGACGATTACGCCAAATCGCCGCAAAACTGCGCCCTAAAGGATTCGGGTTAATCGTTCGAACCTTAGCCGAAGGCAAGTCCGATGAAGACTTGAAAAACGATGTCGAACGAACTATGAAAGTGTGGCACAAGATAGAAAGCAAAGTGCGCAGCACTAAAGGCGCAGGACTTGTCTATCGCGACCTATCAATGGCTTCATCTATTATTCGAGATCTTTTCACCCCAGATGTAAATAGTCTCGTAGTAGATTCACGCCGCTTGTATAGGGAAATTGTAAATTATTTGAACGATGTTGCTCCTAATCTAACCAATAAGATTAAGTTATACACTGACCGCCTACCCATTTTTGATAAGTATGGGATAGAAAGCGAGATAGAAAAGAGCCTATCTCGTAAAATTTGGCTTAATGGCGGTGGTTATATATATTTTGACCAAACCGAAGCCTTAGTGGCTATCGATGTTAATAGCGGTCGCTTCATCGGAAACAAAGACCATGAGGAAAACTCTGTCAAAGTTAACTTAAAAGCGGCTCGGGAAATATGTCGCCAGTTGCGGCTTAGGGACATTGGAGGTATTATCGTCATTGACTTCATCGATATGGCTGAAGAGAAAAACCGACGAAAAGTCTTTGAAGAAATGCGTAAAGCGCTTCGGATGGACCGCGCTAAATGGGATATCGCTCCCATAAGTCCATTCGGACTAATGGAGATGACTCGCCAAAGAATAAGACCTTCGCTGGTATACTCATTCAGAGAACCCTGCCCCCAATGCAATGGAACCGGACTTATACCTTCTATTGAAACTGTGGTTACAAACTTAGAAAGGTGGATAAAACGTTTCACCTCTCAAACCCACGAACATCGCTTAATGCTGACTGTCAATCCCCGCATCAAATCCTATTTAACAGGTGGGTTAACCAGCCGAATAGCCCGAATTATGTGGTCTAATCGCGTATTTATAACCTTAAACACCGATGACGAATTAAAAATCGACGAATTTAAAGCATATTCATATAAACAAAAACGAGATATAACCGCTGAATATAGTGTTTCTATTCCAATTAATGGTGAAACTGTCTAATAATATTGATTATTAGAGTTTTTATTATTATAATATAATTTTAAAATAAAATGATAATCCATAATTAAACAATTTGAACTAATGTTTGCTATCGTAAAAATCGCTGGTCGGCAATACCGAGTGAGTCCCGAACAAATGCTGACCGTTGAAAGATTGAATGCACCTTCGGGCACCGAATACACCGTCCAAGATGTAATGATGGTGAGTAATGGTGAAAAATTAGAAGTTGGACAACCCCGACTTCCCTATCGTGTTATCCTTGAATTATTAGAGCATAAAAGGGGACCCAAAGGATATGCTTATCGCTTTTTCCGTCGCGGTGGCCGGCGGGTTAAACGCGGTTGGCGACACCTTCAAACCCTGGTGCGCGTAAAATCTATAGAAAAGGAGGGATAAATGGCACATAAAAAAGGTGGTGGTTCGTCGCGCAATGGGCGCGATTCCAACCCCCAAATGTTGGGTGTTAAAAGGTTCGGTGGAGAAATTGTCAACGCCGGAACCATTTTAGTCCGCCAACACGGAACTAAACTTCATCCCGGCTTAAATGTCGGAATGGGTAAAGACAATACCCTCTTTGCCTTAGTTTCCGGTAAAGTGGTATTTAAGACTTTTAGAGGTCGCAAGGCGGTTTGCATCGAACCAGAATAAGAAAAATCATGCTTAAATTTAATTTCATAATATCTGTTCTAAAATTAAGCACCAGTAAATTTTTTTTACTGGTGCTTAAATAATAAATAAGTAAAGATGACGGAAATTACTTATTCTTTAAAATAATTAAATGAATACGAAATTATATACATATTTATCAACATTTAAAATAACCATATTGAATATAGAATGTCATATTTATATCAAATATTTAATGATAAAGAACTAATAGTTAAAATAAATAAACGTTTACCTTATTTATTCCAACTTGCAGAAATTGAATGTTCAAGATCAGGTAAAGTAGGAATGGAAGTTGGTTCTTTGCGTGAAAAAATTATAATTGCTCTTCTAATATATAAATTTGGTGAATCTAATGTTGATATAGAAATTCCTATAACAGAAAAAGAAGTTGATGTGAAATTATTTAATAATCCCATATCAATTAAAACAATTACTGGTAATAAATTTAGTGGTGTTAAATTAAGTTGGACAGTCGATGCTCAATCATCAAAAGGATTTTTAGAAAGTTATGAACCAATATCTGATATGTTATTAATACAAATAAATTGGTATGGGTATAGCGGTTTTTATTTTATCCCTTTGATTGTTCAAAAAAGAGTTCTTACTGATATTGGAAAATCAAATTATATAAAACTTCCTAAACAAGGAACTAATCCTAGGGGTGTTGAAATTACTAAAGACGCTTTGCTAAGGTTAGTTAATGATGAAGAATCTAAAAATATAAATATCAAATGGCTAAAAACCGAAATTTCAGTAAATCCATATAAAAGATGGATAGATTTATGGAAAGATGAATAAGCGATTTTTTATTAAAAAAGGTACTGAAACTAGTTCTTTTGGCTCACCCGGTAGAATCAATCATAATTCTTCTAAATTTTATAATAGCCGTCTATATGGAAGTTTATCACACGAAAAAAAAGTTAATTACATTGAAAATATTATTTTACCGGATTTTTTAGACCGAGTCTTCTGCAAATCTAGTGAGAAAATGAATGAACTTCCCGACAATTGCGTCCATCTAATGATAACTTCACCTCCATATAATGTCGGAAAAGAATATGACAAAGACTTGACATTAGATGAATATCGTTCTTTTTTAAAAACTGTATGGAATGAAGTAAAAAGGGTATTAGTTCCCGGAGGAAGAGCCTGCATAAACGTAGCCAATCTTGGTCGTAAGCCTTATATTCCACTCGAGGCATTTATTGTGGAAGATATGCTGGATTTGGGTTTTTTAATGCGTGGACAGATAATATGGAACAAGGCTGCCAGCGCCAGTCCCTCCACTGCCTGGGGTAGTTGGAAGTCCGCTAAAAATCCAACATTAAGGGATGTTCACGAATATATATTAGTTTTTTCTAAAGATACTTTTTCACGAAAATCTTCGAATCCAATAAGCACCATAACCAGAGAAGAGTTCCTTGAATATACTAAAAGTGTATGGACTTTTGACGCCGAGTCGGCTACAAAGGTCGGTCACCCAGCACCATTCCCTCTCGAACTGCCTTACAGGTTAATACAGTTATACTCATTCGAAGGTGATGTGATTTTAGACCCTTTTATCGGAAGTGGACAAACCGCTTTGGCTGCAATAAAAACAAGACGACATTTTGTAGGATATGATATTTGCGAAGAATATGTTAGGCTCGCTGAAAAGAGAATAAGGGAATTTTACAAGGAAAGTAATTTTAATTTATTTTAGTCGTTGCAAATATTTCAAAGAACTCATTATATATTTTGAATAAAGGTTTTAAATTTAAAAAGTTTTATATAAATTATAATTGAGAAACTTCGTGAAAAAAGGCGCTTGCTGCGACCGTGATGCGGCGGTCCAGACAAGTCTAACAACATAAAAATAGTGGAGATAAACTCTATGGCACGCAAAAAAATCGCCCTCATAGGTGGAGGGCAAATCGGTCAGATTCTAGCATTACTAGCCGCCCAGAAACAATTAGGCGATGTAGTGATGCTAGATATCCCCGAAAGGGAAAATCCTACTAAAGGTAAGATGCTCGATATCGCTGAAGCATCTTGGATTGGCGGTTTCGATGCTAAACTTACCGGCACCTCTAATTATGACGACATCGCCGGCGCGGATGTAGTCATCGTCACCGCAGGACTTCCCCGCAAACCAGGTATGACTCGCGACGACTTATTGGATGTTAATGTTAAAATTATTACGGATGTCGCAAAACAGATTAAGGCAAAAGCCCCTCGGGCATTTTGCATTATCGTTACCAATCCTTTAGATTCTATGGTATATGCCTTTTACAAAATTACCGGCTTTCCTAAACGGCAGGTATGTGGTCAAGCCGGTGTTTTAGACACCTCTCGCTTCTGCTCGTTTGTAGCAATGGAACTGGGGGTCTCGGTCGAGGATGTCTCGGCTGTGGTTTTAGGGGGACACGGACCAACTATGGTTCCCATACCACGCTTATGCACAGTCGGCGGTATACCCCTGACCGAACTTATGAAAAAAGACAAGATTGATGCTATCGTCCATCGGACTAGAGAAGCCGGCACTGAAATCGTCAATTTATTGGGCAGTGGCTCGGCGTTCTTTTCCCCCGCCTATGCCTCAATTGCAATGGCGGAAGCCTATTTATACGATAAAAAGCGGGTTATGGCGGCAGCTGCCCTGCTAAATGGCGAATATGGCATCAAAGGATACTTCATCGGTGTCCCGGTTATTATCGGCGGAAAAGGCATTGAAAAGGTCGTAAAATTAAAACTCACCGCTGAAGAGCAAGCCGCACTTATGAAATCGTTAGATGCGGTCAAAGGCGCGGTGGCAGATGTAGATAAGAGAATTTAAGTCAAATCAAACAGCGCCAGCGCTAAACCAATATTTACGCTGGCGCTGTCGTATTTTTGAAAATCAAATATTAAAATTACCATCACCAGCAAAGAATTTTTGATAACATTACTGACAATCAAACTGATTTAATACAAAAATCTCTAAACCTACTCCCTGAATATAAGATAGACTGCTGTCTAATCGGTGGGTTAGCGGCAAACGCCTATATTGATGAAAGATATCTGGATTTCATAACCAACGTTATAGTAAAAGAAGTCTTTGGCTATCAATTGAAAACGCTTGTAACGAGGATATCCTACAAGGTAAAATTTGGGATTACCAAGACCAAACTCGTCGTCAAAGCAAACGGCAAAAGGACTTAGCCGATATTTTGAGATTAATAGAAGAATATCCTTCGCTATCTTTGAAAATTCCCCCTTCCATTAAATTTGTATTATAAACCTCAACGCGTTATATTGATATAAAAAAATAGATAATACTGACTAATGATAACTAAAAGCACGCTAATAATATTCTTAAAGGAACTTAAAGATATCCTTCGAGATAAAAGAACCGTCATATCGATGACGGTTATTCCCATCTTGATGATGCCGATACTGATTTTAGGAATGGCGCTCATCACCACCAGTGCGGTTAAATCAATTATGGAAAAACCTTCACGGATCGTGTGGCTCGGCGATGAAGTCCTGAAAATTAAGAAGACCCTTACCCAAACCCCAAATATTCAAATATTTGAAGGAATCGAAGACAGCGCTGCTGCAGTGCAACTTTTAAAGGAAAAGGAACTTGATGCTATAATTATAGTTCCTGACGAATTTGAACCAAAATTAAATGATTTATTGGTTAATAATAAAGAAACCACACTGGAGTTAGTTATATTAGAGGATAAAAGCCGAGAACGCTCCTCATTTGCCGCTAAGAAAGTATCCACAATTATTGAGAATAACCGTTCAGAACTTGTTAGCGCATTGTTAAAAGAAAAAGGTATTAAACCTCAACTTTTTAACCCATTTTTAATCAATAGGTTAAATATAAAAACCGAAAAAGAGATGGGTAGAGTTTTTGCAAGCACCTTACTTCCTTATTTTATAATTCTAATGCTATTTTCAGGCGCATTATCGCCCGCCGCAGACCTCACCGCTGGTGAAAAAGAGCGTATGACGCTGGAAACCCTGTTAGTCTCGGGGGTTTCGCGCACGGATATTGTTTTTGGTAAGTTTCTAACCGTCGCTTTAGCCTCTTTAGTATCACTTCTATTATCATTAGCAAGTCTAACTTTTATGTTTGTATATGGTTTTAGTTTATTTCCCGAGTTAATGAAAGAGGGTTCTTTACCGTTTAATTTTACAATAGATATTAAGACTGTCCTTACTGCCTTAATTGCTTTACTGCCATTAGTTGTTATAGTCGCGGCGGTATTAATGACAATATGTCTATTCGCCAAAAGTTATCGCGAGGCTCAAAGTTATACCTCTCCTTTAATGGCACTGATTATCTTCCCCGCTATTGTGTCATTAGTGCCCGGAACTGAACTTAACTTCGTTATGGCTTTGATACCTATCGTCAATGTCTCTTTATCGCTAAAGCAAATTTTTATGGGGGCAATGGATATACGAATGTTGCTTATCGCTATCATAGAAAACCTTTTACTGGCGGGAATTTGCATACTTATTATGTATAAAATGTTCAGAAAAGAATCGGTGCTATTCCGTGTCTGAGTTGTTTGAAAACCCTCCCAATTTAGAACAACTGAGTCTGCCCTTTATTAGCGATAACACCAAAATAAAGCACCGCTTTAAAGTCGGAATAATTGGGGCTACTGGCGCGGTGGGTTCGCTGCTAATAAACATCCTGCGAGAGCGCAATTTCCCCATCGCTGAATTGCGCTTATTTGCCTCGCCATCTTCAGCGTGCAAATGGCTTGAAACCCCATTCGGGACTTGCCAGATAGAAGAATTATCTATCAGAACCCCCCCCTCTTTAGACATAGTTTTTATGGCTGCTGGTGCTGCAGTAGCCAAAAAATGGGGGTGGCGTTTGGCTCACCGAGGCGCTTTAGTTATTGATAAATCATCATATTTCCGCAATAAACATTATGCTCCCTTAATTGTGCCCGAGGTTAATGGACCTAATGCTTTACAACATAAAGGTATAATAGCCAATCCTAACTGCACCACCATCCCCTTAGTAATGGCTCTAACCCCTTTACATAAATTATTTGAATTAAAATTAATCACCGTTACATCGTTCCAAAGTGTGTCTGGCGCCGGAAAAAAAGGAATGGCAGCTCTGACGCGTGAAATCAACGATCCTGAAGCCCAACCCGCTATATTCACCCATCGCATCGCATACAATATTATCCCTTGGATTGGTAGCCTAAAAGGCAAACATTCAAGCGAAGAAAAAAAAATAATCCAAGAAACCCGCCGAATAATGGGTTTACCCCGCCTGCCAATTCAAGCGACAGCCACACGGGTTCCAACCTTTGTTGGACATTGTCTATCTGTGCATTCTGAATTTAGAAAGCTAGTTAATCTAAACCAAGCCTATGAGGCTTTAAGAAATTTCCCGGGCATTAAAATAATCGATGAACCAGAGAAAGGGCTTTATCCAACACCAATCATCGCCCAAGGTAAAGACGAGGTTTTTGTGGGACGCCTCCGATACGACCGAGGTAAACATGGAGTTAGTTTCTTTGTGGTAACCGACAACCTCCGTAAAGGCGCTGCTACCAATGCGGTTCAAATCGCCGAATATATAATATCAATAAAGTATTCCTAAAATATGTTTTTCCCTTATCGTGATGAAAACCGCTCGCGCAGTTTCCCTATCTTTACATTAGGACTTATACTCCTCAACATAATAATATTCTTACGCACCTACACGCCAAATACATTTGAAGCGACCGTTTTAAAATTCGGCTTTTCACCACCTGCAATTATTCATCGTCCGTATACCTTATTAACCTCTATCTTTCTTCACTCTGGGCTTCTTCATCTAATCAGCAATATGTGGTTCTTGTGGTTATTTGGTGATAATATCGAAGATTATTACGGCAGGCTACCCTTTTTAGGTTTATATGTTTTATCCGGACTTGCAGGCAATTTTGCCCATATGCTTTTTACTGGCTTTAACTTCGATATTCCTGTAATCGGCGCTTCAGGGGCGGTTGCGGGCATTATGGGAAGTTATTTTGTGAGGTTTCCTTTATCACGCATAAGATGCGTTTTCTTTTTGATTTTCTATCCTATCTTTTTTCGCATATACGCCCTTTGGCTTTTAGGTTTTTGGATGATTTTTGAATTCTACCAAGCGATAAACGCTCCCCCCAACGATTTCGTCGCACATTGGGCACATATAGGTGGATTTATACTCGGCATCGTCTGGACTGTTGGTAAGAAAGGTAGGTATTACTACCGTCAAGGATGGTGGTGGTAAATAAAATTATCCGTTAAATTTTTGATAAAATGCATAAATCCTATAAATTATTATTGACTGACTTATTAAATGATTTTAATATTATTTATCTAAATCGTATTGGTATAACTATATAGTCCTCCAGGAATGTAACTCTCAACCGATAAAATAAATTTCGGTTATTATATTCACGGACGGTCTATAAAGCCACAAAGTAACATTATAAAAATAAACTATTTAATCAATCAAGGAATTAAAGTGAAAAATCTTCGTGCCATCCATCTCCCGACTGATGAATTACCCCAGCGATGGTATAATATCCAGCCAGATCTACCTGAACCCTTACCACCGCCTTTGGGTGATGAACAAATCAAGTCTTTACCCAATCTAATGATTGGTGAATGCTTAAAACAAGAGTTTTCAAATGAGCGCTGGATAGATATTCCTAAAGAGGTCCAGCAACTATATCTTCAAGCCGGTCGTCCAAGGCCCTTGTTTAGAGCCTTAAACTTGGAGAAAGCCTTGGACACTCCAGCCAGAATGTATTATAAATCCGAATTTTATAGCCCCACTGGCAGCCACAAAGTAAATACCGCATTAGCACAGTGCTTTTATGCTGTGGAACAAGGCTTTACTCGCCTTACCACTGAAACCGGGGCTGGACAATGGGGAACAGCTTTAGCATACGCCACAAGTTTGGTAGGGCTTAAATGCACTATCTATTGGGTGCGAGCTGTCTATAACTGGAAAAAAGACCGCCGCAATCTGATGGAATTATACGGTGCTGAAGTCTTTGCTTCACCGAGCAATAAGACTAAAACAGGACTTGAACTTTATAAACAGAACCCGAATCACAATGGGTCTTTAGCCATTGCTATTTCTGAAGGCTTGGAGGACTCCGCTAATGACCCTAAAGCCGCTTATGCGCTGGGCTCTGTTTTAAACCATGTCCTTATGCATCAAACCATAATCGGACTGGAAACCCAAAAACAATTTGAAATGATAGGTGAATACCCGGATATAGTTATAGCCTGCTTAGGTGGTGGTAGCAATTTCGGTGGTTTTTCACTACCTTTCCTCGGCGATGTCCTAACCAAAGGCAAGAAAATTAAATTCATCGCCGCACAAAGTCAATCCGCACCAAACCTCCAAGGCGTATATGATTACGATTTCGCAGACCACGCCGAAATGACCCCTCGCCTTAAAATGTATACCTTAGGGCATAAAACCGATTTCCCACCCATCCGGGGCGACGGCTTGCGGTATCACGGCTGCTCACCCATTATCAGTTTACTGCGTAAACACGGCTATATCGATACTGTTGCTTATCCAGTGGATGAAAAAAAGGTTTTTGAGAGCGCTCGGATGTTCATTCGGGCTGAGGGTTTCATCCCCGCCCCAGAATCATCATACGCAGTTACTTGCGCTATCGATGAAGCACTTAAATGTAAAGAAACCGGCGAAGAAAAAGTCATCGCCTTTAACATTAGTGGTCACGGATTCCTCGATATCGAAGGCTATCGCGATGTATTAGGCTTGAAATAAACTCTAATTTGACATTTTATTAATAAAAATTGCGTTAGGTATATTTGACCTAACGCAATTTTTTATCTTATAACAAATCCATATCGAAAACATTTCACAAAACAACAACAACCAAAAAATAAATTAAAATGACTTCCCAAGCCTTAACTTTAACCATTATCGCTTCAATATTCACGGTCAGTGCTAACTTACTTCTTAGATACGGGTTGGTAAAAATAGGTGGATTTAGACTGATAAACGGAGATATAATGGACTTAATGCTACGCTTATTCAAACAACCGAGTATCATCTTCGGTTTTATACTCTATTTCATAAGTTCATTAATATGGTTTAGGGTTTTATCTATATCCGAGGTCTCTACAAGTTATCCGATATTAGTAGGGTTGACCTTCGCTTGCGTAACTGCAGGTGCCGTAATTCTTTTTCACGAATCGCTTACTACTCTTAAAATCATAGGAATTTGTGTCATTTTACTCGGGATAATTATAACCGCAAAAGGTTAAAAAATACCATTAAAAATTTTTATTAAATCTCTACTCTCTTCATAAAAATTGAAATAGAGTAACTTGAGACCCCGCTGAACATCCCTATTCCACCGTGCACATTCCACTGCGGCTCGGCTATGAGGCCCTGCTGGACGCGAAGAGAGGTAAAAAGATAATCATAATAATCCTGTGAAATAGCCATAATTTCTATCCGATGCGGACCTGCCCACTCAAAGAACAACCAAGCAATAGTTATAAAATTTTGGTCGCTTCTCATCACCGTGAAAGCTGCACGACTATATTCCTCAGTGTTTACTGAATCATCCAGTGGCTCACTATCGGGATCTAATTCAACCAGAGAATCTCGGGGAGTCAAAGCCAAAATTAAACCACAATACCCCCCTGCTGAATCAACTGAATTCCACTCCCAATACATAGCAGGATCAAGTCTGGTAAAAGTATCACCATCAGATACCGTTCGACGACTTCCATCATCCATTATTTGATAAATATTCACATTGGTAAATGAATCGGGAACTACGGTTTCAGCCCACAGAAATTCTCCCCCCGGTATATATGCCTCTATACGATAACGCGTCTTGCCTTTAGGAGTAAGCGATTGACCACTAACAGGAATATACCGCCCGCTCTTATTCGGATCGTCAGTCAACCTTAAAGTATCACCTCCGCCAAAGATGCGAATATCGGCATTAGTTATACCATGGTTGGTGTTCTTGTATGGAACATATATAGATGCGACGCGCTCCAAATAAGCCTCCTCTACCGGGCGACCATTGAATAAATAACAAGTTAATTGGGCTTGAGGATGATATTTCTCAACTTCGGTTGGTTGGGTTTCGCAACCATAAATTAAAAATGTTGAAATTATAATAATTACACTTATTATTGATTTTAGATATCTCATTTTAAATCCTTAAAATTTAACTTCATAACTAAAAAGTGGAAGTATCGGTAAAAGTTTTAAATCGGTTATTTGAACTGGGTCTTCGCTTGTCTCAAACCAACGCTGCCAATAAGGTCTTCGGCTATACACATTAAAGACACTTAGATTCAATGTGGCATTCTTACCTAAAAAGAGGTGTTTCCAAGAAAATGTGATATCTAACCTATGGTCAGCGGGGAAGCGATAATTATTTTTTGAACCCATTAAAATAGTTCTTCCATAATTTGTTAAATCCTCTGGATCTAATCCCGCATAACGAACGGTATATATACCAAGTGCTTGAGTATAACCCTGCCCAGTGTTATAGCGCCACGAAACCGAGAAATTCCAAGCCCGTGATATAGGGTATAAAGCCACCACAATGAAATCGTGCCTCCTATCCCATTGGGGATAAAACCAACGCCCCCAATTTATAAGTGAACCCGGAAACCTTCGCTTCGTCCAAGATAATGCATATCCCATCCAACCTGTTAAACGACCTTGCTTCTTAGATAACATTATCTCCCATCCGTATGCATAGCCTTTACCATTTACAAATGCATCCCCCGCAACTTCACCTTGGTCGGTCCTAGGATTAAATGCCGCTATATTTTTCATCTGAGTATAATATCCCTCTATGGTGAACTCAATACCATCCCCTCGCTCGGTTTCTAAGGCAAGAACTATCTGGTTGCTATATGATGGCTTCATCGATTCATCTATTGGTATCCACAAATCAAAATTGCTAAACCCTTCCCCAAAAGTCATTAGATTTAACCATTGGCTATATCGCCCTATCGCCAACTTTGCCCGATGTCTGTCATCATAATGATAAGCCATTGAAAGTATAGGATCCCACGACAAATGCTTGCCCGCAGTATGATAATATCCTCTTAAACCAGGCTGAACCTCAAAGAATGAATTAATACGCCATTTATCTTGAATATACATTGAATAATTAGTAGTCCAACCATTCACATCCACATAAGTCAAATCCTCATTCCCTTCCTTAAATCTTATATCATAACGACTTATCCAACTACCCGCTTTTAGTGTGTGTCGAGGGATACCGTAATATTCTATATCGGCTTTAACCGATTTATCCAACATCTGGTCTTTACCTTCATCAAGTGTGATTTTTTCATCATAGAATCCCCAACCAGAATGATATTCACTTACTGAAGCACCTACTGATAAAAATATATCGCTTCGCAAACAGTGTCTTAGTCGGCTTGTTAAACTCTGATTACCCCATTTGAGATAAAAATACCCTCTTTCATCCTTTGGTCCAAAATCCGTATTCATTATATCATTACCGATATATCCCGCGATGCTCAAGGTCGTGCGGTCCGATAAGTCAAAATTTATTTTGCCGTTAGTATCATAAAAATAATAGTTTGGAACATCCACCTTCGCTGAACGCATAGCGGCTAAAACCGGGTCAAAATAGGTGCGCCGACCTGACCAAGCATAAGAACCTAATTTGGAAGGTAAAGGACCTTCTACAGCACATTTAGCCGACACTAAACCTAAAGAAAACAAGCCTTGTGTCTTTTGCCTATTACCCTCGTTAGTTATCACATCTAATACTGAACCACTTCGTCCACCATATTCAGCGGGAAAACCCCCCTTATATAAGTTGATATGTTTAACCGCATCAGCATTAAAAGTGCTAAATATACCAAATAGATGCGAGGGGTTATAAACCACATTATGGTCCATCAAAATCAGCGTCTGGTCCGGGCTCCCCCCCCTAATATGAAGCGCACTTGATAGATCCGAAGAGGCTTTTACACCCGGAATTTGCTGTAAGGCTCTAAGAACATCCATCTCCCCCATCATAGAGGGCATCAATTTGATAATTTGCCCTTCTATAGGCACTGTGGAAACCGCTGGCGTCTTGCGAATATCTTGCACCTTCTCACTTTTTATTGTAACTACCGCCTCATTTAGCACTACATCTCTACGGCTAAGTTCTATACGAAGTGGTGACTTTAAATCTTCAACCACCACCTCTTGCTGCAAAGGAAAATACCCGAGATAAGATACTATTATATTATACTTACCTTCATTTAGTCCTGTGATAAAAAAATAACCATCCAAATTGGTTGTCGTCCCTAGATCGCTATTCTCTATAACCACACTCGCCGAAGGTAGAGGTTCGTGGGAAGTAGCATCCACCACCACACCACGAATCTGGGCAGCAAAACCTAAGTGATTGAAAAGAAATAAATTGATAAATAATAATCTTAAAATTACTCTCTTTTGATTATAATTCAATTCAACACCTTTATTTATAATGATTTAAATTTAAATTCATATATTAGGTTTAAGATAGATAAATATAAGAGAATTAACAAATATATTATTCTATTTTAATTGTGTAAATGCCGTTTTATGTGTTTTTTATTGACTGAAATATAAAATTTTTGTATATTTTATAATAATTAATTCTTACTTATATTTTCTAAATTTCCTTTACTATAAATAAATTTTAACAAATTATCTGGTAAATGAGAAGAATAGTTTACTTCTTGTTTTTCTGGTTCGTATCATTAATCCCTGCGATTGCAGCAGGTAATGACCAATTCTTTATGGATTTTACCTTAGCAGAAGGTAAATACGCTAAATTAGTGCGCTCAACACCGGAGGCGGTGGGTTTGCAATGCGAACTTACTGATATACATCCCCAAACCGTCTTCAACAATGGTGAATCTTATACGGTTTTCAAACTGGAAGGTGAACCTACCACCTACATTCCCGGTCAGCCAGTTTTACCCTATGTGTCTCGTTTCGTAGTCGTTCACCCCACCTCCAATCTTGAATTAGTCGTTACTCACAGCGAACCGCGCCATATAAAGGCAGATAATCCACCCCTGTTATTAGTGCCCGAACCAGGTGCAACGGTTGATTTCGTCCCTTCTGAAGATGGCTTATTTCCACCTTCAGTGGCGGAAATGAACTCGCCATTTATTATGCATGGGGTGCGAATGGTTAAAGTAACTATTTTTCCAATTAGATACAACTCAATTACCAATGAATATCTCTATTACGAAAATATTGAAACGGAGGTCCGTTCGATAGGTGGTGAACCGGTCAACCCTATCGAAGAACCTATAGAACAAAATTTTAGCCCCGACTTCTTAGATGTGATTGAGGCTTTGGCAATAAATGGAAACATACTCCGTAGAGATGACCCTGACCGCGATAAAGAACCACCATTTGTAGCAAAATATATTGTAGCGACCAATGCTGACTGCATCCGTTGGATTATCCCTTATATTGAATTCCGTCGCAAAGTTGGCTACAAAATGGACATATTGAGTATACCCAATAATGTTGCCTCAAGCGACCCCAACGGCATAAAACAAGCCATCCAAACACGCTACGATGCCCACCGGCAAGCAGGCGAACTTCCCGATTTTCTATTATTAGTCGGTGATAGGTCATCCTACCAATATCCTCCTGCCGCCGGTGCTATCTTACACGCCCCACCAGGTGTAAGTGGTTGGGTCAATCCGCAACATGCTGATTACGAATACGCATGTTTGCAGGGAAACGACCCTATTATGGATATCGGTTGGGCACGGTTTGCAGGCGGAAATGAAGCCACTTTAGGTTTAATAGTTGGCCGTCAATTAGCGGTTTCAGCCACCCCAGACCTTCGTAATCCTGATGTATTCCGTCGGGCTGGTGTATATTCTCAACATTGGGGTAACTCACCTAACCAAGCCTGGCATATCTCCATACCGATGAATGTCCGCTGGGCTGAAGAAGTCCTTCAGGCGCACGGTTTCACCGATGTCCGAGTCCACGAAGACTTTGAATACGACCAACATGGAATGCGTGTAGGACCCTTCTTAAGGGATATGCTTAACTTGCCTGTGAACATCCTGACCGGTCGCGCAGAGAATTACTACTACACTAACCGCGATGGTGGAAACCGCAATTTTGAAGCCGATATCCGCAATAATACCCACTTTCCTATCAATCTCAATACCTGCGGACACGGTGAATGGGCTGGTGAAATTATGTTCCGTAGAGGCGACGCTAACAACTTAAAAGGATACTTAACCTCAACCTATGGATGGGGTGGAACAATGACCGGCTTTGAAAATGTAGTTTGGATGGAACTCACGAATGGGGTTATACAAAAAGATATGGCTCAAGGTTGGGCATGGACTTATGCCCATACTATGCTCTGGCGTTATTTTCCCAATAATATGCAGTGGAGCGGTCGTGATGCTTTCCTTTATCATCAAACCGACAACAATATCTTCGGAGACCCCGGTTTCAAACCTTGGATGGGTCCACCGCGAGCGGTTCAAATAGAATATACCGATACCATCGCCACGGACACAAAACTAATCGAAGTGTTTGTTCACCTACCAAATAGCCGTGAACCTGTGTCTGGTGCCACTGTTACCTTATATGCACCAGGTAATATGCCTCAAGATCCCGCTCAATACGCGCAATACAACGGAATGCTGCAGAAAGTGAAAATAACCGGACCCGATGGATATGTAAGATTCATAATGGCGCCAAATGAACGATTCGTGGCTAATACAATGGTTTATATAACCGCCTCCGGGCGAGACATCGCACCCTGCTATGGTCAGGTGCGGGTTTCTACACCGCGCACCGTCATAGACATTGCTGAATGGTCCTTAGTGGAATACTCGGGAAATGGTGACGATGCCGTCAATCCAAATGAACTATTCGGTCTGCGGTTAAGAGCGCGCAACTTAGGAAACGGTGCCACTGCTGAAGCAGTCTTCGGAACCATTACCAGTCGCTCCCCATACATCAGCGTTGAAGAAAATAATGAAGTCTGGTTCGGTGATATACCCGCTGGACAAACTGTCAATGCTGAAAGAGAAGTCGAACTTTTTATATCCCCTCTCTGCCCCGATGGTGTGGCAAGACCATCCCTTCGCCCTACTCTCGAAATATTATTTACCAGCGGCGAAAGAACTTGGAAATCCGCTATAACAATAGAAACTCGCGCCCCTCATCTGGAATGCAGGAGGGTATTTATCGGCAATACCCCCACCTTTATTATTCCCGATTCAGTGACCCAAATCGATGTAGAAATAGCCAATGTTGGTAGCATCGCGTCACCACCCTTCACCGCAGAACTGCGCGGCCTAGGAATGGGAGCGACAGTGATTAATGGATTTGCTAATTACAATTCTATCGTTAGAAACGGTTTAGGTCGCACAGTCGGCGGAAGATTCACCATTTCAGGTAATAAACTTGTCGTTCCCGGTTCAAAGAGCAAAATGATGATGATTATGTATACAAACGATGGTGTATTAGATACCTCATACTTTGAACTCCAAGTAATGCAACCTCGCGAGCGCGCACCTTTCGGACCCGATTTATATGGCTATATCTGTTTCGATGATACCGATACATCTTGGGATATTGCCCCTGAATATAATTGGGTTGAAATATGCCCCGATGTCCAAGACCGAGATTTCACCGGAACCCGCATCAACTTCATCGGGCAATCTCCTCATGATATCGGCGAAGCACGAGTCATTCCTCTCGGTTTCTCCACCCAATTTTACGGCTTACTATATGATACTATTACAGTCGCTACTAACGGATTTATTGGTGTCGGAACCCAACCTCGCATCGTGAACTATCAACGCTGGCCTCTCGACCAAAGCATCGGTTGTGCATCAGGAATGATTGCTCCTTTCTGGAACGACCTCCGTCTAGGGCAAGGTTCAGGGGTATATTACTATCGCGATACCCTTGATAACCGTTTTATCGTCCAATGGCATCGAATGCGTTTTGCAAACGGTGAAGGTGAAGTTACTTTTCAAGTTATACTTTACGACCACGATTGGTGGATTGTCGATGAAGCCGGCAACCAAAATATCCTCTTTCAATATAAAACCATCTCAAATCCCCCCAATACCCGGAATGGAGACCAATTGTGGATAAATGGCCTTCAATACGCATCAGTAGGTATTTCTGACCCGTTAGGGCGATGTGGACTCAATTACACCTGGAACAATGTTTATACCACCGGTGCGGCACCATTAGCAAACCGCCGCGCTATACTGTTTACCACCACCCCACGGTTTAGAGCCGGAACATTATACGGTTATGTAGTGGACTACTGGACCTTTGAACCCATTCAGGGCGCTATTGTATACACCAAACACGGATTTGTTGCCTACACCGATGAAAACGGTTATTGGCGAATTGCCGAATCTTTAGCCGAAGTCCCCTTCGACATAACCTGTCGCAAACAAGGATACAACGACTCAACTTATACCGGTCTATTTTTGAGTGAGGGAGA
>FWPV01004935.1_pt1 | contig 27387 bp, 22 predicted proteins | sample 2228371 | NCBI WGS metagenome assembly FWPV01 (sample SAMEA103939776, study PRJEB20133) | metagenome
GGCCGCACGCACCAGCGTGCCCCAGCGTGTGCGGGTCAGCAGCAGCCAGAGCAGGCCCAATGGCGGCGCCCCCCTCCCCGACTCCGACCCTCGCCGACTGGACCCTACCCGATCGCTACCGTGGCCGCCTGATCACCGCCCGCGTCCGCCACTTCCCCCGTAAGCTGCTGGCTCTGACCTTCGACGATGGTCCCGACCCTACGGTTACACCGCTGGTCCTCAAAGCCCTCGCCGCCCATGGCGCCCACGCCACTTTCTTCGTTATCGGAGAGAACGCCCAGGAGCATCCCGACCTGCTCCGCCGCCAGGTGGCCGCCGGCCATGCCCTCGGCAGCCATAGCTACCGCCACCTATACAAGGCCACCCCCACCCAGGCTGCCTCCAACCTGGACCGCGCCGCGGCAGTCATTGAAAAGGCTACCGGCCGCCGCCCTACCCTCTTCCGCCCGCCGGGAGGCTTCACCAGTGGCCCTCTCGCGCGCCTAGCCCAGGAACAAGGCTACGCCGTGATCCTCTGGACCATCAGCTCGGCCGACACGGCCCGCATCGGCCCCGAGGTGATCGCCCGTAACGTTATTCACACCCCCAACCCCGTGGACATCGTGCTCATGCACGACAGCACCGGCCACCAGCGAACGGCCCAGGCTCTGCCCCAGATTCTGCGCGAGCTCACGGCCGCGGGCTTCGAGTTCGTGACTATACCCGAGCTGCTGCGGGCCTGGAACGAGTATCTCCTTGCCCACGCGACAGCCGTTCCCGATTCCCCACCCACCACTCCGAAGCTACAGAAAGGGTCCGCCCATGGGTAAGGCGCAAGCCGCGGACCGCACCGTTCTGGTGCTGCACATGAACGCCCTGGGCGAGGCCGCCTTCGCCCTGCCCTTGTTGCACGCCCTCAAGCACAGCGACCCGCCCTGGCGCACGGTCTGCGTCGCCCGCCAAGACGTGGCGGCGCTCCTGCAGGCCTCCGGCCTGGCCGACCAGGTCCTGCTCCGGCAGGTGCCACCGGGCACCCGTGGCTCCTGGGCTCTGAGCCGTGCTGTCCGGCAGGCCCGGCCCCAGGTGTCCCTGGGCCTGTCCACCTCCGCCGGCAATGCGCTCCTGGCCTGGTACTCCGGCGCCGGTCGCCGTATCGGGTACAACTACGGCGGCGCCACTTGGCTCCTGCATGTGCGAGTCCCCTTTCAGGGAGGCGGCATCGAGAATTACCTCAGTCTGCTCCCCCACGTCCCCGCCTCGCGCACTGTCAGTAGCTACGTCGGCCTGCTCCACGTGCCGCCCGCGGCCCAGGCCGAAGCCGACGATCTGCTGGCCCGGGCCGGCATCAGTCCCGGTACTCCCTTTGTTGCCCTCTCCCCCATCTCGACCGGCAAGCAAGGAGTCAAGGCCTACCCCCCGGAGCAATGGGCCCAGGTCTGCCGCCTGCTCGTCGCCCGCAGACGCCATCTGGTTCTCGTTGGTTCCCACGCCGACGTCGCCTCCCACCATGCCCTGTTGGCCGGATGCCCCGGCCCCGCCATCTCCGTAGCCGGCCGAACCCCCACGCTGGTCCTGGCCGGACTGCTCGCTCGCGCGGCTTGCGTCGTAGGTATCGACACCGGCCCCATCCACGTCGCCGCGGCCCTGAAGACTCCCTGCGTGGTACTGTTCGGCTCCAGCGATCCCACCCGCACCGCCCCCAGCGGGGAGGGACACACCATTCTCTACCGGGGTCTCGACTGCCAGCCCTGTCTCGACCGCCCTTGCGACCGGGACGGTGCTTGCCTGGCCGAGATCACGCCGGAAGAGATTACCGACGCGGTTGAGGCTACCCTTCAGACAAAGGCGTCAGACACTAATCCCCGCGGGGCATAGTGTCTGACGCCTTTCTCCCGCTGTCCCCTCACACCGCCTCGTGCGTGGTCCGCTCGATAATCTCCTCCTGCACGTGCGCCGCCAACGGCACAAACAGCGCACTGAACCCCGCCACCCGCACTACCAGGTCCCGGTAGCGCTCCGGGTAATGTTGCGCCTCGCGCAGGATCTGCGGCGAGATGACGTTAATCTGCGCCTGCGCGCCGCCCTGGGCAAACAGCGTGCGCAAGAACTGGATGAACCTTCCCCGACTCTCGCCCTTCAGCACCCGCGGCTCAAAGCGGAAGTTGTGTACCACCCCGGCCAGCGCGTCGCGCAAGTCCAGCTTACTCAGCGAGGCCACCACCGCCGTCGGTCCCCGCTTGTCCCGTCCCTGGGCCGGACCCACGCAATCCGCCAGCGGCAGCCGCGCCCGCCGCCCGTCGGGCAGCGCTCCCGTGTACTCCCCCAGTGCCACATGCATCATCCACGCCAGGTACCCCGGCAGGTAGTTGCCCCCCAGCACACCCCGGTGCGACAGAATCAGGTGGTGCCACAGCTGGGTCAACTCCACCATGAAGTGGTCCACATAGTCGTCGTCGTTGCCGAACTTGGGCGCATCGTTGAGCAGCATCAGCCGCAGTTGCTCGTGCCCGACAAAGTCCGCCGCCAGCGCCTCCCGCAGATCCGCCAGGCTCACGCGCTGCTCCTCATAGACCAGCTTCTGAATGGCCGCTAGGCTGTCGGCCAGGTTGGTCATCCCCACCGCCTCCGGCTCGGTAAACACGTACCGCGCCGCCGTATCCCCGTCGCCCAGGTTCCGCCCTCGCTCCAGACAATCGCGAATCACGCACGACAGCAGCGGGAAAGGTCGCGCCTTCTGCGCCTCCTGCAGCTTCTCATACATGGACAGATGCGCCAGCACCACGTAGCGCATCTGCGCCTTTACCGCATCGTATAGCTTCTCGAAGCTGTCCAGCTCCTTCAGGGGCAGCGTGCGCAACCCTGCCTGCCGCCCGGTCAGTGGGTCCTTCCCCTCGTTGAGCGCGAACTCCAGCAACTTGGCCATGTTGACGTAGCCGGAGGCCACCCAGGCATTGGTCTTGCCACCCACGGTGATCTCTACGCAGGAGCAGGGCACGTACTCCACCGCATCCTCCCGTGCCACTCCCGCCCGCTCCAGCCCCTCCAGGATCATCTCGTCGTTGAACATGGCCGGATAGCCATCCCCGCGCAGCAACGTCTCGCAGGCCTCCTCCAGCACCCTGTCGGACGTCTTCTCGCTCACCGCCAGGTGCACGGACGGGTTGACCATATGCACCTCGCGGGAGGCCTCCAGGCACAGGAACGTCAGATCGTTGGTGAACTCATTCCCCGCGGCGTCCTGCCCGCCCAGGATGATGTTGGAGGGGTTGTCGTTGGCCGTCCAGTCGTTCATCTTGACGAAAAAAGCCTCGATCAACTCCAGAGCCTGCTCCCGAGTCAGTCGCCCCGCCACCTTATCCCGCTCATAGGCCGGCCACCAGAAACGGTCCACTCGCCCCGGGCAGAAGCACCCATGCCCCGGCCCGGTCTCCGCCGCAACTAGCATGTGCATGAACCACGTCGCCTGTAGCGCCTCCCGGAAGCTCTCCGCCGGCTGGGCCGGGACCTTCCGGCAGATTCGCGCTATCTCCAGCAGGTCTGCCGCATGCTCGGGATCCTCCGTCGCCAGCCTCTCCGCCAGTTCCGCGTGACGTTCGGCAAAGCGCATGGCTCCCCGCATAGCGATAATCGCTGCTTGGTAGAAGAGCCGCCGGTCCGTCTCCGCCGCTGGCGTTGCCGCCAGGTGCTCCTCCGCGGTGGCGACCATCCCGGCCAGACCCTCGGTCAGCACCCGCTCGTTGTCAATCTGCATGTGGCCAGTCATGATCCCGGCCGAGTGTGCCCGCACCTCCACCGTCGCCCGCTCCCAGGGCTGGAAGCGTGCCTCAGCCAACCAGTACACCGGCGGGTCCGGAGGCGGGGCGTCGGCAGCCAAAGTCAGCGGCTCCTCCCGTCGGGGCACCTCCCCCACGATCAGCTCCTCAGGACGCAGGTTTACGGTCACGTTCTCGCACAAATGAGCGAAAGCCAGGGCGGTCTGCAGGGGCTCGGGCTGATCGCGGTACCTCGCCCGCCCTACCGAGAGGTGGTATCCGCGCTCAAAGAACTGCCCGCTGCGTTCCCAGGCATACTGCCGCAATCCCGCGATACGTTCCGACAGAGGCATGGTGAGGAATCCCTCCGATGGCGCCAACTTACCGACCCTGTCCTCCTCCACTCCTCCCCCTCTCCCGCAGAAAGAGGGGGCAGGGGGGGTGAGGCCCTCCCGCACGCGTTCGGCATACATCCTACCACAATGACAACGGCCCGGCCAGTCTAGCCTGGCCGGGCCGCTTTGGAGGGGTCAGTTGTCTCCGGTCAGATTGGCTCTTTCCGGTACGTTGGGTCGCTTTGCTGAACCGCTTACTGTCCTGTCAGCCAACTGACGGCTTGCTCAAGCTAAATGAGAGGAGAGGAGATGCCCGGTACGTGTGAAGGAGGGAGGGTGGAACCTTCTCATGACCTGGCTGTCCCGCCGCCGCGGGGTGGCATCTCCTTGCTCCTCTCATGTACATAGACGCGCCGGCGCCGGCGAAAGTTCCCCCTTGTCAGCAAATCTTTATTCTGGTCCTGCGCCCGCCTGTGCCCTACCGGCCTTCATGTATCGCCATGTGTTTCTCTCAGAACCCCCTCTCCCGCAGGGAGAGGGGGCAGGGGGTGAGGCCTCCGACAGGCGGCACTCACTGACATGCGCAGCTCAGCCCTCCCCTCTCGCCACCACCCGGCAGGGAAACTGGGTCGCCCGCGGATACCTCGGCGCCAGCACCGTCAGCCTGACGCGCTCGGGCAGAGCCTGCAGATTGACTGGCAGGCACACGCTGGCGATTCCCGCTCGAAACAGGTGCAGAAACACACCCTCCTTCTCCGTATCGTGCTCATAGACATCCGAAACCAGCAGGTGCACTCCGCAACCGGCTATCCACTCCACTGCCTCCCGCGTCAGCGCTACCGACTGCACGTTCCCCATCTCGTGGAACTGGCGGCTCCCCAGTGCGTGCACTACCAGCGCCCCGCCCTCAGGTGGCGCCGGGCAGGCCGCCTCCAGTTCCGCCGCGCTAATCTTCCCCGGCGCGCCCGCCCGCGGCAGGTGCGCGACTATCGCCGGGACCTCGTAGAGCCGCTCCAGCGGGTAGTTCTCCGCGGTTTGCCCGTCGTCGGTCTCCCTGATATGCCCGGGCAGATCCAGGTAGGTCCCCGACATGGACCAGTGGGTGAAGTGATACACCATCCCGGTACACGGCTGCCCGTCCAGTACCAGCGGCCATTCCTCCTCCGTGACTGTCGGGTGACCGTTCTCCTCGGCAGGGAGAGCATAAGTGAGATCAATCAGCGGCATGAGAGTGCCTTCCCTTCGAGCCGCGCGAGGGGTCATGGGGAGGCTCCTGCCCCGCGTGCGCCGAATAGCGCGCTTCCCGTCTCCGGCGTCCACAGCAGGCCCTCTCCGGGAGCCACTCGGGCGCGCAGCGGCGTGCGCACCCGGACATCTCCGTCCACCAGCACCGGCGCCGGTTCAGCCGTCTCCACCGTCACCTCGCGCGCCCGCCAAGTCCGCACCGCCGGATGCTCCAGGTGCGTTCCCCGGAAGACCTTGGGCAGATTCCACAGGAAGCGGGCCCGGCCCAGGTCCTCCACCAGCACCACGTCCAGCCGCCCATCGTCAATCCGCGCCTGCGGGGCTATCCGCATCCCCGCTCCGTAGTCTTGCGCATTGGCCACCGCCACCAGCAGCGCCCGCCCCTCCCAGTCCTCTCCGTCCACTTGCAGGCGCACCTCCGTCGGCCGATAGACCGCCAACTCCTGCAGCACCGCGCTCAGGTACGCCGTTAGCCCCCCGGTCAGCCGCCTCCGCCGGTTGATGCGCTCCGCCACGGCCGCGTCAAAGCCTGTGCCGGTTACATTGAACGACCAGCACTCTCCACCGTTGATCTCCAGCAGGTCCATCCGCCGCGGCCGCCCTGCCAGGGCTTGCCGCGCCGCTTCCGCCGGGTCCCGGGCTATCCCCAGCGCTCGCACGAAGTCGTTGCCGGTACCGGCCGGGATGATTCCGGTGGGAACCCCACTGCCCAGCAGCCCGGTCAGCACCTGCGACAGCGTCCCGTCCCCGCCGCAGGCCAAGACGAGGTCCGGCGATTCCGCTAACGCCGCACGCGCCAGACGCTCCCCTTCGCCGGGTCCTTCCGTCAGACGCCGGCTGACCTCCCACCCGGCCTCCCGCAGAACGCCTTCCGCCGCCGCGCCCGCTGTCAGCCCGCTCCGGCACCCCGCGCAGGGATTAACGATCAGCACGACGCGCATGGCCCCTCGCCCCCGTTCCGTGTGACCCTGCCTTCCTCTGCACCCGCCCCTTCTCCTGCCCTCCGGCGTGTGACAAGGATTTCTGCTTCCGGCGGCGTAATAGTAACTGCCGATGCCCTGCGGGGAGGAGACTGCTCATGCCCAGAACCCGCCTGCGCCTGCCACTCTACCTGCTCCTGCTCACCTGCTTCGCCCTGCCCCCGCTCTCCGGCGACTGTTACGTCACCTTGCTGCACTTTAACGACTTCCACGGCTACCTGCAGCCGGTGGGCAAGCCCGAAGCCAACGTGGGCGGCCTAGCCCGCATGGCTACTCTGGTCCGCGAAGTCCGCGCCTGGAATGACGCCCACGGCCACGACACCCTCTTCTATAGCGCGGGCGACATTCTCCAGGGCACGCCCCTGTCCATGGTCTTCCAGGGCGAACCCGAGGTGCGCTGCCTCAACCTCATGGGCCTGCAGGCCATGTGCCTCGGCAATCACGAGTTCGACTTCGGCCAGGACAACCTCCGCCGCCTCATGGCCCTGGCCCGGTTCCCCTTCCTCTCCGCCAATATCTACGTCAAGGAGACCGGCAAGCATCTTACCTCTCCGTATATCCTCTTCACCTTGCGCGACGGCACCCGCGCCGCGGCCTTCGGCCTCACCAGCCATGACACTCCCGTGGAGACTCTCCCCAAGAACGTTGCCGGGCTGGAGTTCACCGACCCGATCGCCGAAGCCCAGACCCTGGTCCGCGAGCTGTCGCCCCGCGCCGACTTCCTCATCGCTCTCAGCCACCTCAACCATGCCAACGACCTGCTCCTGGCGAAGGCTTGCCCGGAGCTGGACGTCATTGTCGGCGCCCATTGTCATACCCGCCTGGACGCTCCCGTCCGCGTCGGCAGGACCCTCATCCTGCAGGCCGAGAGCTACGGCAAGTACCTGGGGCAACTGGATATGTTCGTCAGCGGCGGGGACGTCGTCCGCTACCGGGGCTTCCTCCGCACGCTTGACCAGCGCGTTCCCTCGGCGCCCGACATCGAGGCCATCGTGCAGCAATACGCCCAGCAGCTCCAGGTCCGCCTGCGCGAGCCGGTCGGCGCTGCCGCCGTGGACCTCGACGGAGAGCGCGACCACGTGCGCAGCGCCGAGACCAACCTCGGCAACCTGATCTGCGACATGTTCCGTGACTACGCCCGCGCCGAGGTTTGCCTGATCAACGCCGGCGGCATTCGCGCCTCCTTGCCCGCCGGACCCATCACCGTCGGCGACATCCTGACTGTCGTCCCCTTCGGCAACCTGATCGCCACCAAGCAGGTCACCGGTGACCAGCTCTGGCGCACTCTGGAGCGGGCCGCCCAGGTCGAGCGCCCCAGCGGCGCCTTCCTGCAAGTCTCTGGCCTGACCATGGTGATCGAGGGGAATACGCTGCGCGAGGTGCAGGTCGGCGGGCAGCCGTTGGACCGCAACCGGACCTACCTGCTGGTGACCTCGGAGTTCCTGCTGGCGGGCGGCGACGGCTACGCCATGCTCAAGGAGGGTACCGCCCCGGTTTCCCTCGGCTACGCCGACAACGCGGTGGTGACCCAGATGTGGCGCGAACGCGGCACCGTCAGCCCGAAGGTCGAGGGCCGCATCGTGATCAAGTGAGATAACGGCGCCGCTCGGATCTATGGCCCTGCGGGATTCTCGCATCTTTCTGCCGTATGGGGCAAGGGCCTGAGAGTGGCCCTCCCCTGTCACCCCGCCCGCAGCGTCAGCAGCGTCACCTCACGCGGGCAGCCCAGCCGCAGCCGCAACCCCTCCCCGGCGCCCCGGCTCACATACATGGTCGTCCCGTTATGCCGCACCAGGCCTGCCGCCCGCTGCGCCGGCTTGCGGCAGGGCGCGGCGAAAGGTCCCACCCCCGGAATCCACACCTGCCCTCCGTGTGTATGGCCCGCCAGCACCAGGTCCACCTCGCCGATACGCGGGTCATCCAGCAGGTCCGGGGAGTGGCTCAGCACCAGACGAAACTCCCCCGGCGGCGTCTGCGCCAGGGCCGCCGCCAGGTCCTGCCGCTTGGTGTAGGCGTCATCCACCCCCACCAGCCACAGCCGCGCCCCGCCTCGCTCCAGCGCCCGCGCCTCATTGACCAGCAGGTGCGCCTCTATGGAGGCATACCACCGCCGCCAGGCCTCCACCCCGTAGGTCGGCTCCTTGCGCACCCACGGCGAGTACCACATGTACTCATGCTCGTGGTTACCCAGGCAGGCCCAGACGCCCTCCGGCGCACGCAGTTGGGCCAGCAGCGGCAGGAAGTGCGGTGTGCACCTGACTTTGTGCACCAGGTCGCCCAGCAGCACGATGGCGTCCGGGCGCAGGCCATTGACCGTCGTCACCAGACGCTCAACGAAAGCGTGCGTCCCGTGTCCGCGCCCGGCGTGCACGTCGGCAATCACCGCCAAGCTGAGTCCCTCAAACTCCCGGGGCAGACGCGGGAAAGCCAGTTCAAGTTGCTCCACTATCATGCTGTCTCGGGCGAGCGCCGCCGGCGCCGACCGCGTCTGGGTAGTCGGCCGTGCGTGCAGTGTCCCGGGTTCCGCGCGCCATAGCGTGCTCCTCGCCCCGACCACCACCAGCACGGCGCTTGCTGCCCACGCCGCCGTCAGGACGACTCGCGTGGCTCCTCGCCCACCTCCCAACCGCCTCTTACTCTCTTGCCGCCTCCGCATTCCCGCCACGCTCCCCTTCCCTCCTCCCCCTTGCCTCCGTACCTTCAGTCCCTCGTCCCCTCCGCCTCCGTCCCTGCCTCTGTGTCTGCTTCCGGGCCTGCCTCGGTGCCTGCCGTTGAGCCTGTCGTCTCTTTCGCCATGTCCATAATCCTCACCCCGCACTCTGCCGCGAATAGCACCGTCGTCACCGCCAGGACGGCGAAATATATGACGTGCAGAACATACAGCCAGTGCGGATAGGGCAGCACCTCCAGCGCCACCAGAAACAGCAGGTAGGCATACTGCAACGCGCCGGTAAGCTTCCCCAACGTCGTCCCCACCACTTCCGCTCCCCCACCCCGCGCTGCGCCCACCATCTGCAGCGACAGAATCGCCAGCATGGCCAGGTACAGGAAGACGAACTGGGAGGTGGTCACCCTCCCTGCCGCGTAGAGGGCAATGAAGAGCGAGTAGATGAGGGTGAAGTCTACGGTCGAGTCCAGCGTCTTGCCAAACTCCCCCGTTTGCCCCGCCCGCCGGGCCAGCCGCCCGTCCACCAGGTCGGTGACCCAGATGACGAACATGCAGATCACCGCCAGCCACCCGTGCCGGGTGACTAGGCCCCCGATCACGAAGGGCAGCAGCACTAGCCGCGCGTAGGTGAACGCATTGGCGAGGGTAAAGACGTGTGCTGTCTCGCTCTTCAGTTCGGCCATGTCGGCTTTCCTCCCGGTGGGGCCGGACTGCCGCCCATGCCTTCCCCTTCCCGGTGGCACCGGCGTCTCGCCCGTGCCTCTCCACAGGCGTCTCCCCGGTTCCTCAACCTCCACGATCCACCTCCGCGCCCACCGACTACCGACTGTCTGGGCCCCCTTGCGGCCAGGCGATCAGCCCATCGTCCTCCTCTCGGGGTCTCCCTCGGACGATGACGTGGTCATACGCCGCGGTAAAATGCGCCCCAAAGAGCAGAATCCACGCTCCCAGCAGCGCCCACAGGCAGAATACTACCACTCCGGCCAGCCCGCCGTAAATCAGGCTCTGCTGCTGAGAACGCGTCAGAGTATGCAGGAAGATCGGTGAGGCCGCCTGCCAGAGCAGCGCCGCGCAGATTCCGCCCCGCCCTGCCACCCGCCACGGCACCTTCTGCACCGGTACAAACTTGTACACCAACGTGAAGGCCAGCGCCGTCAGCACCATCTGCAGGACCACCAGGGCTGGGAAGCGCAGCATCTCCAGCGCCTGCCGGTCCACCTGCGGCACCCGCAGCAGCCATCCCCGCGCCAACGCCAACGAAGCGCTGGTCAGCACAAATCCCGCCATCAGCACCCCGGAAACCAACATCATCGCCAGCGCCATGAGTTTGCGCGTCACGAATCCTCTCAGCCGCCGCCCCGGCCATATCCCCGTCAAACTGCGCTCCACCGTCTCAAACAGCCGCAGCCCCGACCACACTAACAGCGCCACACTCACCGCGCTGGTCAAGTGCGGATGCGGATTGGAGAACAGCCCCGACACCTCCCGCATCACCTGGTCCGCCGCCGCTCCGCCCAGTTCATGCGCCGCCGCCTGCAGCCGCTGGTAGGCCCCGCTGCCCGGCCCCAGGATAGCCTCCAACGCCCCCACTAACAGCACCCCCAGTGGCCCCAGGCAGACCAGCGAGTAGAAGGCGATGGCCGCAGCCAGCACGTAGCTCCCGCCGAAGCCAAAACCCAGGTAGGCCAGCCGCAGCACCCGGTACCACAGCCCGGCCAGCAGCCGCACCGACCGGCGAGGTTCGGCCTTTTGGGGGTCGCCTTCACTCATAGACCGTTACTGCGCCCGCCCGGGCGCCTCCGACTCCCCCTCTCTCCTCGAGGGAGGGGGTTGCAGGGTGAGTCCTCCGCCTCCCCCTCTCCGTCTCTCCTTCACCTTCCTCAGAATGTACGCTCCCACCAGGCAGCACACCGCGGCCAGCCCGAAGTCCAGCCTCCATCCTAGTCCCGGCCATCGGGCCGATACCGCACTGCCCAGCGCTCCCGCCAGCGGAAAGGCCAGAATCTGCGGCACCGTCGCCGCGGCGTTCCATACCCCCAGGTACCGCGCCGCCTCCCCTGTGGGTAGCAGGTTGCAGGCCAACGCCCATTCCACCGCTGTGAATACCCCGTACGCCAACCCCGCCGGCACTGCCGCCGCGAAGGCCCACCCCGTGTTCGGCGCCAGCAGAAACAGCACCGCCCCGCCCGCCATCAGGTACTGCGCGGCGAAGATCAGCGGCCGCCGCCCTATCCGATCCGACAGCACCCCCGAGGGCACGCTGCTCAGTGCCGCCATGCCAATCGCCGGCAGCATGACCAGCATGGCCATCCCCTCCGGATCCGGCACTCCCAGGCTGTACTTCAGGAAGAAGAACAGCACCTCCAGGAACATGTAAAACCCCAGGTTGGTCACCGCCCGCGACAGGCCCAACCAGAAGAAGTCGGGATGACCGCGAACGTCTACCTGGAACGAGCGCACCGCGATCTGCAGGGCACTCCCCGCCGGTCTGCGCCACAGGCGTCGCTCCCTGATCGTCAACACCGTGACCACAGTGGTGACCAGCAGGAATCCGCCGATCAGCAGGCAGAGCAGCAATATCCGCTGATCGTGGAAGGCGACCTTCGCCTCCGTCGTCGCGCCCTCTCCCAGGGCCCGGGTGCTCAGCAGTACACTCGCCAGCACCAGGCCCCCAGTGTCTCCCAACAGCCGGGCCACCCCCATGAACCCCGAGGCCTTGCCGTGCTCGCGGGGATTGACCGTATCCGGCAGCAGGGCGGTGAACGGCCCCAGGGCCACGTTGCTGAAGAACTGCACCAGCACCAGCGCCCCGGCGAAAGGCCAGAAGGAGGGGGCCACCCCCAGCAGTACCAACCCCGCTACCGCCGCCAGCGACCCGCTGAGCAGGTACGGCCGCCGCCGCCCCCAGCGATTCACGGACCGGTCGCTGAAAGCCCCGATGACGATCTGCGTAACCGTCCCCACTACTCCGCCCACAAAGCCCAAAATCCCCAGGAAGTACCCCACCCGCTCCTGCCCAAACCAGTCGCTCAGCCGGCTCTGCAGGGCCAGGTGCAGGAGCGCCCCCCACAGCAGCGTATTGCTCAGCCAGTAGACGCTTAGCGCCAGATGGTGGGAAAGCGGACGGGGCGGTAGCGTCTCCGGAGAATGCTCCTCGTCGGACAAGCCGGCCTCCCCAACTCGCCCCTCTTCTGTCATAAGCTCCTGTCCCTGAGCGCGCCCCCGGTGAAGGTCCGCCCTCTGCCCACTTATGTCCGCGGTCTGACGCCTGACGCCTGCACCGCTCTCTACCCCGTCCCCACCTTCATCACCAGAAACCAGAAATACCAGTACACCAGCGGCAGACTGAACAGGATAGCGTCAAACCGGTCGAGCACGCCTCCATGCGGACCGAAGATCTCCCCGAAGTCTTTGATCCCCAGGTCCCGCTTCAGCACCGACTTGCCCAGGTCTCCCAACTGCCCCACCACTCCCATCATCAACCCCAGTAGCGCCGCAGGCAGTAGGTCCATTCCCATCCACCAGCCGCAAAGCAGCGCCCCCAGCACTGCCGCGACCAGCCCCGCGATGGACCCCTCAATGGTCTTCCCCGGACTGATCCGGGGGGCCAGCTTGTGCCGCCCCCACAGATTCCCCACCACGAAGGCCGCGGTATCCCCCAGCCAAACCGGACCGATGACGAAGATCAGACTGCCCATGCGCCGCCAGGCCTCGGCTCCCCACGGATACCTCACCAGCGCCGGCACGATCCCCTGCTGCTCCATCAGCCCCGGCACATCCACATACCGCATCCGCAACAAGAAGGAGAACAGCAGGCCAATGTAGACTACGCCGAAGACCGTTGTCGCCGAGTTGACCACCGCCGACTGGCCCTCCCGCAGGCGGAACTGACAGACCAGCGTACCGGCCACGCAGAAGAGCAGAACGAGCAGCGACAGGTGGAGCGCTCCCGGACCATTGAAGACGGCTATGCCCAGGGTCCCGTCCGACACCGGAGTGGGATTCCGCCGCACGTTCTCGCTGACCTGGGCGATGACCAGCAGCAACAATGCACACAGCCCGCCCAGTTTGCCGTTCGGGCGAATGTTCTTGCGGCGCAAGGCCGAGTAGTACTCATGCAGGGCCAGCAGCGTCGTTCCCGCCGCCGCGGCGCAAAATAGCCACCCGCCGGCGTAGCCGATCCCGAAGAACACCGACAGGCCAACCACCGCCACCAGCGCTCGGGCCAGGAACTTGAAGAGAAGTTGCATCGGCTTGCGCCCCTGCGAGTTCTCGCCCTCCGGCGATATGATCCCGCTCCCTCCGGCCCGGCCCCGCTTCGACGGCTCCTCCCTTCGCCGAGCTGCTCGACAATTCCTGCCCCCTCGTTGACGCTGCCTGACCTTGCTGGTACAATGTCGCCTCGAACCGGCTCACCCTCTAACCTCACTACGGAGGCGGTCCGGCCTGGTGCGCTTGTGGCCGGGCCTTGCTGTGTCTGCAGGGCGCTGAGGCGCCAGGTGCTGAGATGAACACAATTGTCGCCAAAGAGCAAATAGCTCCCGATACCTACCGCTACCAGATCCGTCACCCCAAACTCGCCCGCAAACGTCAGGCCGGGCAGTTCGTCATCCTCCGTATGCACGAAGGCGGCGAGCGAGTCCCTCTGACCCTTGTCGACTCCGACCCCCAGACGGGCACGGTCACTCTCATCTTCCAGGCTGTCGGTCACTCCACCCGCGAACTGGCTGAGCTGGGCGTCGGAGACAAAATCCTGGACCTGGTCGGCCCCCTGGGCCGCCCGACTCACATCGAGCACTACGGCACCGTCTGCGTCATCGGCGGCGGCTACGGTACCGCTCCTGTCCTGCCTATCGCAAAAGCCTTCCACAACGCCGGCAACCGCCTGCTGGGGATCATCGGCGCCCGCACCAAGGACCTACTCATCCTCGAGCCCGAACTGGGCGAGATCTGTAACGAGCTGCGTGTTGCCACCGATGACGGCAGCTACGGCACCCAAGGCTTCGTTACTGATGTCCTCGCCCAGTGGCTAGCCGAAGGAGAGAAGATAGACTTCGTCCTAGCCGTGGGTCCCACCCCCATGATGCGCGCCGTCTCCAACCTGACCAAAGAGGAGGGCCTCCCCTGCATGGTCAGCCTCAACCCTCTGATGATCGACGGCACCGGCATGTGCGGCGGCTGCCGCGTTGAAGTGGGTGGCGAAACCAAGTTCGCCTGTGTGGATGGCCCCGAGTTCGACGGCCACCTGGTCAACTTCGACCTGCTCATGAAGCGTCAGGGTACCTACAAGCACGAAGAGACCACCGCCCTCTCCGTCGGTTCGCACTGCAAAATCGGCCTGGACGAGTAGCGGCGGCTTGCGTCGTGCACCGCGCCGGCCACTCGTCCGGTGACGCCCGCCGCCTCTGTCACTCTTGGAGAATCCATCATGCCTGAACCACTCACCCGTCCCCCCCGGCAGTCTATGCCGGAACAGGCGCCGGAACAGCGCGTCAGCAACTTCAACGAAGTGCCTCTCGGTTACAGCGCCGAGCAGGCCGTGACCGAAGCCTCCCGCTGCCTGCAATGCAAGAAAAGCCCCTGCGTTGCCGGCTGCCCCGTAGCCGTGGACATCCCCGGCTTTGTGGCCCTGGTCAAACAGGGCGACTTCGCCGCCGCCGCCCGCAAGATCAAGGAGACCAACGTTCTCCCCGCCGTCTGCGGCCGCGTCTGCCCCCAGGAGACCCAGTGCGAGGCCCTCTGCGTGCTTGGCAAGAAAGGCGACCCCGTCGCCATTGGCCGCCTGGAGCGCTTCGTCGCCGACTACGAGCGCGAGCACAACCTGGCCGAGAGACCGACCCTCGCCCCGCCTACCGGCAAGCGCGTCGCCATCATCGGCTCCGGCCCCGCCGGGCTGACCGCCGCCGCCGACCTGGCCCGCCTCGGGCACGAGGTCCATATCTTCGAGGCGCTCCACGAGATGGGCGGCGTCCTCGTCTACGGCATCCCCGAGTTCCGCCTCCCCAAGCGCATCCTCAAGTCCGAGGTGGACGCGCTCCAGGACTTGGGGGTCACTCTGCACACCAGCACCGTCATCGGCAAGCTCGACACCATCGCCGAGCTTATGGAAGAAGAAGGCTTCGACGCCGTCTTCATTGGCACCGGGGCGGGCCTGCCCACCTTCATGGGCATCCCCGGCGAGAACCTGCTGGGCGTCTACTCCGCCAACGAGTTCCTCACCCGCTCCAACCTCATGCGGGCCTACGACTTCGGCCATACCGACACGCCCATTGCACGGGGCCGACGAGTGATGGTGGTGGGCGGAGGCAACGTGGCCATGGACTCGGCTCGCACCGCTCGACGCCTCGGCGCCGACCGCGTTATCCTCTCTTACCGCCGCTCCCGCGAAGAGATGCCCGCCCGTGCCGAGGAGATCCACCACGCCGAAGAAGAGGGTATCGAGTTCCACCTGCTCACGGCCCCGGTGGAGTTCTTGGGGGATGAGAAAGGACGGCTGCGTGCAGCTCTGCTCCAGAAGATGGAGCTGGGCGAGCCCGACGACAGTGGTCGCCGCCGGCCCGTCCCCGTGGTCGGCTCCGAGTACGAAGAACCGATTGACGTGGCGGTTATCGCCATCGGCACCGGCCCCAATCCGCTCATCAGCAGCACCACCCCGGGCCTGGAGCTCAACCGCCGGGGCTACATCGTCACCGACCCCGAGACCGGGGCCACCAACCTCCCGGGCGTCTACGCCGGCGGCGACATCGTCACCGGCTCCGCCACCGTCATTGAGGCCATGGGCGCGGGCCGCAAAGCGGCCCAAGCGATTGACGAGTACTTGCGGTCCACCGCGGACTAATGCTCTCCCCACGCGCACGCTTGGGAACCGGACCCGGAGTCTGCTCCTTCCGCCTACTCCCCTTCCTCTTGCCCCCTCTCCCGCCGGGAGAGGGGGCAGGGGGTGAGGCTCCGCTCCGGCCCTGCCCGCTCGCCTTGACACGGGTTCCCCGCATACTCAGGCCCCAGAGAACCAGACCACTATGACCACCCCTCCCCTTCGCGCCGGAGCGGCCCAAACCGACATCACTCCCCCCGCCGGCATCCAACTTGCCGGTAACGTCTCCTCCTGTCGGCCGGCCCGAACCCTCCTCGACCCGATCTACGCCAAGGCCCTGGTCGTCGAGCGCGGCGACCAACGCCTCTGCGTAATCTGCCTCGACGTCCTGATGCTCACCTGGGCGTATTCCGACCTGATCCGCCGTCGGGTGGCACAGGAATGCGGCTGCGACCCGGACGCCGTCCTGGTCCACTCACTGCAGAATCACTCCTCCCCAGCCGTGGGGCACTTCCTGCTCAGCGAGGCGGCAGGCCTCCCCGCCGAGTTCACCTGGCTCCGCGGCGGCGATGACCGTTACCATGACTTCGCCGTCGAGGGCGCCGTCGAAGCGGCCCGCCAGGCCTGCGCCGCGCTCACCGAGGTGGAGATGGGAGCGGGAACCGGTATCGAAGGCCGCCTCGCCTTCAATCGCCGCATGGTCATGCGCGACGGCTCTATCGGCATGCCCCTGGGGGGAAGCCCCCTCAACCCGCAAAGCCGCTATCTCGAGGGGCCCGTGGACCCTGAGCTCGGCCTGGTCTGCTTCCGCGGCCCTTCCCTGCGCCCGGTGGCGATTCTGGCCCACTACACCTGCCATCCCGTCAACGTCTTTCACCGACCCCATGTGGTCTCCGCTGACTGGCCCGGCGCTCTCTCCCACGAACTGCGCCAGGCCCACGGCGAGCAGTGTATCCCGCTGGTCCTCAACGGCGCCTGCGGCAATATCAACCCCTGGGATCCCTACGACCCGGCCTACACCCGCGATCACCTGCGCATGGGCCGCCTGCTCGCCGGCACGGCCAACCAAGTGCTGGAGAAGCTCGACTATGCCGGCGACGTAGACCTGGACTGGCGCGTCCGGCACCTGCCGATCCCCTACCGCGACATTGCCCCCGAGCAACTCGCCGCGGCCCAAGCCAGACTCGCCCAGGACCCCCTACCGCCCTCCCTCCCCGGCTCCATGGTAGTGGATCCCGACTGGATGTATGCCGCCGCCCTGGTGGACCTGCAGCGCACCCAGCAAGCGCAGAGCACCTACGACTGCGTGATCCAGGTGCTACGCCTGGGCGACACCGCGATCGTCGGCGTGCCGGGCGAGCCCTTCGTGGAGGGGCAACTGCGCCTCAAGCTCTCCTCCCCCACCTTCCCCACCTTCCTGGCGCACAACACCTACTATGGCGGGTACTTCCCTACTCGCGAGGCGTTTCAGCGTGGGGGCTACGAGACGGACAACGCCCTGTGCCGCAAGCTGGTGCCCGAAGCGCTGGACCTCATCATGGACGCCGCCCTGGACCTGCTCCACGAGGTTTTCCCCGCTGCCTAAACCGCCGATTCGCAGGAGTCTGTCCGGCCCCGGGGGGGCAGGCCCCCTTACCTTCCCCTCTCGTTGATCCCCCACGGATTCCCTGGGTACCAGAACACCTCCAGCGATTCCCACGGTAGACCCAACTTCCGCGGCTTCCATCCGCCGGGCATCACGCTGACGGCCTCCTCCGGCAAGCCCGTCGCTTCCCACGGTGGCCCCTCGTACTCCCGCCCATTCACCGTCCGGAAGCGCATCGAGCAGTCGTGCACCGTGTATGACGTCGCCAGTTCCACTGCCTCCCGTCCCGGAATCGCCGGCCGCAGATACCACAGCCGCCGCGTATGGAACATCGCATAGTCCTCGAAACTCGCTCCCTGCAGGACCGCCAGGAATTCAGCCAGACTGGGGAACTCTTCCACGCTTGCCACCTCCGCAGCGAATCCGTTGAAGATCTGCAACAAGTCCCCCGTCGGGAATCGCCGCCCCTTTCCCCGGTAGTTGTCTATGGTAATCGCCTTGTACCTCGGGTACGCTTCCAGCCTGGCCTTCGCTTCCAGCCCGATCGCTGAGTACGCCAGAGGCCGCAGCGCCAGCAGGCACCGTCCCGCCCGTACTCCGAACCACTGCCTTGGGCTGAACTCACCCTCCCAGGACGAGCAGTCCCTCTCCCCGACCCGGACCTCTTCCACCTCCCCCAGGTGCTCGGTGAATATGGTCATCAGCGACAGGCGCGAAACTTCCAGCTCGCTCAGCGCTTGCGCGGGATGGCACGACACTAGCGCGCTCGGTCCCTGCTGCAGCGTCACGTAGTGCGCCCGGTTCCGCACCAGGTCCGCTTCCCCGCGCCAGTCCCCGTCCTCCCCCCTCATGCCCGGTGTCTCGTCGTTAATCGTGTACCGCAGGTGCACCGTCCCCCCCACCGGCGCCTGCCCCTCCCGCGAGTAGGTGATAAAGAAGGCGTTGGGCTGCCCATTGTCCCCGTACCCGCTGCTGGACGTCCCGAGCGAGTAGTCCGGCGTCATATACGTCGTGCATACCGTCCGCCGCGAGGGCATCTCCGCCGTGTCCCCATATTCGGCCGTCGCCACCGCCTGGAAGGGGCAGGGCTTCTCCACAAACAGCGCCGCCAGGTCCTCGTCCAGGTGGTAGTGCCCCGCCACAAACCAACACATCTGGGCAATGTTAAACGGAATATTCCCACAGTGATGGAAGACCGGCCATGCCGGCGGGTCGAACAGGGCCATCGGCGACATCCCCGTCACTTGCTCGCCCAGCACTGTCCACACCAGCGAGCGCACGCAGGTCAGATGCCCGACCGCATCGGCCGTATAGGCGCGACTATGCGGCCCTGCCTGCTGGTGACTGGCCGGGTGCCAGTGGCAGGCCAGGTCCGCCCACAACCGCCGCTCGATCGCCCGCGCCACCACCCGGTCCGACTCGCTGCGGGCATGCTCGGCGATCTCCGCCATCGCGTGCAGGGTCAGCGCCGAGTAAGTCGGTGAGTTGTACTCCGAGTTCGTCCCGCTGCGGTACAACTGCTCCTGCAACTGCCGCAACTGGAAGCGCCCGTGCGCCAGGGCCTGCTTGTCCTTCAGTACCTCCCCGCCCAGAATCAGGCTCATCGTCCCCTTGGCGGGCATGTTGTCGTTGTAGCCGTGGAACTGGTAGTCACTCTGCCGGTCCCCAGGGAAGTCCCCGTGCCCCTCGTCGGTCAGGTCCAGCAGGGCGTGGCGCGCCTCGTGCGACATGCGCTCGCCGTGCAGCAGGTAGAGGACCGGAGCAATGTTCGAGGCGAAAATGTTGAAGCGCTTCCCCTCGTACTCTTCCACCTCCGTGCCCAGCACCACCGCATCGGCCAGGCGCTGCTGCGCCTCCGTCCCCGCGTAGAGGGCAAAGCAGATCCACAGCCGTTCCCGGTTGACCAGCGGCGTACGGTTCAGAACCCAATTGCCCTGCCCGTCAAACCAGGTCTCGGCCGCGGCGGCGGCCGCCGCCAGGTATTCCCTTTCGCGCACCGCCTTCCCCGCCAACATTTCAGCGACTGAAGAGTAGGTCATCTCCGGCAATCTCCTTCCGCAATTGCAGTTCCCGCCGGCTTCCTCCGTCCGGGCCCCGGTCCGATCCTGCCCAGTTCCTCCCCCACTCTCACGCACCTCCTCCCGCCTCCCCCGCCTCGCCTTCCGCCCAACCTTGACGCCCTCCTTTCCCCCCTCTATAATGCCCCTACCCAACCGGGGCAGTCTGGTCGCGTGCGCAGCAGGTGAAATCGCCCTTGTTTGCCGCTCTCGGCAGCCAGGTCTTGGCCTTTTTTCGGTATTTCGGCGAGCTGACCCTTCTCCATTGGGACACCTGGCGCGGTCTGCTGCGCGGGCATCTCAACGTCCATGAGACGGTCAAACAGATGGCCTTCATCGGCATCGGTTCGCTGCCGATCGCGGTCGTCACCCTGGCCTTCTCCGGCATGGTCCTGGCCTACCACACGGCCCACCTTGCCGCCACCTACGGCTTCGGCTCCGTAGTCGGCTACGGAGTGGCTGAGTCCGTCTGTCGCGAGTTGGGCCCGGTGCTGGTCGCCTTCGTGGTGGCCGCCCGCGCCGGTTCGGCTATGGCCGCGGAGTTGGGCACCATGAAGGTCACCGAGCAGATTGACGCCCTGCGTTCCATGGGCGTCGCGCCGGTGGACTACCTGGTCCTGCCCCGCTACCTAGCATCGCTCTTTCTGCTGCCAATGCTGGCCTTCGTCGGCGACGTTGTTGGCGTGGTGGGGGGCTACGTCATGGCCGTACTCAGCCCCTACATCAACGAAATGCAGTATTTCCCGGGCATCCCCGGCAATCTGGAACCCTGGACCGTTATCGCCGGACTCATCAAAGCCCTGGCCTTTGGCGTCGTTATCGCCATCGTCGGCTGCCATCAGGGGCTCTACTGTCGCATGGCCTCTGAGGAGGTCGGCCGCGCCACTACCCGTTCTGTGGTCTACGCCATCATGCTTATCTATGCCGTAGACCTGGCGCTGACCTCCGTCCTGTACCCGGTATGATCACCGACCAGGCCCCGGTCATCGCCTTCCGCGGCGTCCACTATGCGGTGGACGGCGCCGTCATCTTGGAAGACGCCTGGTGTGAAGTCTACCCCGGCGAAATCTTTGGCGTCATGGGCATGAGCGGGGTCGGCAAGAGCACCATGCTCCGCCTCATCATGGGCCTGATCAAGCCTCAGGCGGGCGAAGTGGAGGTGCTCGGCGCTCGCCTCAACGACCTGTCCGAGCGAGAACTGAACGCCTTACGCCTCAAAATGGGCATCTCCTTCCAAGGAGGCGCGCTCTTTGACTCGATGACCGTTGCCGAAAATGTGGCCTTCGGCCTGCGCCATCCGCGCCGGACGCTCCCGGAAACGGAGATCCAGCAGCGCGTCGCTCAGTACCTTGAGATCATCGGCATGGAGGAGCACGGCGCCAAAATGCCCTCCCAGCTGTCCGGGGGCATGGCTAAGCGCGTCGGTATCGCCCGCGCCGTCATTCTCACGCCGGAGATCATGCTCTACGACGAGCCTACCGCCGGGCTGGACCCCATCATGTCCGGCGTGATCATCAAACTCATCGGCGATTTGCGCCGTCAGTTCCACATGACCTCGGTAGTAGTCACCCACGAGGTGGACGAGCTCTTCTCCGTCGCCGACCGGGTCATTATGCTGTACGAGGGCCGCGTAGTCGCCGAGGATACGCCCGACAACCTCCGCTGTTGTTCCACCCCGGTGGTACAGCAGTTCGTGCAGGGCTCGCCGGTCGGTCCGATTCGGGTCTGAGCCCTGTAGAGCGCCGGCTCCGTAGCGCCCCGCTACGAGTAGGGGCGGCAACTTGTTCCTGCCCGGCGGTAGTTAATGCGGTGGCCTCCGGTCCGATGGCACCGCCGTCTCGCCGCCGTCTCTGTACGACGCCGGCTCCTACCGCGCCGCATGGCTGCAACGTCGCACGTCGCTCCTCACGGAGGCCGTTATTGTGTCCGTCGAGGTCAAAGTAGGCATCCTGTTTCTGCTCATCGCCGCCCTGGCGGTCGGCGCCGGCTTGTGGCTGACGCAGACCGGCAGCCTGATGGGCAGTTACCCGTTGGTGGCCTACTTCAAAGACACCAAAGGCCTGCAGGCGGGCGCTGACGTACTGCTCTCCGGGGTCAACATCGGCCGCGTAGCGTCCGTCGAGCTCGCTCCCAACCCGAAGTTCCCGGATCAGCCGGTAGCCGTCACTGTCGTCGTGCGTAAGGATGTCTCCCTGTTTGAGACCGACCAGCTGGTGATTGACCAAGGCGGACTGTTGGGCGAGAAGTTCGTCGGCGTCTACCGTCCCAGCCAGGCCGAGCTCCAGGCCCAGGGAATCGCTCGTGGCCGCCGTCTGCCGGCCGGCTCCGAGGTAGCGGGCGGCCCCATGATGGGCTTCGCCAACCTTTCCGAGCAGGTGGCTACCCTGATCGGCGAGGCGCGTGCCGCCGTGGCCGCCGTCACCGCCACCTACGCCAGCCCGGAGATCCGCGCCGGTATCGCTCTGTTCTTGCACAACGTCAACCAGGCCTCCGGCCAGTTGCAGGCCATCAGTCAGAACACGCTCAGCCTGGTCGCGACTCTAAACCGTATCGTACAGGCCAACCAGGCCTCCGTCAGTCGCACCGTGGCCAACATCGAGGCAGCCAGCGGCGAAATCAGGTCGGCGACCGTTCAAGTCAACGCTGCCATAGCCACTATTGCCGGCGGTCCCGTCCCGACCAACTTGCTGCTAACCGTGACCAATATCCGCAAAACCTCCGAAGAAATCCGGGCCTCAGCCGAGGCCATTCGCGGCCTGGTGGCCGACCCGCAGAACCGCGAGCGCGTCGAAGGCGCTCTCGCTGATATTCGCAAAACCACGGCCGACCTGGCCGTAATCGCCGAGAACTTCAAGACCCTAGCCGCCGACCAGGAAGTGCAGCGCGACGTCAAGGCCACCGTGGATAACTTGCGCGCTACCACTGAGAATCTCCGCGCAATGTCCGAGGCCAGCAAGCAGATTCTCACCTCCAAAGAGAACCTGGAAGCGATTAACGAGACTCTCGCCAACTTGCGTACGCTCAGTACCGAGGGCGTCGCCGTCACCCGCAAGGCCAGCGGGGCCCTGGACCGCGTGGACCGCACCATGGATCAATTGGGGCGCGCCGCCTCCAACTTCACCCCCGACGAGACGGTGGGGACGGCCCGGCTGGAGGCCGGACGCGGGCAGGCCCTGCGGGGCGACGTGAACGTTGACCTGCACTGGGGCCCGGACCCCTATGACTTCTGGCGGGTAGGAGTCCGCGGGCTGGGCGGGCGAGAGACGCTCAACCTGCAGCGCTCCATCGGCCTCGATCGGGACCTGTGGGCGCGAGCCGGCATCTTCGGCAGCAAGCCAGGCCTCGCACTCGACTACCGTTTCTCGCCGTCCGGTATTGTTGAGCTAGAGACCTGGCACACTCGGGAGGAGAATCGTCTCGACCTGCGCACCTACTGGCAACTGAACGACGACTACGTACTGACGGCGGGGCTGAGCCGGTTCCTGCGCGAGAACGACCCTTACATCGGCTTGCAGCGCGTCATCTACCGCACGCCCGGCGCCTCTCGCCGCCCGCCGCCTTAGCTGTCGGGCGCGTTTTCCGATAGCACCGCCGTCTCGCCCGCGCCGCTCCGGGTAGGGGCGGCCTTCGCGGCGTCCGCGACGCGACAGCCGCCCGTTCGCCAACTTGCGCAGGCTCTGGTCCGTGCCGCGGTGCGGAGCGCAGGCCCCTCGCCTGCCTTGTCCGAGCCTTGCTCCCCGTTACCGCAGGCAGAGAGGGACAGGGGGGGTGAGGTTCCCGATTCCCCCTCCCCTGACAGGGGAGGGGGCCAGGGGGCGGGGCCCCGGCTTTCCGTTGGTTGTACCTGACTCGTAATCTCGCGACGGGCCCTGCCGCCCGTTGCACCCATCCTGGGGAGGTCTGTTGATGGAGGTTATCCTGCTACATGATGTTGAGCGCGTGGGCCATGAGGGCGACCTGGTGAAGGTCTCTGACGGCTATGCCCGCAATTTCCTCTTCCCGCGCAAGTTGGCCGAGAAATGCACCCCTGCCGCCAAGGCGGCCCTCGAGCAACGCCGCCGCGCCATCGAGCGCCGTCAGGCGGAGAAGCGGGACGCAGCCCGTACCGTGGCCGAGCGCCTCGCCGGTACCGGCGTCATCATTCGCGCCTCCGTGGGCGAAGGCGGTCGTCTGCACGGCCAGGTCACCACTCAGCAACTGGCCGAGGCCATGGCTGCCCAGTTGGGCGCCCAGGTAGACCGCCGCGATATCGAAGTCTCAGCGCCCATTCGCGAGCTGGGGGAGTTCACCATCTCCGCCCGCCTGTACAAAGACGTCAAGGTGGAGGTCCCGGTCCATGTCCTCGCCGCCGGCGCCCCCGAAGCGCCCCTGGCCGATGACACTCCCCAGGTCGCTCCGCAACCCGCTCCCGAGCCGGCTCCCGAAGCGGCGGCTCCGCCGGCTCCCGCGGCCCAGGACGACACAACGGCTTCCGTTCCAGAGTAGCCGACCTGCCGCGGCTGTCGTGTGATCCGAACTCTGAAGCTCTGAGGTCCTTCCGTGGAAAGAAGGGGTCTGTGTGGCTGACAACCATGACCTTCGTGTCGCCCCCACCGTTCTGCCGCCTCATGACATGGGCGCCGAGCAGGCCACCCTTGGCTCCATTCTCGTGGAGCCCGGCGCGGCCACCATCGCCATGGGGCTGCTGCAGGAAGACGACTTCTACCCGGAAGCCCATCGCCTTATCTTCCGTGCGATGCAGGCGGCCTACCAACGTAACGAGCCGCTAGACCTCATCTCGGTGGCTGCCGAACTGCGCAGCCTCAACCTCCTGGAGCGCGTCGGCGGCGTCGAGTACCTCGCCGCCCTGATCGAGACCGTACCCACCGCCGCCCACGTGGGTCGCTACGCCACCCTGGTCGCCGAAAAGTCCGTCCTGCGCAAGCTCATTCGGGCCGGCGCTGACATCCAGGCCCTGGCCTACGACAACCCCGCCGAGCTGGGTGAGGTCCTTGACGCCGCGGAACAGCGCATCTTCGAGATCGCCCAGCGCCGCTCCAGCTCTGACTTCACCCGCATCGGCCCCCTGGTCGTCGACACCTTCGAGCACTTCCATCTGCTGGAACGCGACCCCGGCTTCTTCAGCGGCGTCCCTACCGGTCTCTCTCAGTTCGATAAGCTTACCTCCGGACTGCAGCCCGGCGAACTCATCATCGTCGCCGCCCGCCCCTCGATGGGCAAAACCTCCCTCGCTATCGCCAACTTCGCCCTGCACGCCGCCCTCCAGCACGAGAAAGCCGTCGGCATCTTCAGCCTGGAAATGTCCCGCTACCAGCTGGCTGAGATGATCCTTTGCGCCCACGCTCGCGTCAACTCCTGGCGCGTACGGCAGGGCGTGGTAAATCAGGACCAGTGGCGCCAGATCGGTACCGCACTCAACGACCTGCACGAACTGCCTATCTTCATAGACGACACCCCCGCCATCCCCATCTTGGAACTGCGCTCCAAAGCCCGCCGCCTCAAAGCCCAGCACGACATAGACCTGATCATCGTCGACTACCTGCAACTGGCCTCCGGGGGCCTCAACTACAGCGCCGAAAGCCGCCATCAGGAAATCTCCATCATCGCTCGCTCCCTCAAAAGCCTGGCCCGCGAATTGCAGGTCCCTGTGGTAGCCCTCTCGCAGCTCAGCCGCCGCGTAGAGCAGCGCGAAGACAAACGCCCCATCCTCTCCGACCTCGCCGAGAGCGGCTCCATCGAAGCCGAGGCGGACCTGGTCTGCTTCCTCTTCCGTCCCTCTTACTACGAGCGCAAGAAAGCCACAGACGAGGCCAAAGCCGGCGGCGCCGCTGCCCCCGGTCGCCAGTCCTACGACGCCCCCTCCAAAGCCGAAATCATCATCGCCAAGCACCGCAGCGGCCCGGTGGGCACCGTCGAAGTCATCTTTCACCCCCAGTACCGTACCTTCTTCGACATTGACCGCTATCGGGAGGGCATGTAATGCGCGTGCTCATCATTGGCGGCGGCGGCCGCGAGCATACCCTGGCCTGGGCCCTGTCTCGCTCCCCCACCGTCGAACGCGTCTATACTGCCCCCGGCAACGCCGGTACCGCCCTGGTCGGCGATAATGTCCCCCTGAGCGTCAGCGATGTGGACGGCCTGCTCACCTTTGCCGCCCAGGCCGGCGTGGACCTCACTGTGGTCGGCCCGGAGCGACCGCTCATTCACGACGCCATCGTGGACCGCTTCCGCGCCGCCGCTCGGCGCATCTACGGCCCTACCGCCGCCGCTGCCCGCCTGGAAGGCAGCAAAGCCTTCACCGACGAGTTCCTGGCCCGCCATCGCCTGAGCCGGAAATGGTTCGGCGTCTTCGACACCCCCGCCCCCGCGCGTGAGTATGTCAGGCAAAAGGGCCTCCCCCTCGTCATTAAAGCCGACGGCGACGCCTTCGGCAAAGGCGTCAAAGTCTGTGTCACCCTGGCCGAAGCGGAGGACTGGATAGACCGGTGCCTGGTGCAGAAGGAGTTCGGCGCCGCCGGCGAGCGCATCGTCATTGAAGAATGTCTAGTCGGTCCCGAATGCTCGGTGCAGGTCTTCACGGACGGCGAGACCGTGCTGCCCATGGCCCCCGCTCAAGACTATAAGCGCATCGGCGACGGCGACACCGGCCCCAATACCGGCGGCATGGGCTGCTATTCTCCCGTCCCCGCCCTGGACGCGGCTACCCTGGACTACATCCTGGATCACCTGGTTCGCCCTACCGTCGCGCAGATGGCTGCCGAGGGCGCGCCCGTCAGCGGCACCCTCTACGCGGGCTGCATCCTGACCGAGCGCGGCCCGGATCTGTTGGAGTACAACTGCCGCTTCGGCGACCCGGAGACCCAGGTGGTGGTCCCGCGCCTGGAGAGCGACCTCGTGGAGGTCCTCCAGGCCACGGCCGAGAATCGTCTGGCCGAGGTCAGCCCCCTCTGGTCCCGCCGACGAGCCGTCTGCGTCGTGGTCGCCGCCGGAGGCTATCCCGGCGACTACGAGAAGGGGCACCCAATCACGGGCCTGGACGCGGCCGAAGCCGCCGGCGCGCTGGTCTTCCACGCCGGCACCCAGATTGCCGATGGCCGGATCGTTACGGCCGGCGGCCGCGTCTTGGGCCTCACGGCCCTCGGCGACAGCTTTCGCGAGGCCCGGCGGAGCGTCTATCGCGCGCTGGAGCGCCTACGTTTCCAGGACGCCTACTGGCGCACCGACATCGCCCTGCGTGCCGAGCAAGCGGAGCGGTAGAGGCGGCAACTTGCTCCCGCCCGGTGGTGGCTGCCGCGGTGACGTCGTAGCGCTCGGTGCTCCAACCATCCGCCTTCTCAACTGAGGTTTACCAACATGACCCAATCAACCCACCCGGTCGTGGGCGTCGTCATGGGCAGTGTCTCCGATCGCGAGAAGATGCAGCCCGCCGTGGAGGTCTTGGACAAGCTGGGTATCCCCTGCGAAAGTGTGGTGCTCTCCGCGCATCGCACTCCGGAGGAATGCGCCGAGTACGCCCGCACCGCGCAGGAGCGCGGGCTGCAGGTGCTCATCGCCGGGGCCGGCTGGTCGGCGGCCCTGCCTGGCGTGATCGCCGCGCACACACTGCTACCGGTGATCGGCGTCCCTTTGTCCGGTTCGCCGCTGGGGGGCCAGGACGCTCTCTATTCTATGATTCAGATGCCCCCCGGCGTACCGGTAGCCACGGTGGGGATAGACACGGCCCGCAACGCCGCCTTCTTGGCTGCGCGCATTCTCGCTTTGGGCGATGCTGCCTTGGCCCAGGCCTTGGCCGAGCAGCGCGAGCAGGCCCGCCGCAGCATCGTCGAACCGAGATAATACGGTGGCACCGGCGTCTCGCCGGTGCTGCAGGTCGCGGGCTTGTACCGCGCCGTTCGGTAGGGGCGGCAACTTGTTGCCGCCCGGTGGTGGTTCCCGGGGTGGCGGCGTAGACGCAGGCTCCGCGCTGGGCTCT
>FWPV01004936.1_pt1 | contig 27378 bp, 19 predicted proteins | sample 2228371 | NCBI WGS metagenome assembly FWPV01 (sample SAMEA103939776, study PRJEB20133) | metagenome
TGAAGCCGGTCAAACATTTTATTTTGGAAAAATCATTAACTCTGCGCTGTTAAATAACCTGGCACAGAAAGTTGGGACAGACATTGCATTAATTCTTGATAATTTAACTGCTGAAGTTTCTAATCCCGACAAAAACTCTACATTAATTTTTGAATTAAGCAGAGTTTATAACACTTTAAAACAAAAAGGTGATTACGAAGTATTTGTTGGGGAAACAGAATCATCAGATATTATCGCATCTGTTTACAACCTGGAAAAGCGCTCTCCCTATGGAAACAACATTTCCTTCTTAATCTTTCGCTCGCATAGTGAAGCTAGCGACCTGAGAACCACACTTACATACATTATTATTTTAATTGGTGTTGTTGGGATTATTATAGCTCTTATCCTTAGCTATGTTCTCACTCATAATATGAGATTAAGAATATCAGAATTGAGTTATGCAACATCTCAAACTACCGCGGGCAATTTTAACGCAAGAATAAATATTAAAGGCAATGATGAGATCGGAAACTTGAGTAAAGCTTATAATGTGATGTTGGATGAATTGCAAAAAAATCAAAAAGCTGTAAATGAATATGCCGAGTTTATTACGCTTATTAATCAAAATGCATCTCTCGGTGAAATCTCGAATGCTGCCTTAAGAAAAATATTAAACACCTGTAAATTTTCGATAGGCGCTTTGTACTCTGTTGATGAAGGTGAAATTAGCCTGATAAGTTCTATTGGAGTTGAGAATAAAATTCAGGATAAATCCAGAGAGCAAAATGAGTTTTATAAACGAGTAATTGCAACAAAAGAAATAATTGAAATTACATCAGAAACTGCCCTGCCTGTTATCAAAACCGGTATGCTGGATATACAATTAAAATATCTTCTGATTCATCCTGTAATTTATAATAATAAAGTAATCGCTTTGCTTGAATTTGCTTCTTTGGAGAAACCAACCAGCGAGGCAAAAGATTATCTTGTTAAAATTCAGGAACAGTTGGCTATTGGAATTACAAACGCCAAAGCAGTTGTTCAATTAGAAAATTTTGTAAATGAACTAAAAAATCTTAATGAAGAATATCAGAAACAAAACATTCAGATAAAAAAACAAAACGAAACTTTACTCAAGCTGTCAGATCAGCTAAAAGTAAAAGCTGAAGAACTGTCTCTTCAAAAAGAAAAAGCAGAAGAATCTACTAAGCTTAAATCCCAATTTCTTGCAAGTATGTCACACGAACTTCGTACTCCGATGAATTCTATTTTGGGATTAACTGAGTTAATACTCGAACGCGCAAATCTCGATACTAAAAACAAAGAAAGACTTCAGGTTGTTTTTAAGAGCGGAAAGCGATTGATGAGTTTAATAAATGATATTCTGGACCTTTCAAAAATTGAAGCCGGTAAGATGGAAATACACGATGAGGATGTTCTGCTTGAAGAACTCATAGAGGAAGTATCAAACACTATCAGTCCGCTTGCTATAGAAAAAGGATTAAATTTTAATGTTCAGAGAAAATGTAATACACGCATAATTGTTAATACAGATCGAGGAAGAGTAAATCAGGTTTTAATAAATCTTTTGGGTAATGCAGTTAAATTTACTGAAAAGGGTAAAGTTGAACTTTCAATTTCCATCACTTCTGATAGAATGCTCAAATTTGTAGTGTCAGATACCGGAATAGGAATATCTAAACAAAACCAGGAAGTTATATTCGAGGAATTCAGACAGCTTGATGGTACAACTACAAGAAAATATAGCGGAACAGGATTAGGACTTGCTATCTGCAAAAAAATTATTGATTTGCTTGGCGGTAAAATATGGGTTGATAGTACAGAAGGAAGAGGTTCAAGTTTTTCATTTACAATTCCTATTAAGTATGTGCAGGAAAAGAAAAAAGATAACTCATTGCCCATCAATCTTGATGTCCTCAGAAAGAATATAAAAAATCCGATACTTGTGATTGATGATGATTCGGAAGTAAGATATACAATAGGTCAGTATCTTATTTCCAAAGGATATGAAGTTATTTTTGCTGAAGATGGAGATAAGGGAATTCAGCTTGCAATTGAAAAACAACCATTTGCAATTACACTCGATGTAATGTTGCCCAGCCGTGATGGATGGAGTGTGCTGAAGGAATTAAAAGAAAATCCAAAGACAAAAGAAATTCCCGTTATCCTGGTTTCTATCCTGGGTGATAAAAATGTCGGTTACGGATTAGGAGCATTTGAATATTTCGTTAAACCGATTTCTGCGGAGAAGCTGCTTTCTGCATTTAATAAACTGGAAATGCTCGCAAAGAAAAGAATTCAAAAAATTGTAATTGTTGATGATGATGAACTGGAGTTTGAAAAGTTTAAAAGAGAATTTAAAGATGATAAGGTTTCAATCGAATATATCAAAGACAGTGAATTTGCTTTTAATAAGATAGCAGAGGTTCAACCGGATTTAATAATTTTAGATTTAATGATGCCTAAAATAGATGGTGTTACGCTATCTCATAAATTGAAATCGAATAATAAAACAAAGCATATCCCGATTATTATCAGCACAGCAAAAGATCTTAATGCAGAAGAAAGAAAATCCTTAACAGCAATTGTAGAAGACATCACGGTTAAATCTAATGGCCATCCTCTTGATGTGCTAAAAGTTGTTAGAGACCGGATTAAATTGCAGGAAGAAAATGAAATTATTCCGAGCGCAACCGTAAATCATAATAATGATTCAACCACAGTTATTACTGAAGAAAATACAAGGGAATATTTTGGTCAGGTTCTTATCGTGGATGATGATCCGGATACTTTGTTTACCTTAAATGAAATTGTACAGGCGGTGGGTTGTAAAACTTATATGGCTAAAAGCGGAATCGAATGTCTTAAGTTACTCGAACAGATTCATCCGGATTTGATTCTGCTTGATATAATGATGCCGGAGATGGATGGATTTCAAACTCTAAATAATATTCGTGCAAATGCTGAACTCTCTGATATTCCAATCTTTGCTGTTACTGCAAAAGCGATGGCTGGCGACAAAGAAATAATTCTTAAGCACGGGTTTAACGATTATATTCCCAAGCCAGTTAATTCTACTATAATTTCCAGTAAAATTGGTCAGTTATTTTCAAAAATTAAAACCGGCTGATAGATGAAAAAAATTTTAGTAATAGATGATTTACCCGAGAACGTATTTATGCTTCAGGATAGGCTGGAACACGAAGGCTATGAAGTAATTACAGCATATGATGGTTTTGCCGGGATTGATAAAGCAAAAACACAATTGCCTGATCTTATTCTTCTTGATGTAATGATGCCGGAAATTACTGGATTTGAAGTTTGTAAAATATTGGTAAATGATCCCATCACAAAAGATATCCCCATAATACTTGTAACAGCTAAGTCTGGGGCTGAAGATACAAAGGAAGGATTGGAAGCCGGTGCCTTTGATTATATTAAAAAACCATTCAACAGAATAGAACTTTTGGCAAGAGTAAATTCTGCTCTGAAATTATCTGAAGCTCATAAACTTTTATTAGAATCAGAAAAAAGAGACACTTACATTGCAACAGTAGTAACTGCAAATCATAAAATCAAACAACCACTTACATTATTAAGCTTATCTTCAGCCGCATTAAAAAGAGAACTTGCTAAGGATGAAATATCAAGAGATGCAATAGAGAAAAGAATAAATTATATCGATATCGCAATTAAAGAAATTAATGATGTTTTAAATCAGCTAAACTCAATCAAAGATCCGGTAATGGCAAACTATACATCTAATATAAAAATGATAAGCGTTGAAGACAGTTTAGAAGATAAGTCAGAAAAGAAATCAGATTAATTTTTTAATTGTATCAAGCATCGTTTCAAATTCATAAGGCTTCATCAGCAAACTATTCACATTAAACTTTTTCAGTTCTACTTCATCAAATGGTAAACTTCCGGAGGATAAAATAACAGGCAGATTAAAATTTAACTTTCTGATTTCAGCAATACAATCAAGTCCGTTCATTCCGGGCATATTATAATCAATTATCAGCAAATCAATTTTTAATTCTTCTGTTAGAACCGTTAAAACTTCCTGCCCTGTTTTAACCTTTATAACATAGTAGCCTGTTGATTCAAGCATCTCCGAAAGTAATTCACTCAACATCTCTTCATCATCTGCCAGCATAATAATTTTATTCTTTAAATCTTCCTGATTCATTTTTTGAGGTTCAAAAACAGGAAGGAAGACGTCAAAAGTAGTTCCTTCGCCCCTCTTGCTTGTTACTTCAACGTGTCCCTTATGGGCTTTAATGATACCATAAGTTACATAAAGTCCCAAGCCCGAGCCGGTGTCTTTCTGCTTTGTTGAAAAGTAAGGCTCAAATATTCTTGACAGATGTTCTTCTTCAATACCGGAGCCATTATCACTGACAGAGAACTGTACATATTTACCGCGATTAAGCAAGGGATGAGCCAGCAGATTTTTTTCATCGACAAAAACATTTTTTGCTTTTACAGATATTTTTCCTCTTTTATCAATTGCTTCCTTCGCATTAACACAAAGATTTAACAGTATCTGATAAATCTCTGTCCCGTTTCCCAAAATGCTGTGCAAATTTTCTTCTATACTGCTTTCAATCGTTATGCTCGAAGGAAAGGTTTGAGATATAACTTTTAGCAGCTCATTCACTAGAATATTTGGCATTACAATTTCTTTTCTCTTTGCGGTTGGTTTGCCAAAAGAAAGTAGCCCTTTTGTTAAATCTCTTGCACGCACAGAACAATTTTCTATGTTATCGATAAGCTTGTGTATGGATTCTGATTCCGGAACTCTGGCTTTAAGTAAATGAATACTTCCAAAAATGCTTGATAAAAGATTGTTGAAATCGTGCGCCATTCCGCTGCTAAGCTTTCCTATCGTTTCTAATTTTTGTGCCTGCAGTAATCTTGATTCAAGTGCTGTGTTGAGTTCGCGAGTGGTAATATTGCTTATCGCGAAAGACAACAAAATAGAAAATTGTTCAATATCGTTTATATCAAGCGAATTGTATGTGCCGCTCTTTTTGCCTAGAATTATTTTGCCAATCAATTTGTTATCGGAGTAGCACGGAGCAATACATAGTGCATCACAATCAAAAACCTGCGTAATTGCAAAACCGATGTTGTTGTGATGATTAAGTGCCAGCAACGGGCGTTTATTAATGTCAAGCCACTTGTTGATAAAAGATGAGTTTGATTTAATTGTTTTTTCAACTTCTTCTTTGTTGCTTACAGGACTTTTATCATCGTGATAAAGATATTCCCGAATATCTTCACCATCTTGAAAAACCACCAGGCCCAAATCGCTATTTGTAATATCAATACATCTGTTTAAAATATCTTTAGCTACAGACTGAACATCTTTCTCCTTAATGAGCATCGCAAGAATACTTTGTAATTCTTTCTGAAACAAAAGGCTTCTTTGGAGCTTTTCTTTATCAGACAAAGACTGTGAGTCAAAATCCATTACGGGAAGTAACTCTATAAAAAAAGCTTCCGGTATATTTTTTTGGTTTGAAGCAATGGGAGTAATTACGATGTTTTTATTTTTATCCGGAAGGGGAATTACAAATGCTTTTGATGAACCTGAAATTAAATCCTGATCGGGTGTGTTGATATTGAACAGGGATTTGAGTGAACTGCCCTTAATTTTTCCAGAGCCAATATCCCTTTTAAAACTTTTATTGAACCAGAAAACTTTAAATGATTTATCAGCAAGAGCAACAGATGTGTTTTGCAGCTCAAGAAGGTCCTTTGTGTTATATTTGCTGATTAACTCATCAGACATTAAATGCTAAACTTGTTTTAATTCATACTTTTTAATCTTGGTATATAATGTTTTAGGACTGATACCAAGTTGATTTGCTGTTTGAGTTCTATCCCATCTGTTTGCATTTAAAACTTTGGCAATGTGCCATTTTTCAAGATCTTCCATACTTAAAATTTCTGAAGGTATTTCAACAATGCCCTGGGCAGTCATTTTGCGGTATGCAACCGCATTTGTAATATTAAGATCTTCAGGTTGTATGTAATCTCCCTCCGAAAAAATAATTGCGCGTTCAATTATATGTTCCAACTCTCTGACATTACCAGCATAATCATATTCCTCTAAAATCTGTGCGGCTTCGGGCGATAATTTTTTGGGTGATCTGACAGGAGATTTTGCACTTAAGAAATGATTAGCGAGAGTTATTATATCTTCTTTTCTTTCTCTTAATGGTGGTATTGTAAGAGTAATTACATTTAGTCTGAATAATAAATCTTTTCTAAAATTCTTTACATCTGTTTCTTCTAACAGATTACGGTTGGTGGCACCGATTACTCTGACATTTGAAGTTAAGTTTGTAACGCCGCCAATTCTTCTGTACTCACCATTCTCAAGAAATCTTAAAAGTTTTGGCTGCAGCGTTAGACTAAGTTCCCCAATTTCGTCTAAAAACAAAGTTCCGCCGTGGGCAATTTCAACTAATCCTTGCTTGGTAGATTTTGCATCGGTAAATGCACCTTTTTCATGACCAAACAATTCACTTTCAATCAATTGATCGGGAAGTGATGCACAATTAATTACAACAAAAGGTTTATCTTTTCTGTTTGATTGTTTATGTATATACTCTGCAAAAAGCTCTTTACCGGTACCTGTTTCACCTTCAATTAAAACATTGGAGTCTGACTGAGCAGCTTTATTAGCAAGGTTTAAGACTCGCTGTATTGCTTTGCTGTCACCAATTATTTTTTCCGAATGCTTTTTGCTTATCTCCTTAGAAAGCAGGACTGTGGTTACAAGAAGATTTCTATGTTCAATTGCACGATTAACAGTTAATACAAGCTCATCAAATTCATAGGGTTTATTTATATAATCATATGCGCCATTCTTAATACACTGTATTGCTTTTTTCATGTCCGATTGGGCGGACAGAATAATAACCTGAATATTATATCCACTATCTTTAATGAATTTTAAGACTTCCTCTCCCTGAACTTCCCTCATATTCAAATCCAGAAGTAGAACTTCATAATTTTTAGACTTTATCGCTTCGATCGCATATTTACCATCATAAACTGCATCTACGGAAAAACCCTCTTCTAATAACTGCTCTTTTAAGAGGTAACAGAGAGTTTCATCATCATCACAAACAAGTATTTTAGAATTTTTCAAGTTTTCAGCCATTTCCCACCGTTTAAAAAATCTGGTTATTTGGATTAAAAATCTGCATTATTTATATTTGACGCCTTAATTTTAGGGCGCGTAGCTCAGGGGTAGAGCATCTGCCTTTTAAGCAGAGGGTCGGTGGTTCGAGCCCACCCGCGCTCACTTCTAAAAGCCACTTTTGTGGCTTTTTTAGTTTTTTCTACAAAATTTTAAATATTAACGCTGAATAATAACATATATTAGTAAAAACAGCAAGTTTTACCGATTTATAATGACCTGTCTGATAAACTTTCCTATTTTAGCAGTATAACAAAAGGATTATATTTTGGGTGAAATTGTATATAAAACCCTTATTAGATTTGCCTTGTCAATCCTGATACTTTGGCTTGTTCATAATTATTTTGATGAAAAATTTTTCTGGATTCTTAGTATTCTGACTATATATTTTACGACAATTTATCCGGCTTATTCGTCGTATAAAAATTTTACCGAAAGAAATGAGAACATCATAAAATATACTCTTTGCTCTTCTTGCAAACATTTTGATGAATCAGCAGTACTTTGCATTAAACACGATAAACATCCAACTGAAACTTTTATACCTTGTGAAGGACAACACTGGGAACCTAAATCTGTTAATCAAATAAATTCTGATTAAAAAATTTTAGTCTTGAACGTATATGAATTAATTTTGAAAGACTTCTATTCAAATAATTTTGGATTAAAAAAATTAAAACTAAACATCATAGTAACTTAGATAGAGTTGCCGGCGCAGGAATTCATTCTACTTTAGTTGGAATTATTACCAGTATTATCCTGGCAGCTATTAAAGCTGTAGCCGGAATTTTGGGAAACTCTTATGCATTGGTTGCAGACGCAATCGAATCAACTTCAGATGTATTTACATCTATAATTGTTCTAACCGGAATAAAAATAGCCCAAAAACCTGCAGATGAAAATCATCCCTATGGTCATGGTAAAGCTGAGCCTTTAGCCGGAATTTTAGTTGCATCTGCGCTTTTTATTGCTGCAATAATAATTATTATTCAAAGCATACATGAAATAATTACTCCACACCACGCACCAGCTCCATTTACTTTAATTGTACTTGTTCTTGTGGTTATAACCAAGGAATTATTATTCAGGTTTGTAATTAAAGTTGGAAATACTATGGATAGTGTTGCTGTGAGAAATGATGCCTGGCACCACCGTAGTGATGCAATAACTTCGGGAGCCGCATTTGTTGGTATTTCTATTGCATTAATTGGAGGCGAAGGTTATGAGCAGGCAGATGATTATGCAGCATTATTTGCATCCTTGATAATAATATTTAATGCTTACAGATTATTTAAACCAGCTCTTTATGAAATGATGGATACTGCCCCATCACCACAATTGATTTCTAATGTGATAAAAAAAGCAAAGATGGTTGAAGGTGTAATTGCCATAGATAAATGCTTCGCCCGTAAAATGGGTTTTGAATATTATGTTGATATGCACGTAATTGTTGATGGAAATATATCGGTTTACAGCGGACACGAAATATCCCATACTGTAAAAGATGTTTTGTTAAACGAATTTCCTAATATTTCTGATGTTCTCATTCATATTGAGCCGGCTACGGAGGAAAGGTTAACAAGAAAGCATATTCTGGATCAAAACAGTTTATGACATTTCTGAAATTTTATTTAAAAGTTCTGTAACCATTTATAAACTTTGCTCATCTTACAATTGTAAATATTTAACAACAAGTTAATTTATTAAAACAAAAGGAGTAAAGAATGAAAGCAAATGTTGGAAGTGCAGACAGATTAGTTAGAATAATCCTGGGCGTGGTAATAATTGTCCTTGGATTTATATTTAATAGTTGGTGGGGAGTGGTAGGCATAGTACCTCTGTTAACCGGTTTATTAAACTTCTGTCCGGCTTATAGTTTACTTGGCGTATCAACCAAGGCCAAAGTAGATACTGAAAAGTTAAACACAAAGTAATTTTGAATAGAAGAGACCATCGCAGAATCAGATATTATTAAATAAAAATTGTATGGTCTCTTCTTAATTTGCGAAATTGTTCAGTTGAATTATTTTTATATCTCCCAGACTGCTGAGATAAGCCTCTAAAAATGGCTTGTGTGATGGATCCACAATAACAAGCATTTTGCTTCCCGGCTTTAGAGAAGTAGCTCTTCTTATATTTGAAGCAATATTTAAATTTCGCACCTCCCACAATGCCGCTCTGGTTCGGTCCAATCCTGATTCTAAATTTAATTTATAAAAAACGCCCCACTGTGCTTCTGCATCCTTTATTGCATATTCCTGCGAGTTGATGTATTTGAAATAAGGAAGCAAATTATTTTTCTTTATTGATTCCTTAAATATCTCATCTGTTCTCTTGTAAACATCGGAGTTAGCAGTTTTAAGATAGAGGCTATCGTTTATAATCTCCTGCATCAAAGAAGGTAAAATTTTTGAATAAATATCTTTATCCTGCTGATCATCAATTGGAATTAGTTTTTGCAGATTGTTTTTTGAGGCTAATCTGATTGCAATTAAATTAATTTCGTTATAAGAACTTAATGTCATTTCAAGTTTATCTTTTATCTCTTTAGGAATTATTGCGCTTTTCTTTTTCTGCTCTTCTGTTAGATAACTCCATTGCAAAACTGCGGAATATAAATCGAATGAAGCGATTTGGAAAAGAATTAGTTTTTCTCTGATTGTACTTTGTTCCGATTGATCGATAGAGACAAGTTGGTAAATTAAAGAGTCGGTAATTCTATTCACCTCATCGAAATTAACTTTAAGCTTTTTTTGAGTAATCAGCCCAAGCTCCATCGCATTTTTAATGTCTTCATTCGTATCAGCAGAAGAGCTGTTTTTGAATAAGGATTGATTTCTTATGTAAGACGGAGTTATAGTTTGAATTCCAATCTGATCCGGAGAAAAATTTTTCAATATCGAAATCAATGAATCAAATGATTCTCTGCCAACATTATTTTGCAAAGGCTTCAGATGAGGACATCCCAATATCATTACTTCTGTTTTTTGTGTTTCTCTTGTCAAACTTTGTAGTACTTTAATTTGGTCTTCTTCTTTAACAGAGATCGTTATCTCTTTTTCTTTCATTTCCTTTAAGCAGGAACTTAAAATGATTATTGAGATTACAGCCGCAATGATTCTTAATTTATTCATCTGTTTTATGCCTGATTTTCTTTAGTCTCTTTGGGTTTAGATTTAATAAATAGGCCGGGGATTATCATCCCAACAAAAATGCCTATTACAAAAATTATAATTAGTAAAAGCAGTTTTGAAATATCAAAAGACCAGAATAAGAAATGCATTGCTACTACTTCAATATTTTGAAGGCAGGCAACGATAAACAAACCAAGAAGCAGCAATCCAATAATTGATTTTGCATTCATAACTTTTATTCTTATTTGATGTTATTAGAATTAATTTATTTCTTATTTAAAATAAAAATGCCATATCAAAATTGATATGGCATTGCTGTTAAAAACATTGCTTATTCCGTGTAAGCAAGCCAGTAGCCGCCAATGCTAAAAATTTTGGAGTCTGCCCATGTTTTTACTTTTACAGTAAATCCATCTCTGGAAACCGAAAGGACTTCAACATTAAATCGTGTATTAAATTGTTTATCAGAATCGATCTGGCTGACTGAAACGATAACTTTTGGTTTTACATCATAAGGTTTTGGGAAGTTAACTTCAAGAGTGGTGGATCTTTCTCCGGTATTTGCATCAAGATTGTAAGCAGCATCACCGGCTTTAGAAATCCATTGCCCGCTTTGTGTTTGGGCTGAGGTTATAGCTGTAAAAGCAACAAAGAATAAAACAACAGAAAAAATTGATAGATATTTCATTTTTTCCTCCTGGTTTGGTTTAGTAATTAATGATTTAGGACTGATTTAATATCAATATCTGATTAATTTTCTAACAAAATCTAACTTAACCTCAAATTATTTCCAAATAATGAGATAAAAATTTTGTTATTAATGTAAAACCATTTCAGAATTATTAGCCTTTTACACTGCAAATCAATCCTTTTAAGTAAAGACTTTCCGGGAAGTTTGTAATTATTGGGTGATCTTTTGATTGATTAAGATATCTTATTATTTGTATCGTTTTTCCTGAATCAAGCGCTGCATCTGAAATGATTTTGGTGAACAACTCAAATGAAATATGTCCTGAGCAAGAAAAAGTAAACAACAAGCCATCCTTTTTTAATAGTTTTAGAGCAAGAAGATTTATGTCTTTATAACCTCTGCTTGCTTTTTCTACCTGACTAAATGACTCTGCAAATTTTGGCGGGTCAAGTACAATTACATCAAATTCTTTCCGGGAATCCCGGAATGTTCTTAATACCGTGAAAACATCATCGTTAATATTTTCATAACGATTATTCTCAATTTTATTTAAAGAAAAATTTTTTTCTGCAAGATCTAAAGCTTCTTTGGATGAATCTATGTTGGTTACTTTAGTTGCACCGGATTTGATAGCATAAACAGAAAATCCACCAGAGTAAGAAAAACAGTTAAGCACATTTTTCCCATCACAATACTCAGAAAGGATTTCTCTGTTATCTCTTTGATCAATATAAAATCCAGTTTTATGACCATTTCTGATATCGATAAAGAATTTGTTTCCGTTCTCGGATATTTCTATTAAGTCATCCGGCTCCTGCCCCCAAAGCACGCCCTTTGATTGCTGTAAGCCCTCTTTCAATCTTACATCAGAATCTGATCTTTCAAAAATGGTGGTGGGATTAAGTTGTTGAACTAAAATCTCAGTGATATCTTTTTTCCAAAATTCTGCACCAGCTGATAGGAACTGACAAACCAGGGTTTGATTGTATTTATCGACAATTAAACCCGGCAGTGAATCACTTTCTGAGTTAATAACCCGATAGGCATTTGTTGCTTCTTTGTTTATAAGATTATTTCTTAGGGAAACAGCATCACTAATTCTTTTTACAAAAAAATCTTCATTAATTAACTCATTTTTATTGAAGGAATATAGCCTGACGGCAATTTGTGATTGAAGTGAATAAGACCCATAACCAAGAAACTTTCCATCAAAAGAAAAAACTTCTACAGTTTGCCCATTACTTGTAACGTCTTCCAAAAAATTAATAGCCCCCGAAAAAATCCAGGGGTGTTTTCTTAGAACTGATTTATCTCTGCCTTTTTTAAGTTTTACTAAAGGCATTTTATAGATGTAGCTTTAATAATTAATTAAATACCAAGTGCAATTCTTACACCTGCATGAATTGTAAGTAAATTAGTTTTTGATGTTGATGGATAATACCTTACCTGCCCATTAGAAACCTCTACAGAGCCTTCCTTTAAATAAACAGCTTCTGAGCCAAACAAGTATCTGGCTTTTAAATCTAAATAAATGGCATCTAGTTCAGTTTCCGGATCACCAGAAAGTAAGATTGAAATTCCTGCACCGGCTCCATAGCTCCACGCCCAATCATCAAAGTTAACAGAGCTGGAAATCTCCTCAAAATCGCGCTCACCCTTTACAGATGTTTGAGTGTATAAATATTCGCCACCAAACAACCCTTCAAAATATGGGCGAATTCTTCCTTGTCCTACTCCTATCTGAAATAACACATGAAAATTGAGAAGGTTATTAGTTCTTTCTACATCCAGATAAACATCGGGTATAGTTAAACTCCAGGGCTCTTTTCTCCTTTCAATTCCATAAATGTAATAACCAATGTTAAATCCAAAACCAAAAGGAGAATTAGGTTTTGGTGATAGAATTAGAAACTCACCGCCCAAACCAAAGCCAACATTATCAACCTGCTCACCAAATTCACCCTGCGGAATTGCGAGTGTGAGATTTATTGCCGCTTGCTGAGCATTGGTTATTCCGGTATAAATTGTTGTTAATAAGATTGCAATAAACAGCAAATGATTTTTTATTTTCATAATACTCCTAAATTTGATGCGAAATTTATAATCAGAAGCCCTTTGTTTCTTTTAGAATTTGATAAGTGGTTAAAAATTTATTTGGTAATTTAATAAGATTTTATTTTAGCGCTCAACGAATTCTATTTAAGGATTTCTATTAGATTTTACTTTTTGACACATGTGATAATAATAAAAAAGGGATCAGAAAAGATCCCTTAAAGAAAACCGGAATTACAAATCAAATCTTAAAGATTTTTGTACTATCTGAGGATTCTTCATTTTCATTTCTTGTTGCATTCTCTTCGGTGGCAATTCTCTTTGAGATACTCTCCTGCCTGTTTTTCAGAATCGATTGTTCGATTTTTAACTTTTCTCTTATCTTCTGATAGCGCTGTAATATTTTCTGATTTTTATTAATCTCTTCCTGGAGTTTCTTTTTCATGGAGACAAGCTTAACAACATTACCACGATGCTCTTCATGCTCAACTTTAATCATACTGATTGCAGACTGCAGTTCAACAAGCTCATCCATCGATTCGGATATTTTTTGATTTAGCTCTTCAATTTTTTCTTCATAACCTTTAACTTCTTTTTCAACCTTGCCGCGTCTGTCTTTTGTTTCAGTAAGTTTTTGATTCATTGAGTTTAATAAATCCTGCAGGCTTTGCTCAATAGAAGTTTTCTTCTTAAGCAGCAGCTCTGTTTCAAGTTTTGTATTATCATTTTGGTTGCGTTTTTCTACAGCCTGCTCTTCTAATTTTAATAATTCATCTCTTAACTGATCTTTTTTCTCATTAAAAGATTTTAGTAACTGCTCAAAAGAATCCAGTTCAGTCTGACGCATACTTAAAATGCGGTCAGTTTCTTCAATTGTATTTATTTTCTCAAAAAGTATCTGATCTTTTTCTTCAATCTCTTTTTCTTTTTTAGAGATGATCTGCTCAATTACTGCTCTTTTCTTGGTTATCTCATTCATCTCGTTGTTAAATCTCTGGAACATCTTAGTAAAACGATTTTCCAACTCATAATTGCTCTTTTCAATTTCCTCACGTCGTTGTTCTAGCAGCGGTAAAAGCTCTTTGGCTTTTTCTTTTTCTCTGTTGATTTTGTTTAATTCTTCCTGTTCAATGATTGTTTTATTATGTAAATCGGTTAGTAACAATTCCAGCCGATTAGTTTCACTAAGTATTTGTTTGTGTCTCGCCTCTAACTCAGCAACATCAATGTTCAGTTTTGTTAATCTCTTGCCCTTGATGCTTAATGACTCTTCAACAGCCAGCAATTCCTTTTGCTTTGATTCCAGTTGTTCAAATAGTTTCTGATGTTTCGCATTTGTGTCGTTTAGTTCTTTAAGTTTGTTCGCCAACTCGTTCTCAAGCCTTACTGATTCATTCTCCCGGACACCAATGCTGCTTTCAAGCACAGTAATTCTATCCACTTTTTCTTTTATTTGTTCAGCAAGCTGGTCCACTTTTCTTCGGGCGCTGAATTCTGCTGCGCTTAGTTCTTCAATAGTGTTTTTTATTTTGTTGGCTTCTGCACTCTGAGCCTCAAGCTGAAGCTGTAATTCTTCAATAGCTTTCTTTTTTTCTGCTTCAGCATTTTCAAGTTCAGCAATCTTTGCGGAAAGGGAGGAATATTTTACATTTATTTCCTGATTAGCCTCTTCAAGAAAAGATTTTTTTTGATTCTGTTCTTCAGTAAGTCTGTTTATATCTAAAATAAGATCTTCATATTTGAGTTCGTTTTCCCTGATAAGAGTTGAGATTTTCTCCAATCGTTGTTTTGCTTCTGCTTCCTCTTCCCTCAATAAATCCAGAACTGCAGATTTCTCTTCTAATAGTTTTTCTTTCGCTTCAATTTTTTCGAGAAGCTCTGCAATGCGTGTCCTTCTTAATTCCTCTTCTTCTGCTAATACAATAAGCTGTGTCTTAATATCTTCAACTTTAGAAGCATTGATTTCGATCTGTTTGGACAAATCTTCCAGTTTTGCAAGTCTGTTATTTTCTTCAATATCTATATTGTGATATTCTTTTCTTTTTTCATCAATCAAATACTGCTGATTCTTAAGCTCTTCTGTAATTTCAGCAATGCGCGATTCCTTTTCCTGTTGCAGCTCAAGAAGATCAGCAAGCTCTTTCTTTATAGCATAGGAACGAAGCTCTATTTTTTCAGCTTCACTGTTTAACTCTTCAATCTTTAATGTGGCTTCATATTCTTTAGTTTCTAACGCTTTAATGTTTTCATTCTTTTGCTGAAGTAATTCATCTTCGGATTTAAGTTTTTCATTAAGCTCTTCAATCTGAGCCTGCAATTTTGTTATTGTATCTTCAGTGTCAGTTTTCTCCTTTTTCAGATATTCGAACTTTAATTCCTGTTCCCTTATCTCTGAAGATAACTTTTCCAGTGTTTTAAGCTTGTCCTGTTCCAGTAACTCAAGCTCCCGAAATCTAAGTCTGTTTTTATCAAGCGTATCTTCTTCTATTTTGAGTCTTTCATTTAATTCTTTTACTTCTTGCGATTTGTTTTGTTCTTCCCTTTCAAGGTCTGAAATATTTGCTTTTAACTGCTCAATCTTCAGTTCTAATTGCTTTGCTTCATAAGAGATTTGTTCAATATGTTCAAGACGCTCTTTCTCAACCTGCTCTAATTCCTCAAGGTGTTTTGTTTTTTCTTCAGTTATATCTTCTTCTTTGTGTTTAAAAGCTCCGAACAGCTTTGATAATTTAGAAGATTTCTTTTTCTCCTCTTCTTCCAGCTTTTGAATCTCTTCTTTTATGCCCTCCATTTTTGCCTGATACTCAGTTATCTCTTCGCTCAATTTTTCGATAGCAGATTTCTTTTCAGTTTCCTCGTCACGCAAATCAGATATTATTGTGTCTAAAGAACCAGCCTGATTTTGCTTCTGATTTATCTCCTCTTCTATCTCCTTTAAAAATTCAACTGATTTGTTTTCTTCCTTTCTTAGCTCTTTAAGCTTTTCGGAAAGATCAAAAACCTCAGATTGTTTGGCCTCAATCTCCTTTAGAATCGCTTCTTCCTTTTTATTAAGATCAGAAATTCTGGATTCAATTTCTTTCGCTTCTTTTATGGATTTTTTGAGTTTACTGTTGTTAATGGATTCCAGCTCTTTGTTTTTTTCGCTGATTGAATCCTTTAGCCTCTCTTCCGTCTCGGTTAATTCTTCAATAAACTGTTGGGAAGACTCGATTTTATCTTTCAGATCATCATAAGTTTTTTGCAGTTCACTTATTTTTTCACTTAAACTTTGCTGATCAACAAAATCCTGACTGGATGATTCCGCATCATCAATCTGATTTTTTATTTTATCAATTTTATCTGTATAAGTAAGGATTGAATTTTGTTCTTCAAGTTTGATTTGACGAAGGTTCAGGATCTCTTTGCCAAGTGATTCTAAATCAGATTTTGTCTGATTTTTCTGACCTTGTAAAGATTCAATTTCACCAGCCAACGCAAGTTTCTTCTCGTTTAGCTCAGCAACTTCCATCCGCATTTTTTTTAAAACGTCATTAAGATGACGGATGTTATCTTCCTTTTCGGTTATTGCATTTAATCGAGCAAGAATTTCTTCTTTTTCTTGTTCAAGCTCTTTTCTTCTTTTGGATTCAAATAATCCCATACTCGCTCCAGGCGATTTATTGTTAAGCTTAGATTTTACATAAAATGTATTAATTACTAAAAATTAAGTTAGTTATTGCGATTATAATTATCAATTTAACAAAATTTTACACCTGTAATTATTACCTGAAAAAGGCTTAAACAGGTTAAAGTTCTCCCTGCCTGTAACGCTTCCGGAAATAAACTTTTTCAATCTGTCTTTCGATAATTAAATCTGCAAGTTTCTCGGGAATATACTCTTTGTTTTTAGATGAAAATAATTCCGCAAGTTTCTTTTCGCTGATATCAATTCTGTATAAAGTGTTGATTAGTAAATTATAATTGTTATCCAGAAGATCTTTCATCTTTTGAGTTAAATATTTCCGGAATTCCTCAAGTTGCTCAAAATCTTTGGAGGGGATTAAAGAAGTGAAATCACTTTTTATAAAATCTTTTGAGACAAATTTTTGTATGGAAAGGATTTCTTCTTTGTTCAGTTCTTCGCTCATTAAAAACCCGGTTTAATTTTTTTTAGAATACGATAGCAGGTGTAAGTAAAAAACACTGCAGCAAATACATCAATTGTATAATGAACATGCTGCAACAAAACCGCAATGGCAACCAGGATTGTACTTATCATAAAAACAGCTTTAATAATTTTCTTTTCTGAGACAAGAAATAAAATAAACAGTGTAGCAGTGTGTCCCGAAAAGAATAGATCTTTTGTTAAAGTTTGTCCTGTTCCAAAAAACTCTACAAAAGGATCTTTTAGTACAATCATCGTTGCTGGTGGTTCAAGCGGAAGCAGATACATAGCTGCAATCCTTACTACAACCATTAAAATATAAAGTTGAATTGCGAATAACAATTTTTTGGGATTGTTCCATAAATTAATTACCGCTGCAATTATCGAGATATAAATAAGTGCAAATATTAACCAGGTCAAATTGATCGGATCAAATAAATTTAAAATCGGATCGGATAAAACCACTCCCTTGCGGGCTTCTATAAAATTGAGGAAGTTTGCAAGAAATGTTAAAATTACAGCCAGAAGCAAAACAGTTGTAATCAGTTCCGCTTTATTTCGTTTTTCTGTTAAAAAATTTTTCCAGCTCATATTCCCCTGATAATATTATAATTAAAATTTAATATGCCCAAGAAAATAGGGAAGCATACTTCTCCATGTTGGCCAATCATGAGGTTGATCATAGCCCCATAAATCCAACCAGTGCCTTACACCACGCGAGTTAAGAATATCAGAAAGCAACCTTGATGCATCAGGATCTTCATAATCTCCTTGTCCGCTTGCAATCACAATTCTTCCTCTTCTCATATGATCAAACATATATTCATCGTTCCATCTTGGCAGATAATCTACCGGCGAGTTGAAATAAACATTATCATCATAATATCCTTTTGTGTAGCTCTTTAAATCATAACTGCCGCTCATTGCAATTGTTCCTGAAAAAATATCAGGGCGGCGAAAAAAATTATTTGCTGCATGTAACGCCCCTAAAGATGCACCGGTTGTAATTATCGGAACCAAACCCCGGCAGTGATTATGAATGAAAGGCACAACTTCCTCAACAACATAGCGATTGTACTGCTGATGACGAATCGCTTTATGCGCAGGATGCATATGATTATTTAGCCAGCTTTCATTATTTATACTGTTGATTGAGAATGCTTTTAATTTACCATCTCTTAAGTATCCGCCAATTGAATCGATCAGATTAAACCTTTCGTATTCAAGAAAATCTGCGCCAGCTGTTGGAAACATTAATAAAGCATAACCGTAATGACCGTAAACAACAATCTCCATTTCCTTATTCAAATTAGGGCTGTACCAGCGATGTATCTCTCTGCTCATTAAAACTCCTTATAGATTGAAATGTTAGATGTGAAAGTAATTAAATGAGTGAAATTTTAAAAATCAAAATCTTAATAATGATTTATTTACTTTCTTAAAGCCAAATCAATTGCCTTTTCAATAGTCCGGGACATAACTTCATAACCTGTTTTGTTTGGATGAACTCCGTCTTCAGAATACTCTTTTCTTAGTCCATTCCGATTATCTGCCATAGAGGTAAAATAATCAACAAAGATTAAATGATTCTCTTCACAATAATTTTTAATCCACTCGTTTAGTTTTACAATTTTTTCTGCAGGGTTTAATCCGGGTCTCCAGGGATAATTATATGCGGGAAGAACTGAACACAATATTGGTTTTATATCGTTAGCTTTTGCAATTTCCACCATTGAAGCAATATTATCTTCAATCATCTCAAGTGTTGATGGACCCGTGTTTCCTGCGATGTCGTTTGTTCCGGCTAAGATTACCACAATCTTAGGTTTAAGATTAATCACATCCTGCCTGAAACGAACAAGCATTTGCGGTGTGGTTTGTCCGCTTATTCCGCGATTGATATATGATTTGCCTTCAAAAAATTCCGGATAGATTTGTAACCATCCTTCAGTAATTGAATTTCCCATAAACACAATTCGTGATTCATTTTCAGATGGTAAACCAAGCTTACTGTTTTCAGCTTTATAACGATTTAGGTTTGCCCAATCATTTAAGAGTTGTTCGGTTTGGGCGAATGTATTTTGTTCCATAATAAAAATCAGAAGAGTTGTAAGTAAAAAATATTTCGTTTTCATTTTTAGACTAACTTTTTAATAAACTAATGTTTGAATTGCGTGTGCCGGAATTCTAACATCAACGGCGGCGGAGCCAATATAAAGCTTATAATTTATTTCTTTGTCGCCCTGATTCATAACTACCGAAACCATTTTACCATTTTCATTGGAAAAAGTTGTTGCTAATAATTGACTTCTGCTGCAAACCGTGCTTACTCTTTTATCATTAGGTCTTATAAATTTTGAAAAATGACCGATGTAAAAGTATGAAGGTGTATAAATCAGTTCACCTGCTGCTGTAACTGCATGCACCGGAGCAAAACAAAAATTGCCAACGTGATTTGGTCCGCCATTTTCATCAAGCAAAATATTCCAATCTGTCCAGCCAACCGTTCCATTATTAAAATCATTTATCATCGATCGGCCATAACGTTCTGCATTCTTCCACGTCTGATATCCATCTGGTCTGAAACTTTCTGCACATCCTTCTGTAAACAAAAGATGTTTATCAGGATAAGATTCTTTTACTTTCCCAACATTGTTGTACATTTCTTCTCCACCGGACCATGACTCATACCAGTGAAATCCCATTCCCCAGGCATATTTAGAAGCTTCCGGATCAGAAAAAATAACTTCAGCCCGATGATTCATTAAATCGCGGTTATGATCCCACACAATTATTTTTTTGTCTGATAATCCCTCTTTTTCCATAGTTGGACCAAGAAAATTTTTAAGAAAATCTCTTTCCTCCTCAGCAGTAAAAATACATGATTCCCATTTCTGAGTAGCCATTGGTTCGTTTTGAACGGTAATTCCCCAAACAGGAATTCCTTCTTTCTCGTAAGCTTTAATAAACTTTGTAAAATAATTTGCCCAGGCTTGACTGAACTCAGATAAAAGTTTTCCGCCGCGCAGCATATTATTATTGTCTTTCATAAATGCTGGCGGACTCCACGGACTTGCATATAAAACTAAATTATTGCCAGCAGTTTCATTTGCTTTTTTAATAAGCGGGATGCGAAATTTTTTATCGTGATCAATACTAAATGTTTTTAAATCCTTATCACCCTCGTCAATGTAAGTATAACTTCCGGAACTAAAATCACAGCTGTGAATATTAGTGCGGATAAGAGTGTAGCCAATACCTTTATCTGAATCATAATAGGCATTTAACAATTCATTTTGTTTTTCTAAAGGAAGTTTTGCAAACACCTCTGCTGAAGCATCAGTAATTGCCCCACCAATTCCAAGAAAAGTCTGATAAGTTTTGCCGGGGTTAACAAAAACACAAATCTCAGTTTCAAGCGGCTGCTTTGCACTTTTGAAATTAAGATTATCAGTATTGGTTAGTCTTAAATCCGTGCCCTCTGCGGTTGTGTAAACTATTACTGATTTACCTATTGCAGTAAATGAAGAGTTATTCTTATTCATCTCATTTGTAGATGAGCACGAAATAAAAAGTGTTAAGAAGAAAAAAAGTAGTATTAAATTTTTCATTGTAAAACTCGTGGAAATAAAATGATGTAACAAATAAAAGATTTATCAACACTAAATTAGCCAAAGGCATAAGTTGCTACAACTATACTGATTGGGATAATTAAAGTTCTTTTACCAAACCGGAATATTTTCTTTCAATCTTAAATCCAAAACGATAGAAATACTCGGGTCTGAAAAATCCTGTTGTAATATATTTTACTTTATCGGATTTGATGCGATTAAAAAGTTCGTTCATCAACCCCTCACTGATTCCTTTTCTTCTATAACGGTTTGACACAACGATTTTTTCCATATGAACAGTTTCTTCATCACTGCGATAATAGAAAACACCGCCGATTATAAATCCTCTTTCAGAAACAGCAACAAGATACTGATGTTCCGGTTTGAAGTTTACGGATAGATTTGCTTCGAGATAGAGCTGATGAAGTTTGGAAATCTCTTTAGGATTAATCGGACCTCTTATCGTAAAAACATTCCCATCATCATCCTGTAATTGCACAACCAGATTTGGCTGCTCAGATGCCTCTGTTTTTATCTTGAGAAGTGCGGCTGAGTCAGTTGGTTTAAGATGCGGATAACCCAATCTTGCTATAAAATAAGTTTCTTTTTCATCCAGCTCAAATTCAAAGTGCAAAGAAGAAATTAATCTTAAAGATTCCTCTTTGGATATTTTTCGATGGCGTTGTTTTTTTACAAGCTCGCGTAAAACATCTTTAAACCTTTGCGGGGAGTTATAAAAAACTGTTTCAAGAAAAAATCTTGTACGAGCTGCAGGATATTCTTCTTCCAGATCAAAAAGGTGATAAGTTTCATAAAGCTCGTAAAGCATTTCTGCCTGTGCCGCCAATGATGCGCTGTGATTAAGCTGATACCATCTGTGAAATCTTTTGATTGAGAAGTAAAGTTGTTTGGGTAAAAACCCATGAGTTTTCAGATTATGTATAAATGCATCAATTCGCGTTATTACATCGGTTCTGATTTCATAATCGGAATTAGAAATTTCTTTTCTGAATTTGTTGATGATGTTTAATCCTTCTTCAATCCCAACTGCTTCAATTATTCCTGAAAAGACAGAATTCCAAACGGAAGCCTTTTTAATTAACGGATATTTCTCTTCCGTTTTTTTGACAAAGCTTTCGTAAAAATTCATTATGAAGGAAAGAACAGATTCAGTTTTTCTTCGATTGGAAAAGGTAGTAATTATGCATCCCGTTTGATAATCGTGTGGAGAAACCACAATGCCATCCGGCTCGGGATTGGCAAGTTCGGTTTTCATATTGGAAAGCTTCCAGAACTTTACATATGCAGAAGCCGCATTCCAAACAAAATATTTCCATAGGTTTTTCAGTTTTTCAAAAGCAATCTCATCATTTTTTTTATATTCTCTTCTGATAAATCTTTCAACAGATTCATCGCCGACAAACTCTTCCGTCCATAAATTATAATCTTCCCACAAGCCACCGAACTTTGCAGCAAGCTTTTCTCCTTTAAGTTCCGTTCCTGCAATTACTTTCCATTTAATTTCTTCTTCAATCAGTTCTGTTGCCTCACCCTTGTTCAGGTGAATTGAAAAATCAAATCCACCCTGAAATCTTGTTTGCACAGTTACTCTGAAGACAATTCTCTTTACGTTTTCAGAAAATTTGCTTATCCAGACACCGGATGGCAAAATGTTGTTAAGCGAAATCAGCACACTGCCGGAAATTAAAAAAATTGCTTCTCTGATAATTTGCTTATCAGTAATTGCTTTTTTAAGATGTAACTGATCTGCATCCGAAATCGCCTGATCAAAAATTAGAACATCTTCCCAGCGGTATTCTTCACCTGTTTCCGGATCTACAGCTACGCGTTGATTTTCTCCAAGCCACGAGATAAACTGTTTTCTTAACTCAACTCTGCTTCTCTGCGATATAGTTCGGATATCTTTTGTGCTTCCGTAAAGTTCATACTGCAAAAAAAACTTTCTTATTCTTTCATAAGTTAAAGGATGATTAACTCCGTAACTTACAAGTAACTCAAAAAGTGAGTGCACAGAAGTTTTACTGAGGTGAGATTTTGATGTAATACCTGATATCTGTCTGGCAAGTACATTTTCTATCTCATTAAGGTTTTCATCACCGCGACTGATATTATCAATTGCCCAGATGATTTCTTTGTTGAGGAAGTTATAATCTTCAGAGATGTATTTTTCCAGAAGCTTTTGGAAGCTCTCTTTTCTGCAAGTTTGAAGCGCGGAAAGAAACATTTTACGCCGGACTTCTAAAAAGTTGATCAGACCGGGACGATTAACTATTTCAAGTGCAAGTTTGTAATGAGGTGTTTTTTTATCTCTTAAAATTTCATCAAAGAATGTTAAAGCAATTTTCGTATCTTCATCTTTTTCTGATTGCATTAATACTGTTGCATAATGCAATGAAGATATTGAAAACTCATTCGCATTTATTGCGCTACTTAAATAAGTTTTTATTTCGGGAGATGGAAAAACAGGCGAGACACGCTTAAGAAATAAAAACCCTTTCAACAAATCCGATTTCCTGAACCACTGGTAAATTCCATCTCCCGTGAATTTTACAAGCTCATTATTACCCAACCAGTAAAAAGGATTAGTGAATATGCCCTGCAAATCAATGTGTCTTGAATTAAGCTGATAAGAAAAATTTCCTATCTGAACAATTTTTTCTGTTTCATCCAGAATTTTTATCGTTAGAGATGATTTTAGTTTTGGAATGGTAAGATGGTTTTCACTAAAGTGTACATCTCTGCTTAGTGCACCTTTCTCTCTTAAAAACCAATTGGGAATTTTTATTTCATATTCATCAACACGAAGCGACAGATGATCCTTCTGATACATTGTTTGAATAATATCTTCAAAGTTCTTTTCAATCACTCTGCGCTTATATGTCCCTTTGGGAGTAAGTTCGTGATACGCCTCACTGAAAGGTCTGTCAATAATTTTGAAATCTACAATGCGTTCAAAAGGAGCGAGAAAATTATTAACAGTTACAATTAAAGTTGAAAAATATTCCTGCTTCTGCTGTTCATCCATATTTTTTAGCGGAGAATTTTCTGATTCAGCATCAGGATAAATTAATACTGTGTTAAACGGACGATGATCACCAACGAGAAAAACTTGTTTTACAAATTCAAAATCTCTGAAAAGGTTTTCAATTTTTTGTGGAGCAATGGTTTCTCCTTTAATGTTTTTATAAATCTCTTTTTTCCGATCAATAATTTCAATAAAGCCATCTTTATCCATCCGCATTATGTCTCCGGTTGCAAGCCAGCCGTCTTTATCAAATGTTTCGTCTAAACTTTGGTTGTAGTAATTAATCATTACATATGGACCACGTATTAAAATTTCACCATCCTCTCCAATTTTAATTTCGATTCCCGGTAATGCTTTACCAAGAGAGTTTTCACGATATTGGAATGGGGGAGTCATTGTAATTCCACCGGTTGCTTCGGTCATTCCAAAACCGCTCATTAACTCAATGCCATAACGCTGAAAGAATCTGAAAATATCCGGCGGCAAAAATCCTGCAGCCGATAGTCCCCACTTTAGATTACCGCCCGTTGCATTTATAACTGCATTTTTAATTTTCTCATCATCATCAACTTCAACATCTACGCGGGAGGTTATGTATTCATAAAGCTGAATCCATTTTTTAGGAATTGAAATAAAAATACTTGGTTTAACAAGACGCATATTATCAATCATTGTTTCAACAGAAGGATTTTCCATAAAGCAGTATTCAGCACCCCAGAAAATTGCTCCGGTCATTTCCAGCCATCTGCCGAATGTATGGTACAAAGGTAGAAAAGCAAGATAACGATCAGCGTCACCAATTCCTGGAATTGCCATTGCACGGCAGAATCTTTTATAAACAATGTTTGTGTGAGAAAACATGATTCCTTTTGGCTCACCGGTCGTTCCGGATGTGTACATTAGCGTTGCAAGTGAGTCGGGTTTGATTTCATTTTTAGAGACAGGGTTTTGATGTGTGGACATTGCTTTGAACTCTTCAAAACTTATTACCCAATCGTCTCCTGCGTTGCCCTGCAAAAGCACAACAGTTTTTAAGTGCGGAGTCTCCTTTTTTATTGATCTGATTTTTGCAAGCTGTTTTTCATCATCTGCAAAAAGTATTGGTGCTTTGGTTTGATTAAGAATAAAAGAGACGTGATCTGATACAGAGTTTGCCGGAATCATTGCATTTACAATTCCTGAAGTTAAACAGGCAAGATCCAGCATTACCATTTCAATACTGTTTTCCAGAAGGAATGCGGCAATTTTACTCTCGCTTTCTATTTCAAAAAGTATATTGCTGATTGCAGAACGATAGAGCGAAATTATCTCTGAAGTTTTCTGCCAGCTGTAATCAACCGTTTGATTTGATTTGATAACTCTGAAAAGATTTTTCTTTTTGTATTGCTCAACTCTCTGATTAAAAAGAATATCAAAAGTGTAACTGCTTTGAACAATCAAATCGTGAACTAGTTTATCCCATCTTCTTTCATCGTAAATATTCTGAAGAAAAGCTGAGTGACGAAATGAATTTAAGTAGTTATGAATAATTGAAATTACATTTTCGTTCTTATCTGATAGAGATGAAAGATATTCGCCCAAAGAAAAGAAAAGATCTTTATCCATTTGTGCCATAAATGGATTTGCGAGTTCACTGCTGAATAAGCCGTTAAAAATATCTTTCCAGATTTCCGGAGTGGCTTTATTATTTAACTGCTGTTTTTTAACTAACTGACTTAATTCAATTTTCAGATTTATTATCAGATTATCAATTTCATTTGCCTCGAGTGAAGCATAGCCCGCCAGAAGCTGGTCTTTTAATTCTGTAATAGATAAATTTTTTTGATCTGTCATTTTTTAGACTTTAGGGAGAATTAAAAATTCTTTTTAGGAATATAATAATTTATTGAGGAGAAAGTTTGCGTAATAAAAAAAGTAAAAGAATAAAAATGTCTTGCAGGCAACAAACCCAATTCCTTAAAAGAATTGGGTTTGTAGTTTAATACAAAGATTAGCCTTTTATTCCTGCCGCTTCTTCAAGCATAGCGGTTGTAACAGATTTTGGTCTTTCAATCGGGTAACCAAGACCGCGATCCCAGATAATATTTGCAACAACACCAAGCGCTCTTCCAACAGCAAACAGAACTGTGTAGAAATCATATTCCTTCAAACCGTAATACCATTGTATAACACCGGATTGTGCATCAACATTTGGCCAGGGATTTTTAGCTTTGCCTTGTTCTAATAAGATTGGAGGAACAACTTTAAAGAGAAGATCAACATATTTGAATAATGGATCATTCGGTAAATGCTTTAAGCAGAATTCTCTTTGTGCCATATAACGTGGGTCTGTTTTTCTTAAAACAGCGTGTCCAAATCCCGGAATAACCTGTCCGCTTTTTAATGTATCCCAAACAAATTTTTTCATCTCCTCTTCAGTTGGAATTTTGCCACCCATCTGTTCATATACTCCGTGTAACCAGGCAAGTACTTCCTGATTTGCAAGCCCGTGTAATGGTCCCGCAAGTCCGTTTGTCATAGCAGAAATTGCGTAGTAAAGATCTGAAAGTGCGCTTGCAACCAGGTGTCCGGTATGTGCACTAACATTTCCGCTTTCGTGATCGCTATGTAGGATGAAATACATTCTTGCAACATCATCATAAGGTTTTGCAATGCCCATCATATGAGCAAAGTTTCCACCCAAATCAAGTTTGGGATCAGAAGGAATAATATCCCCGCCTTTATATTTCAATCTGTAAATGAAAGCAGCTATTTCCGGAAGTTTTGCAAGTAGATTTAATCCATCTTCATAAGTAGGTGCCCAGTAATCATTTTTCTTCAGCTTGCCTGTATTATATTCTTTAACAAACTCTGATTCCCGCTGCATAGAAAGAATTGCCGTAGAAAACATAACCATCGGATGAGAATCTGCAGGCATTGCTCTTAAAACATCAAACACATATTTGGGTACAACAGATCTTTTTTTGAATTCTTCCGCTACTTCCTGTACATCTTCGATTGAGGGAATTTCACCGGTTAGCAAGAAGAAGAAAAATCCTTCAACATATGGCATTTCACCGCCAGGAACTTTGGGAAGTTTTTCTAATACTTCGGGAATAGTAAATCCGCGAAAGCGAATTCCTTCAAATGGATCGAGATAAGAAATATCTGTAACTAAACACTTAATATCTCTGGCACCGCCTATTGCTTGCTCAATGGTTATTTCCTGAATTTTTGTGTTACCGAATTCTTTGAGAAGACGGGTTGTGCGTGGGCGCCAGGCTTCGATTTTATCCTGTACTTGTTTTTTCAAGCGGGACATATTCTCCTCCTGATATATTTTGAGAAAGTATTTTTTCCTTCTGGCGAAGGAAAACTGATTTTATTTGCTCTTAATATACAAATAAATATTAATTTGTTTGCGTCTGGCAACTAAGAAAACTTTATTTGTTATTGAAATAAAAGAATTATCTTTATAGTTTACTAATAAAGTAAA
>FWPV01004937.1_pt1 | contig 27373 bp, 22 predicted proteins | sample 2228371 | NCBI WGS metagenome assembly FWPV01 (sample SAMEA103939776, study PRJEB20133) | metagenome
CCCTGACCCTCTCCCCCAGGGAGAGGGTAAGATATAGTCCCCGTCCAGGAGATGAGTGATATCCCGTGCGGTTTTGGCAAATCGTATGCGTACAGTCATCCCGTCCAGGGAGAGGAGATGCTTTCATGTCTCCGGCGGGCATGGCGCAGCCAATAGGGTCTTCCTGTCCAGGGGAGGGTAATACAGGCGGGGATGGATGCCGGCCTGCGGTCGCAGAAATTTAACTCGACTCGCCCTGACTTCTGGAGCGCCGATGAGGAAGGCCCCTGCGGTCTCAGAAATTTAACACCGAGGTGTCACCAATCTGCTGGACGGGTACAACCGGTTTACGCAGCCGGCGGGTTCTTTCTATAATATGGCGAAATGAAATGCCTTGTCCTTGCCAGCGGTTTCGGTACGCGCCTTTATCCCCTGACTGTTCATAAAGCCAAAGCTTTGCTTGAGTATAAAGGTAAGCCGCTGCTGACTCACATTGTAGAGAAGGTGCCGGCAGGCGTGGACATATTCGTCTGCTGTAACCGGAAGTTTGAGGCCGATTTTCGGCAATGGCAGAAGTGTACCGGGAGGCAGGTTGAGGTCTGTGTTGAGGACGTATGGAGCGAGGAGCAGAGGAAAGGAGCCGTGGGCTCGCTGGACTTCTGGATAAAGGAGAAAAGGTTTGCCGAGGATCTGCTGGTCATCGCCGGGGACAACTATTTTGAGTTTGAGTTGGACAGATTCATCGCCGCCTATGATGGCAAAAATGTGCTGGTGGCAGTGCATGACATCGGTGACCGGAGCCGGGCGAGGCAGTTCGGGGTAGTGAGGCTCGATGGCAACCGCATAGTGGAGTTTGAAGAGAAACCGGCGGAGCCACGGTCCAGTTTGATCGCCACGGCAATCTATATTCTGCCGCCGCGGGTCTTCCCGGTGCTGTCGCATTACCACAGTCTGGGTGAGAAGGACAACCTGGGTAGCTTTATTGCCTATTTGGTAGGCAGGGGAGATGTCCGTGCTTACGCCTTCTCCGAGTTATGGCTGGATATCGGGAGCGAGCTCAACCAGAAAAGCGCCGGGTGAGCAGCCTCCAGCCGATTCTGGCCCCGTCCTTGAGGGAGTTCAGTTTGGCCTTCGTGGGGCGGGGGCGGTAGTGGATGGGGATTTCAGCGATGCGATAGCCTTTCTTGGCAAGTTGGGTGAACAGGTCGGCTTCAAAGTCGAAGCCGAGCGCGCTTAGCCGGAGGCTCTCGATAACCTCGCCGCGGAAGCCCCAGAGTCCGGTGCAGAGGTCGCTGATTTTCTTCCAGTAGAGGATGCTCGCCAGCCAGGCAAGGAGCTGATTACCTATCCTGTTGAGGCGGCTCATGGCTCCTGGCTCCAGTTTGCCTTTCAGTCTTGAACCGATGACCACGGGGTAGCCTTGCTCCAGGACGGCAAGCATCTCCGGGATATATGTGGCTGGATAAGTATAGTCGGCATCCAGCATGAAGATAAAGTCAGCCTTGACCCGCTCAAATGCTGCCCTGACCGCTCTGCCCTTACCCCTGCGCGGTTCGATCAGGACTTCGGCGCCGCTTTGCAAGGCAGTTTCCCTGGTGCGGTCGGTGCTACCATTGTCAACGACCACAATGGTGATGCGGTAGCCCTTTTCTTCGAGCATTTGTCGCGGCACCTCGGCGATGACCTTGCCTACGGTCGCTTCTTCATTAAGGGCGGGCAAGACTATGCAGACGTCCTTTTGTGGCATTGCGGTTTACATTATTGCGAAATGGAAGAACAGTACAGGCTGGATAGTAGCGCGCTATAAAGCAACCTTTCCACCTTTGGTGCACTGAATTATAACCCCTTTGCGGAAGGCTGTACAAGGCAGGGGCAGTATAAAACTTGAATGAGGGGCTGAGCAAGGAATAAAATATGCACGCCTCACGAGACCGAAGGGCGCTGCTTGGCTAAGCTGTGTATCCGGGTACGCACCCAGAGCCTGGGGACGAGGCTATCAAAAAGGAGACGAATCAGTGCGTTTTAATTTCCACAGGACCGCTGCCGGCATGCCGGACTCCACGGCCAGATCGGCGGCGCTGAAGATAGCAAAACTTCAGGACGTTTTTCCCGGGTGGTGGCTGGTGCTCACCGGTGGTTTCTTATCGCTGTGGGGCTATGGCTATCATGCCTATGGTTTTTCTGCATTGTTCAAGCCGATTTCTCAGGAGCTGGGGTTAAGCCGTACATTCACCACCATACCAGCCAGTATTGGCAGAATAGAGGGTGGGGCGATAGCGATTGTTGCCGGCTGGCTCACCGATAGGTTTGGTCCCCGATGGCTGATCCTTTTCGGGGTATTCCTTATAGGTTTATGCTTTTGTCTGATGAGCTTGGTGAACTCTTTCTGGTCCTTCATTGTGGTGTGGGGGGTGTTACTGGCTATCGGCATGGACCTTGCCCTGGCGATACCGCTGCAGGCGACGGTAGCACGATGGTTTGTCAGGAGACGCGGTGTGGCCAATGGCATTCTGCTGATATTCTCAGGGCTCTCCGGTGTGCTGGTGCTACCTCTTGTTGCCTGGCTGATAACAATGGTGGGCTGGCGGATGACCTGCTTGATCGGTGGTGTGGTCATGCTTGTCGTCGGTTTTCCGCTGGTGTGGTTTTTTGTCAGGCAACACCCACCGGAGCACTACGGCATGCTACCTGACGGTGCCAATGTTGATGAGGTGGGTGGTGGAGACATGGTGGAAAAAGGGCGCAGGTATGCGGCTGAAGTAAGTGAGTTCGATTTCACCCTGACGCAGATCCTGAAGTCCCCGGCTTACTGGCTTCTGCTTATATCCGGGATGTGCCATTTCCTGGCGGCACCGGTGGTCAGCATACATAGCATTCCCTTCTTGACAGATAGCGGTTTCGACCCCGTCAAAGCGGCGCGGATGCTCTCCCTCATGGTGCTGGTGAGCATACCTGCCAGATTCTTCGGTGGCTATATCGTTGACCGTATGAAGAAGGAGCATCTTCGGTTCCTGATATTTACTGCCTACTCGCTCCAGGCTATAGCGTTTGGTTCTTTTCTGTTACACCAGACTGAGGCGATGATATATGTCTGGTTCCTGCTATATGGTGTTGGTTTTGGCATCGGCTTTGGCATAATGATGCCGGTAAGAGTGCGGTTATTTGGCAGAATGGCTATCGGGCGGATAATGGGCATAGGGCAGGTGATCATGATGCCCGCTGGTATAATTGCCCCTATATGGGCTGGCTGGGTGTTTGATAACACTGGTAGCTATATGGTTGCCTTCAAAGTGGTTGCGGGACTGCTCACTGTAGGCAGCCTGCTTGCCCTGTTGATCACACCGCCAAAGTTGCCCCAGGAAGAGGTGCTGAGCGCGTGAGTTTGCTGTGATAAAGACGGCGCCCGGCCTGGTTTGCCAGGCCGGGCGCTAATATTTTGAGAATATTCGGTCGGACTATTCAAGCATTTGGGCAACCAGCTCGCGGTGGAAGGTACTGCTACCGAACGCGGTGTCGTTCGTCCTTACCCGTTTGAAGTAGAGGTGCATATCGTGTTCCCAGGAGAAGCCGATGCCACCGTGGATCTGGACGCCTTCATCACATACCTTCTTGCAGACATCGCCACAGTAAGCCTTGGCCATGGAGACAGCCAAGGGGGCTTCGGGCGAGTCCTCGCTAAGGGCCAGGCAGGCCCATTCCATGAGGGAGCGGGCATATTCCAGGCCGCTCAGCATGTCAGCACACTTGTGTTTGATTGCCTGGAAGCTACCGATGACCACGCCATAGGCCACGCGCTCCTTGGCGTAGGCGACGGTCATATCAAGCACCTTCTCCCCGCAGCCGACCATTTCAGCACACAGGGCTGCGGTGGCATAGAGGGACATTTTCTTCAATGGTTCCCAGCCCTTGTGCACCTCGCCGACAATGTTTTCGGCGGGGACGGGCACATTGGTGAACACCACATCAGACTGTTTCCTGAGCATATCGATGTTGTTCAGCGGACTGACGTATACGCCCCATTCCTTGGCGTCTACGATAAAGAGGGTGATCCCGTCCTCCGGATCGTGGCTGGACCTGGTGCGGGCGGCCACAAGGAAATAGTCCGCCGCCTTGGCATCCCAGACAAACATCTTGGTGCCGTTTAGTATGTACTCGTTACCGCGTTGCTCAGCCCTCATCTTAATGCCACCCGGCCAGAAGTCACCATCTTCCTCAAGCACGGCAAGGGCGAAGGTAGCCTTTCCTTCGGCTATCTTGGACAGGTATTCCTTCTTCTGCTGCTCCGAGCCGGAGAAAAGTATGGGTAAGCCACACAGTATTACTGTGGAGATGAAAGGGCCGGGTAACAGCGAGCGCCCCATCTCTTCGCAAAGGATGGTCAGGTCCCTGAAGGTCATGGCTTGACCGCCGAACTGTTCGGGGAAGATGAGCCCCAGCCAGCCCAGTTCCGCCATCTTTTTCCAGAGCTCCGGAGAGTATCCGACCTCGTCTTCCATCATTGCCCGTACATGGCTTCTGGTACATTCTTTTTCCATGAAGTCACGGGCCATGGTCTTCAGCATTTCTTGCTCTTCAGTGAGTGCCCATTCCATTGTCATTCTCCTTTCATCCGGTTTCTTATCATCGCCTACCGCGGCAGCCCGAGGATTCTTTCGGCGATGATGTTGCGGTTGACTTCAGAGGTACCCATCTCGATGGTGGCACCTCTAGCCCTGAGCATCTGATATACCCAGTCGCCGTTATTGAGGGCCCTTCTTGAATCTCTGTTCAACTGGGAGTAGGCGCCGATGATTTCCATAATGATATCGCCGTTGCGCACTCTCATCTCGGCCTGGAAGTTCTTCACTATCGACGCTTCGTTAGTGGGTCTCCACCCCTTGCGCATCCGGGCTACCATTCGCTGTCCGCTGCACCTCATGGCTTCGGCTTCTATAGCCATCTGGGCGATCTTCTGCCTGAAGGCAGCATCCTCCCATACCGGCTTGCCGAAGCGGCGTGTCTCTTTGGCGAGGTCAACAACAGCCCTTACGGCAGCCAGCCTGGCGCTGGCGCCGGCAATTGCTGCGGCGCCACCGCCCCAGAAAGCACCGCCACCGCTCCTCTCGGACATCAGGGCGGTGAGCACCACAGCCCAGCCCTGATTGACCTCTCCCACCCGGTTCTTGTCAGGCACACGCACATTATCGAAGTATTCCTCGCCGAACTCTGCGTTGCCGGTCATTTGCTTGAGAGGCAGTTTAGTGAGGCCCGGGCTGTGGCAATCGACGATGAAACAGGTCAGATTGCGATGCCGCGGTGCATTCGGGTCTGACTTGCAGGCTATAAGTCCAAAATCGGCAAACTCCCACATGCTTGTCCAGATCTTCTGACCGTTTATCACCCATTCATCGCCGTCTTTTACCGCGGTAGTCTGAATATTGGCGATGTCGGAACCTGCGTTTGGTTCGGAGAAATATTCAGCCCAGCTCTCCTCTCCGCTCAGTATCTTGGGTATGAAGCGCTTCTTCTGCCATTCCTGACCGTGTGCCAGCAGGGCTGGTGCGGCCACCAGAAAACCCAGCGATTGTGGCCCCGGAGGTGTCCCATGTCGGGCCAGCTCTTCACGGATGATGGCTATTTCTTCTGGCGGTCTGACGATACCACCGTATTCCGGTGGATAGCCGAAACCGGTGTACCCGGCTTCGTAAAGTTTTTTCTGCCACCACTTACCCAGCTCGTGGGCTTCCCGGCTAAAGGGGTCAGGCGCCTTATACTCCGGCGTGCCCCATCCTTTGGGAAGATTTGCCCTGAGCCAGGAACGCACCTCCTTCCGGAATGCTTCCAGCTTCGCTGTATCGGTAGTCATGAGTCCCTCCTTGCTTGTTGTTGTGGTCTTGACACATTGCTGACGGCGGCTCGGGGTTCCCCGTTAGCAATAGCTCAAAGCGGTGTAATGTTAACTGTTGTCTATACCCCTTGTCAAGCAAAGCTAAAGTCTGCAAAAGTCTACGAAAAGATTTTTCGTACTGCACAACGGTCTAAGTTTGAAGCATGTTATCGAGCTTTTGCTTTTCGGCGGACTAGTGTCATTTGCTGGCAGGCTTGATAGAGCGTTCTTCAGCCCGGGAGCGACTGTGTAATCGGGCTTTGTTATAATAGCGTAAGACAGCGAGGCAAGGATATACGGACTATGGTACAAGAGGCCCGGGACGGACTTGTGGTGGTCTGTGCGATATGCCATAGACCGACGCCGGTAGGTAGAACTTTTTGTCAGCATTGCTGGTCGTTGCTGCGCGGTAGAGTGGTGTCGATCGCAGAGCTGGAGGAGGAGGTAAGACGGGAGTCGTTGCGGATGCGGTCGCGCAGGCGGGTCAGGTTACTGGCGGTCTGTCTTGGTGCGCTGATAGCAATGCTCTCGGTCACCTGCGTAGTCTTATACTACTGTACCGATGTCATCATGAAGCCACCATTGTGGCTGGTCTCGAGCTCTCCTCCCGGGCAGTGGACTATGTTCCGCCATGATTTAGGTCGCTCTGGTTGCTCCGAACCGGCGAATACATTACCACGGGGCGTGGTGAAATGGGTGTTCCACTCTGGTGCTGCCATCCGCTCCTCACCGTCAATAGCGGGGGGCACTGTCTATTTCGGCTCCCGAGACCACAGACTCTATGCTGTTGACGCAGCAACGGGGGTGAAGCGCTGGGAATATGAGACAGGGTCGTGGGTCGAGTCTTCTCCGGCGGTCGCGGAGGGGGTGGTATACTTTGGTTCCAATGACGGCAAGCTACATGCTGTCAGGGCAGATGGCGGGGAAAAACTATGGGAGTTCACCGTAGGGTATCCGGTAAGGTCATCCCCGGCAGTGGCGAATAACGGAGTGGTGTATTTTGGGGCTGACGATTATTCTGTTTACGCCGTCCGCACGAAGAACGGAGTGAGGCTGTGGCAATTTGTCACCGGTGGCTGCGTAGCATCTTCGCCTGCGGTAGCCGGCGGTGTGGTCTATGTGGGCTCAAATGATGGTTTTTGCTATGCTTTGGACGCGCGAAGTGGAAGATTACGCCTTCACTTTAAAGCGTATTCCCCCGTGTCATCCTCTCCGGCTATTGACGATGGGGTTGTATATTGCAGTACTTTTGGTGGTCGCGTGGTCTCTTTTGATGGCAGGGCACGGAACTCGCCCTGGGAGCATGAGATTAAGCCGTACTGGTTGCAGGCGTATGCTTTCGGTCTCCCCGTACCTCAACCTCCACCACAGTCGGGGTTTCTCTGGGGTGCCAGAATAGCAAACAGAATAGAATCCTCACCTGCAGTTGCGGATGGAAAATTGTTTGTTGGTGCCTCAAACAGGCTGATCGGCATTGACCTAGCAACCAAGCAGACACTTTGGGAGTTTATGTCCGACGGCGCAATAGTAGGGTCGGTTGCTGTATGCGATAGCATTGTCTATCTTGGCTCTTCCAGAGGGATGCTGTATGCTCTAGACGCCTCAACTGGTGTAGTTGTCTGGCGACTGCAGCTTGGCAGTCCGGCTACTTCGCCGCCCACTGTAAGCCGCGGAGTGATCTATATCGGTCTGGAAGACGGGAGCCTGTATGCCGTCGAGTAGTTGCTGACGCCTTGTCCGCAGCACCGTCGTGGCAAAGTGATAGCCATCACCTTCCGCTTCGGCTTGCGGGAAGTATTAGTAGATGGTGGCTAAGAAGGGCCTATTTCCCCAGTATAGATTTCTTTAGCTCCTGGTCTATCCAGGCGTATCTTACGGTGCCGCCGTTATAATATCCTATCGAGAGTTCACCGCTGTAGTTTTTCACCCAGGGCCACCAGAAAACGTACCAGTAAGGCGCGGGTAGTGCAATAACATAGGCCTGTTCCAGCAGGTAGGGCAGCATCTGGCGGTGTATCTCAGCCGCTTTAGCTTCATCAGGATAGACTGCCACCATCTCCTCTCGTGCTTTGTTGAGCACCGGGTCGTTTACATAACTACCGTTGTACATTCCGGGGCCGGTGTAGTTTATTGCCTTCATGTAGGTGCCGGCGCCAGCGTAGCCAGCAAACATCATATCATCGTAGGCGCGCCGTATTGACAGGCTGGTATAAGTGCCCCAGTCTTTGGGCTCGATAATCAGCTCGACGCCTATCTTAGACCACATATCTTTTACCATCTGCAGCGGGTCCATGTATACTCGACTGTTGTAGCAGATTACCTTGGCTTTGAAACCGTTAGGGTAACCAGCTTCAGCCAGAAGATGCTTTGCCTTGTCCGGATGGTACTCAAAAAGCTCCTGGACCGACCTTGGCATCTGTTCCAGGGGCACATAGATATCCATAAACTCCTTCACAGGAGTAACGGGCCATTTAAGTAATACAGCATTGCCACCATAGTAATCATCGGCTATCTTCTTGTTGTCCAATGCTAACCAGAGCGCCTGGCGCACTCTCTTATCGGCAAAGGGGGAGTCCTTTTTATCTGTCCTCATGTAAATGCAGGCCTGACCGGCATCGGGGATGTATCTAACATGCTTAAGTTGCGGCATGCGTAAATATTCCTGGGCCTGTTCCCAGTCAGCGCCAACGATGTCAAGCTGGCCGGTGCGGAAAGCGGCGTGTATGGTGGACTCGTCGCCAAGGTTCAGCACCTTAACGCCGTCCAGGTAAGGTAGCTGGTCGCCCTTGCCCGGACCGATGGGGTTTTTCTGCCAGTAGTCGGGATGGCGTACGTAAGAGGCGATGCTGCTGGGTACAAATTCGCTCAATATGAAAGGTCCGGTACCGATGCTGTTTTTGGGATTGTTCATGTCGCCAAATTGCTCTATGGCGTCCTTGGGGTATATCTTCATAAAATCAAGCATTACTGTGACCACATCAACGAAGTTCTCCGGTTTGCATTTGATGACCACAGTATAGGGGTCGGTAGCCGATATCTCTGTGGTCTCAGCCGCTTTAGGGTATGTCCTCTTGAAATAAGCTGTAGGCAGTGTGCACTGACGCTTCAGAGAGAAAACGACATCGTCGGCGGTGAGCTCGCGCCCGTTTGTCGGCGGCTTGTTATGCCATTTCACTCCCTTGCGGATGTGAAGGACGATGGTATCCCTTCCTTGTATCTCCCAGCTCTCAGCCAGGCAGCCTGCGGCGTATTTGAGGCGGTTGTTTGAGCTGGTAAGGAAGTCGCATTCTCCGCTGCCGTAGCCACCAGCTTTGCCTTTAGTCCAGTCCCCCATAAGAAGGTCCTCGTGCGTATAGGCTAACGTGCCACAATATGGCTGGGGCTGGATGGCATCGTCAAATGCTGAAGGGTCTGCAGTAACACCTAGCGTAACAATTCCGCCATATACTGGCTTTTCTTTCTCCAGTCCTGGCCCTTCCCTAACTCCACCAGCACAGCTACCACCTAACGAGGCGACAATAAATGCCGCAAGAAGAAAAGGAGAAAGCCACCAAGCTTTGGTTGTCATCTTCACCCTCCCTTAATCGTTTTTGATTGCGGCTCTTCCTTCGCGCAGTGGCCCAATTCTAACGGTCTGGTTGTCTTTTCGTCAAGTGGTCACAACGGATTCAGTGCTTTACTTGACAGGACAGCAGTATGGTGGTATAAAGACCGTTATCCACCTGGTCGATCAGGGTAAAGTCCTCGTTTAGCCGTATTTTATCTTGTTTGTATCAGGTGAGAAAGGGAGTAAAAAATCTTCAAGGAGGGCAACGGTGCAGGTCAGGACGTACCCAGAGTTCAGCAGTCGTTATCCACTGTTACTGACGGCCTTTATGCATAGGCCAGTCCATCTCTACCCGGACGACATCGGAGTTGTCTACCGTAACGAGGCCGGGGAGTATTACCGGTTCACATGGCGGCAGTGGTACAGGCGTACTTGTCAGCTTGCCCATGCGTTAAAGCAGCTGGGGGTGAAACCGGGAAAGCGGGGCGAGCCGGGTGACCGAATAGGGGCTATGGCGCTTAACTCTCACCGTCACCTGGAGCTGATCTATGCCGGGACATGCATTGGTGCGGTGTCCCACCCAATCAATGTGGTGCTCTCGCGGGAGCACATGATACATACCATTAACCACGCTGAGGACAAGATCATATTCGTTGATGAAACTATTTTACCTCTTCTTGACCTGATATATGACCAGATAAAGTCCACGGTCAAGGCATTTGTCTACATGTCTGACCGACCCGGGAAACCCCAAACGAGGGTAGAGCCGCTATATGAATATGAAGAGTTGATCAAAGGCCAGCCGGAGGAATTTGACTGGCCGATGCTGGATGAGGACACCTATGCTGCGCTCTACTATACCACCGGTACGACCGGGATACCCAAGGGAGTGATGTTCACCCACCGCCAGTTATATCTCCAGAGTATCCATCTGCTGGCTTTGGGCGGGATGGCACTTGCCAATACCATGATCGAGATGATTGAGACAATAGTGACTTCAAGGGCTGATAAGGTTGACAAAGTGATAGCTGAGGGTGGTCGGTGGCAAGAATTGGTCGACATGCTGGTCAAGGACATACCCAGGGTGAACGTGCCCCTGGTGAACATTCCTCTGTTCCATATCCATGGCTGGGGCTCACCATGGTACAGCGTTGCCTCGGCAAGCAAGGTAGTGTTTCCGGGGAGGTTTAGCCCGCAGGCCTTTTGCGAAATCGTGCAAACGGAACGTGTTACTTCTGCAGCGCTGGTGCCGACTATGCTGGCGATGCTTATCGAGTATGAAGACCTGAAGAAATATGATTTAAGCAGTCTGCGCACCATCGGGACGGGAGGTGCAGCTTTGCCATTGGGGCTTAAAGCTAAGGCCGAGAAAGTATTTCCGTTCCTGCGTGCCGGCTCAGGGTATGGGATGACTGAGACAGCCGGTCCTGCTGTTTTAGCTACGTTGAAGCGTTACATGCTGGACTGGCCAAAGGAAAAGCAGGATGAGGTCCGGGTCAAGACAGGACTGGCGCCGCTGGGAATTGAAGTGCAGGTGATTGGTGAAGACGGCAAGCCCGTTCCCCACGACAATGAAACTTTGGGCGAGATAGTGATTAGAGGACACTGGATCTTGGAGCAGTATTACAAGGACCCGGAGAAGACGCAGACGGCCTGGCGCGATGGCTGGTTCCACACCGGGGACATGGCTAAGGTGGACCAGGAGGGCTATATCATAATTGCCGACAGGATAACAGACGTCATCAGAAGCGGTGCGGAGATGGTACCCACGGTGCTTCTGGAAAATCTCACAGCAACCTGTGACCAGGTTCTTGAGGCAACATTTGTGGGTGTCCCGGATGAGAAGTGGGGCGAGCGGCCCATGGCAATTGTCAAGCCGGTGCCGGGCTCATCTGTGACTGAAGATGATATTTATAAGTTTCTCCAAACTGAAGGGGTGGAAAAGGGTAAAATAACAAGGTGGATGCTGCCGGACTATATAGCATTCTGTGATGCTATACCGAAGACAAGTGTCGGTAAGTATGACAAAATAACTATCCGTAAGAATCTAAACGACTTTCTTGCCAAGGCTAAAAAGATGCGCTAACTTGGGAGGGAAGGCAGCTTTGATACCTTTACAGAGCTAGATGTTTGGCCTAAAATATTTGTTTTGAGTAGTTCAGGCCATTAGTCTGAGTACAGTTCTGATTGTGGCAGACGAAGCTCGCTTTATCGGAGGGAAGTGCTATGCGCAGTTTTACACTATGGTTAAGTCTGGCTGTCCTGCTTGTGGTGGTAGGCGGTTGGCTGGGGGCCCACTCGGTGGTGTTTGCTGGCGTTGGCCCGGGGACAAGTCAGGTCACCCCATTGCTGGCGCAGAGGTCGCCCGCAGGCGAGCAGCTAACCATGACCTGTAAGTACCCTGTGCTCAGCAGTTATGCTGGCAATTATTTCTCTTACAGCATAGACTTAGAGTATACAGGAGGCAAAGAGCCCAGGCTGTTTGACCTGCGCGCTGAAGTCCCGTCTGGCTTCGATTATTCCATCTATCCTGGATACGAGACGACTGAAATAGCTGCTATACGTATAGACCCAAACAAGGGTTATCCGGAGACGATAAAGGTCACGGTGCGCCCCTATGTGTGGGTGACACCCGAGCCAGGCGAATATACGGTGAAGGTCTATGCCAGTTCCGGGGACCTGAAGAGCAGCATCGAACTTAAAGCCATAGTGACGGCAAAATACGATATGAGGATTGAGCCAATGGGTGGGAGGTACAATACTGAAGCTACCGCGGGTGACGATAACTATTTTACCATGACAATTACGAATACAGGTACAGCACCTTTGGAGAAGATCAACTTTTCCTCAAGCGTGTCGGGCAGTCCTGCTGGCTGGAGTGTCACTTTTAACCCTGCCAAGATTGACAGCCTGGCCGTGGGTGACAAGCGAGAAGTGCAGGTCAACATAAAGCCGGCGCGCAAGACCATAGCTGGTGATTATATGGTAAATATCTCCGCCGATACAGAAGCCAAAAATGCCTTTGCCAGCGCAAGCATCAGGGTGACTGTGCTGGTGCCGACGGTGTGGGGGTGGGTAGGCGTTGGCATTGTAATATTGGTGATCGCAGGGTTAGCAGTGCTGTTTATGCGCTTGGGCAGGCGATGAGGGTGTTACGCTTATGCAATATGCCGTCGAAGCGAAGGAACTGACCAAAAGCTACAAAGACAAAGTAGCCGTTGATAAGTTGAATCTTCGAGTGGGCGAAGGTGAGGTCTTCGGTTTCCTGGGGCCCAATGGTGCCGGCAAGACGACAACGATATTGATGTTGCTGGGCCTGACCGAGCCCACATCTGGTAGTGCCCTAGTGTGCGGTTACGACCCGACGAGGGAGCCGTTAAAGGTAAAAAGGGTTGCTGGTTATCTCCCGGAGAAGGTCGGTTTCTATGATGACATGACGGCGCAAGAAAATCTGGAGTACACGGCTGCGCTGAATGGCCTTTCCCCGGAGACAGCCAGAAGGAGGATCAGCGAGCTATTGGAGCTGGTGGGGCTGGCCGATGTTGCCGGGAATAAGGTGGGCACTTTCTCTCACGGGATGAAGCAACGTTTAGGCATCGCTGATGTGATGATTAAGGACCCGAAGATAGCCTTCTTTGATGAGCCGACTGCTGGCATCGATCCCGAGGGTACCGAGCAGGTGTTGACGCTGATTAAAAGTATGGCGCGGCGGAACGTGACTGTGTTCATTTCATCACACCAATTGCATCAGGTCCAGAAGGTCTGTACCAGGGTGGGCATAATGGCTAACGGACGGCTGGTGGCTGAGGGCTCGGTGGAGGAGCTGGGCAGGAAAGTCATCGGTGGGGGGAAGTTCAGGATAGAGGCTCAGGTTTCGTCGGTGAGCGATAGACTTCTCAACGCAGTAAGAAGTGTTAGCGGTGTGAGCAATGTAGAGGTAGCGAATGACAGGCTGTTGATTAGCTGTGACGGGGATATAAGAGCACAGATTGCACGTACCATAGTCGATAGCGATAGCCTGCTCCTCCAAATGAAGATCGAGGAGTACAGTCTGGACGATATATATCTTAAGTATTTTCGGGACTAGCTATGAAAGGGCTGATGGCTGTTTTCTGGAAAGAGCTCAGTGACCACTTCAGCAGTCTGCGGTTCATCATATTGTCGGTGCTCATCTATCTGGCTGGCGTAGCCGCAATATATGTGGCGGCCCAGAATATAAGAGCGGATGTAACCGCAGCCACCAGGTTTATTTTTTTGAGGCTTTTTATCCTTTCGGGTGAGAGCGTTCCCTTTTCCTTTCCTTTTTTCCTGGCATTATTTATCCCCATAATTGGCATAGCATTAGGTTTTGATGCTATAAACAGTGAGCGCACCAGCGGCAACTTGAGCCGCTTGCTTTCGCAGCCGCTCTATCGGGACTCGGTGATAAATGGTAAGTTCCTTGCCGGGTTGGTGACCCTGTCTATTCTGGTATTGAGCATAGTAACATTGGTGGCTGGCATGGGGCTGCGTATGATAGGTGTACCACCGACGGCGGAAGAGGTGCTGCGTCTGTTCATATTTGTCTTTGTCAGCATAGTTTACGGTGGGTTCTGGCTGTCCCTTGCTGTGCTTTTCTCAGTGTTTTTCAATCGTACGGCTACCTCAGCTTTAGCGTCTGTTGCCGTGTGGCTGTTTATGTTTCTTTTCGTCGGTATGATCGCGACCTTTGTTGCCAATGCGGTTGTCCCGATTGACCAGAATCCCACTGTGGAGATGTTGGCGCGCCATGACGAGATTTATCGCAGCATCAGCAGGGTCTCTCCAAGCACTCTATACGGCGAGAGTGTGCAGGTATTGCTCATGCCGGAGTTAAGCAACCCCAGTTCTACTTTGGTGCTGATAAGCATCTACACCGCTGGTATGATGCCGACTCCGCTATCGCTGGGGCAGAGTCTGTTGGTGGTGTGGCCTCAAGTGACCAGTCTGATTGCCCTTACGGCACTATGCTTTGCCGCCTCTTATATCAAATTCATGCGCGAGGAGATAAGGTCGACCTAGTTCCTGCCGGTATTCTAGTATCACTTTTTATGGTTGGAATATGCTTTTCAAGCATCTTGTTGTGGGACCTTTAGGTGCTAATTGTTATATCGTGGGTGCTGAGGCTTCGAGAAAGGGTATTGTGGTAGACCCGGGCGCCGAGGCCAGGACTATTCTCAGAGCTATTGCTGAGCTGGGGTTGTCTATCCCGGTGATCGTGGTCACCCATGCCCATTTCGACCATATTGGTGCGGTGCCTGCAGTTAAGGAGGCGACCGGTGCCGAGCTGGCTATACACGAGGCGGAAGCCTCGATGCAGATAGGACCGTTTGCCAGGATGCTGGCTTCGATGAGCGGAGGGTCTTTTTCTAAGTCTCCCCAGCCCGAGAGGTTGCTCAAAGACGGTGATGTCATTGAGGTTGACGGCTTGCATTTCACCGTTTTACATACTCCGGGGCATAGTCCCGGAGGCATATGCCTGTATGGTCATGGTATAGTCTTTACCGGTGACACCCTGTTCAACTATGGTGTTGGCAGAAGTGATTTTCCTGGTTGCAGCCACAAGCAGCTTATTCACAGTATCAAAACTAAACTGCTGTCCCTGCCCGATGATACTATAGTCTATCCGGGGCACGGACCGCCCACGACCATCGGCGAGGAAAGAAGAGGCAACCCCTTCCTCTAGGGGTTGCCTCTTCTTTCTTGGTCTGTTTTGTTGGCTCTCTTCTAAATAATCCACAAAGGGCAGAGCACTAATGTCACGGTGGCGATGAGTTTGGCGACGATGTGAAGGGAAGGTCCCACCGTATCTTTCAACGGGTCACCGACTGTGTCACCAGCGACTGCGGCGGCATGGGTGGGTGAGCCTTTGCCGATGACATTTCCAGCCTCATCCTTAAGCTGTCCGTCTTCAATGTATTTCTTAGCATTGTCCCAGGCACCGCCCCCGTTGTTCATGAAAGACGCAAGGAGGATGGAGGCAAAGGTGCCTACTATGAGGAAGGAGCCCACGGCTGCCGGGGCGCTAAACCCGCTTATCTTGACGTAGGCGAAGAAGACACCGATGAGCACGGGTAGAAGCACGGGTAGCAACCCCGGTGCTATCATTCCTTTGAGGGCTGCTCTTGTGGTGATGTCAACTGCCCTGGCATAGTCCGGCCGGGAGGTACCAGCCATTATCCCGGGGTCTGACTTTATCTGGCGGAGCACCTCATCGATTATCTTGCTGGCTGCATTGCCAACTGACCGCAGTGCCCAGGCGCTGAACAGGAACACCATCATTATTGCCAGCACAGCGCCGATAAGCACTTCCGGGATGACCAGGTTTATGTTGAACAGTTGTCCCTCTTTGCCCTGGAAGAGCAGCACCCTGTCAAAATAGGCCTGGAAAAGCAGGAAGCCCGCCAGTCCGGCCGATACCATGGCGTAGCCTTTGGTCAGGGCTTTGGTGGTGTTGCCAGTGGCATCGAGGTGGTCAGTCACCCTTCTTATGTGATCTCCAGCCTTTGTGAATTCATTGATCCCGTTGGCATTGTCGGTTATGGGCCCGAAAGTATCCTCCGCAAGGATGAAGGGACAGGTCATGAGCATGCCCATAGTGGCGATTGCTGTACCGTATGCACCGCTGATCCACCAGGGCAGGTCAAGTCCAGAGAGGGTGCCAAACCAGTAGGTGAGCGCCAGGGCGATGCAGATCACCAGTGCAGTGGGCATTATAGTCTCGAAGCCAACGGACATACCTGTCACGAAGTTTGTCGCCGGGCCTGTGCGGGAGGCTTCAGCAATACTTCTTGTTGGCCTGTATCTTGCCTCCGTATAGTACTGTGTGACATAGACTACAATCACGCTGGTGATGATGCCGATAAGCCCTGCTGCCATGAGCCATAACCATCCCGATGCCAGTGGCTCAAACATGACCTTACAAATGCCTACCATGGATATGCCGCATAATGCTAGCGCCACATAGTAGCCGCGGTTCAGGGCGTCCATCGGGTTTTCGCCCTCGCGGCGGCTATACACTGTCAGGATGCCGACCATACTGGCGATAATGCCACAGGCGCGGATGACCAGCGGGAAGAGCACCCAGCCCACGGCAGTCAGCGGCGCCACACCTGCCTTGACTGATATGAGGTACAGGGCTGTGCCGATTATCATGGCACCGATGTTCTCAGCGGCCGTGGACTCAAACAGGTCGGCGCCGCGACCGGCGCAGTCCCCCACGTTGTCACCGACCTGGTCAGCGATGACGGCTGCATTTCTGGGGTCATCTTCGGGGATGCCTGCTTCTACTTTGCCTGCCAGGTCAGCACCCATATCAGCAGCTTTGGTGTAGATACCGCCGCCGAGCTGCGCGAAAAGGGCCAGGACTATGACCGGCTGGCGGCGCTCCTCAATTATGACCGCCTGGACGATAAGGTGAGGAGCAATCTCGGGGTGAGTGGCCCCGCCGTAGGCGAAGAACATTATCGTAACCCCCAGCAGGCTGAGGGTGACGATGAGAAATCCCGAGACAGCGCCACCCCGTAATGCGACCTTGATGGCCTCGTTGAGTCCCCGGTGGGAGGCCGCAGCGCAGCGCACGTTCGATTTTACTGCAATCCACATTCCTACAATACCGGAGATGCAAGAGCAGAGGCCGCCCACGAGGAAGGCGAGGGCACTTCGCCAGCCCAGCCCTACTGCCGAGACTCCCAGCATTTCCAGTTCCGCAGGACTGCTCAATCTGGCGAGCAGGAATCCGATTAGCGCTGCCACTACCACGGCGGTTATGCCAATGGTGGAATACTGGTGGCGTATAAATGCCCAGGCACCCTCTGCAATTCTGGCGTTCACATCCTGCATCGCCGGCGTACCTGCGTTTGCCCGCAGGATATACCTTATGAGTGCCAGCGCGAATACAATACCGACGCCGCAGCCCACTATCACCACCCAGAAGATTCCAGGAATCTGTGCCATATTCACCTCCTATACATTGAATCGGGGTAAAGTGTGATAAAGCTGTGATGTGGATTGGGGATGTCCGAACAGCCTGCGGAGTTGGGTAAAAGGCTATCTTGCATCTGCGTCGCTCCGGCCCGTTGCATTAGCGGCATATTTTAGTATGAAAGCCTGATTTCAGTCAATTGCGTGTACTAGTACGGTAGATCAGTGACACCTCAGTGTTAAATTTCTGAGACCGCAAGGGCCGGCTTCCATCCCCGCTTATGTTATCCTCTCCCCAAACGGGAGGACTATATGTATTCTGCCGCAACGGTACTACCCGTACCTAATCCTCTCCCTAAACGGGACGGCTCTATGCTACCCTCTCCCTGGTGGGAGGGGTTAGGGTGAGGGTGAAAACATTAGCAGCGGTGTCACCTATCTATCTGAACCGGGCTCATGTACTAAGAGGGGGTGAGGGTAAATATTGACCGACTTCGCCGATATACATTTCCTCTTCTTTTATGTGAGAAGGTTGGTGTAGGGGCAAAAAAGTAATTGCCTTTCATCTCGCGAAACGCCCAAACATCGGTGCCACCCATCTATATGAACCAGATGTCACGAAGTCAACCACAGGCCACTGTCCCTATTTTAGCAGCGCATAGCCTATGAGCTTGTAGGCCAGCTTGGCTGCAAGAAAGGCACAATGGTCTGGCCCTTCCTGCGGGCATAGCTCCACCAGATCGAAACCCACGATATGCCGTCGCCGGGCCACGAGCTTGAGCAGGCTCAACACCTGATGCCATTGCATGCCTCCAGGTTCGGGGGTACTTACCGCCGGCATCACCGAAGGGTCAAAGACGTCAAGGTCTATGCTGACATAAACGTGCTGTGTCAAGCCAGCTATGACTTCCTCCGGGTCACCGAGTCTTCCCTCCGGCTCTTCTATAAACAGACACTTGATGCCACTGTGCTCTATAAACTGCTTTTCTTCAAGGCTGAGACTGCGCACACCGACCTGCACCACAGGGCAGTGCTCGAACACACGACGCATAACACAGGCATGACCGTACTTTGTCCCCAGATATTCGTCACGGAGATCGGCATGAGCATCTAGCTGCAAGACATTGAGGTCAGGGAAGTTTTCTTTCATAGCGCGCACCGCCCCCAGGGTGACCGAATGCTCGCCACCCAGCACCACCACGAACTTTCCCTCTCCCACTAGCCCCTTTATTACCTGGTAGACGCGTTCCATCATGGCTTCAGGCCCTGCCATCACCGGCTCTATCTCGTCGAGGGTATGGATACCTATTCCGTGTATCTCGGCGTCTAACTCTAGGTCATAAAGTTCCAGGTACCGCGAGGCTTCGATAATGGCTCGGGGCCCATGGCGCGAACCACTGTGCCACTCGGAGGTGCCATCGTATGGGACTGGCACGATGACGACTCCAGCCCGTGCACGGTCGCTATAAGGGGGCATCAGCCCGGCGAAGTTGTACGACAACTGAGGGAAGTCCTGTCCTCCACCTATTAGCTGCCCGAGTGTATGCCGGAAGAGGTATCACCGACTGCCGAAAGTCCTACCTTGTCCCAGTCCCTGTTAAGCAAACGTGTTGAAAATGTGACCAGCTTGAACTGTTCCCGGAAAAACTCTATAGCTGAGTCAGCATCGAAGTCCTTGCAGGAGAAAACATCTATGTTTACATAACACCGCTCGGCAAAGGTGTGAACGCTGATGTGGCTCTCGGCAATGAACACAAAACCGGACACCCCCCAATCTTCAGGCTTGGGACCCTTATAGGTCAGAACAAAAGGCTGAGAGATCTTAGTCATGCCTATTTTGGCAGGATAAGTATCCAGCAGCTCGTACAGGAACCGCTCGTCCTGCATAACTTTAGGGTCGTTACCAAAACCGTCGATGATCAGGTGCATTCTGCCTCCTCAAGTAAGACTCTGCGCAGCTCAAAGAGGGCTGATATGACTGCCCTTTGTCTTGCCCGCGCGCGGTTGCCAAATGACCTCCTTTGAAAACTCCATTTCCCCCGATCGCTGTCAACACCGACAAAAATACTCCGTGAAGCGCCGTTCTCAGCCGCTTCTCCCCCGTCAATACCGATCAGGCTGAAACCGATAGATACTCTCATGGCGTTTCTCACAGCACCTGCCATAGCCTCAGCCAGTCCTGTGCCAGTACCGCCACTTTTGCCAATCGCATCAATATCGACACCGAAAGCCTTCATGTCCTGTATATTGCAGGCAACAAACCCGCCTTTGAAATAAGCCGAGCAATCAGGAACATCTGCCATCATACTGGCAAGCAAGCCGCCAGTATACAACTCCGCGGTGGCAATAGTCAACCCCCTCGCTACCAACAGCGAACCGACGATACTCTCCAGAGTGTCCGAATCTATTCCCCAGATATAGTCACCGATTATCCCCCGGATATCAGCTTCCCTCTGTTCGATGAGGCTTCTAGCCTCGCTTTCATCTGCGGCTTTGGCTGTAATGCGCAGGTATATGCCGTCCCTCTTGGCGTATGTTGCCAGTGTCGGATTTGTGGATGCTAGAAACCTGCTAACCCGCTCGTCCACCTCCGCCTCTGTCAGACCGAAGGTCTTTATTGTCCTGGAAACAATGACCTGACTGCCAGCAATCTGTCTCAACCTGGGGAGCACCTCATTGGTCCACATCAGCTGCATCTCTCCCGGGGGCCCGGGCATGGTAACTATGACCCGACCCTCCTTTTCTATCCACCAGCCCGGTGCTGTCCCCCTGGGATTGGGAACCACTTTAGCTGAAGGGATCACTCCTGCCTGCCTTATGTTACTCGGTGGCATCTCCATCCCGTAGCGCCTGAACATCTCCTCAAACCGCCTCACCAGTTCGTTATCAATTGTAATCTCCTCACCCAGAAACTCAGCAACAGCCTCTCTGGTGACATCGTCTTGTGTGGGACCCAGACCGCCGGTCACCAGAATGACATCCGAACGTTGCCAGGCTAACTTCAGGGTATCGATGATCCGCTTCTGATTATCGCCTACTGTGGATATGAAGTGCAGGTCGAGCCCGAGCTGAGGCAGTTCACTTGCCAGATAGGCGGAGTTTGTATCGGTTATCTCCCCCAGCAGCAGTTCGGTGCCAACGGTGATTATCTCAGCCTTCATCTTGTGCTTCTGACCGCACGCATCAACACCTTATTGTAGAGATACCGAGATACTTCTCCACCAGCGCCATAGCACAATACTTACCACACATACTGCAAGCCGGTCCGCTGCTTCTGTACTTATCATGGACCGCCTTGACCTTCTCTGGGTCCAGAGCCACTTTCGCCTGCAGTTCCCAGTCCAGGTTCTTTCTGGCGCCAGACATCCTTCGGTCCCAATCAGCGGCCCCCTTTATTCCGCGCACAATGTCGGCAGCATGAGCAGCGATCCTGGAGGCTATTACGCCGATCTTCACATCCTCGCTATCAGGCAAGGACAGGTGCTCTGCGGGGGTAACATAGCACAGAAAGTCCGCTCCTGCTGCTGCTGCTATAGCGGCACCGATGGCGGCAGCAATATGGTCATAGCCGGCAGCGATATCTGTAACCAGAGGGCCGAGCACATAGAACGGCGCCCCCCGGCAGAGGCTCTTCTCGAGTTGCACGTTGGCGGCGATCTGGTCCATGGGTAGATGTCCCGGCCCTTCCACCATCACCTGCACCCCGGCCTCCCTTGCCCGCTCCACCAGCTCACCCAAGATGATAAGCTCTTCGATCTGGGGACGATCAGTGGCGTCCGCCAGACTGCCCGGGCGCATGCCATCGCCCAAGCTCAGGGTCACGTCATACTCTCGTGCTATATCGAGCAGCCGTTCAAAATGCTCATAAAGCGGGTTCTCGCGGTCATTATGTAACATCCAGCCGATGAGGAACGCTCCACCTCTGGACACCACATCGGTAAGCCTCCTCTGTCTCTTCAGCCGCTCGATAGTTGCCAGAGTAACACCGCAGTGGAGGGTCATAAAGTCCACGCCGTCCTTTGCCTGCTGCTCGATAGCAGCAAAGATGTCCTCCACAGTCATACTAACTATGGCACCGCGCTTCTCAATGGCTTCGATCCCGGCCTGATAGATGGGGACAGTGCCCACGGGCAAATGGCTGGCCTCGATAATTGCCCTGCGGATGGCAGATATGTCTCCTCCCGTGCTCAGGTCCATCACCGTATCAGCGCCAAACTCTATAGCAACACGCAGCTTCTCCAGCTCGCTCTCCACCGTCCCGTAGTCAGAGGAGGTGCCGATGTTAGCATTGACCTTGACACGCAGTCCCTGCCCGATCCCGCAGGGGACGAGGTTGCGGTGGTTTACATTTGCAGGTATAACTATCCGTCCCTCAGCGATGTTTCTGAGGACGAATTCCTCATCCACCCCTTCAGCATCTGCCACGTGCCTCTGCTGGGGTGATAGAATACCCTGTTTTGCCAGTTCCAGTTGGGTCATTTCTCTCCCGTCTCGGAAACTACGCCTAAATATACCATACAACCGAACCACCAAACAAGAACAGACATTGGTCCGGCATATCAGGTCACACTTCAGTTAAAGCCTTGGGACCAACAGGCTTCTCTACCAGCTTGCCCTGTACGGACACGCTGCTAATTTTGCAGTCCCACTTCTGCCTGATAGATGCCATGTTTTTCACAGCACTCCTTTGCCTCCTCCACAAAAAAGGATGCAGTCTGATCTGAAGGAACCAGTGTTTACCTTAGCCCCTCTCCATTTCGGGAGGGCAATCAGGCAAGGGTAAACCCCGCTGCAGACACCCGGGCAAGTGGACTTATCGTAGCTTAGACTCTAAGCAGGTACCGAAGCAAAGCCACAGATAGAGGGGACTACAAACCGAAACTTATTGGAGCGGGAGACGGGACTCGAACCCGCGACAACCTGCTTGGAAGGCAGGAACTCTACCACCTGAGTTACTCCCGCACACCGTATTCATTTTAGCTACGAGGGGCAGCCCCTGTCAAAACGTATCAAGTCTGCTGAGCACCTGCCTCATCCTCTGGAGGTTGTTGCCTGAAGAACCTGCTTGGTACAATGAAAAGCGCTTTGTGCAAGAATGCTAGCCCGATGAGTGCTATTGAAGCTCGGAACCTGACCAAAAAGTTCAAAGATATCACAGCCGTAAGCGAGGTCAATCTTCAGGTCAATGAAGGTGAATGCTACGGGCTCCTTGGCCCCAACGGCGCCGGCAAGACCACGCTTATCAGGATGGTAACAGCCGTGTCACCGCCGACCGCAGGTGAAATATATGTCTTCGGCAACAATTTGAAGACCCACTCGCGCCAGATAAAAGCCATACTTGGCGTGGTCCCTCAGGTGGACAACCTCGACCCAGACCTCACCGTCATCCAGAACCTGGTCACCTTTGCCCGCTACTTCGACATCCCGAAGAAGGAAGCCAGAAAGCGCAGCCTCGAAGTCCTGAAGTTTTTCCAGCTTGATGAGAGGAGCCATAGCCACATCAGGGAACTCTCCGGCGGCATGCGCCGCAGACTCCTCATAGCCAGGGGACTGATCAATTCCCCCAAGATCCTAGTCCTCGATGAACCCACCATAGGGCTTGACCCACAGGCAAAATACCTGGTGTGGGACAAGCTGGTGGAACTAAAAGCCCTGGGTGTCACGCAGTTACTATGCACGCAAAATATGGAAGAGGCCGACTTTCTCTGCGACCGCGTGGCCATAATGCACCAGGGAAGGATTATAGAGAACGACACCCCGAGGGCACTTTTACGCAAACATATAGGCAACAATGTCTGGGAGGTAGAACTGGATCCGACAACCAAAAACAGCGTTATCCGGATGCTGGAGGAGAAGGGACTCCGTCCTGAAATGGCTGGAAACAGGATGTACCTATTCAAGGAAGAGGATTTAGCTGCGATGGAAGGGCTCATCTCACCCAAACAGGTCAGGGGGCGGCCTCCTACTCTAGAAGACGTATTCTTCAAACTTACCGGGAGGTATCTCACAGAATGAAGTTTTTCTCACGTCGGTTCATCAGGGTATGGCAGCGCAACCGGGATGTGTTCTTCCGGCTATGGCATGCCGAGACTCCGGCTTTTGTGGCAGAACCGGTGATAATCCTGCTCGCCATGGGGCTGGGCCTGGGGGCTTATGTAGGCTTAGTTGACGGTCAGAGATACATCGACTTCATCACCCCGGGTCTGATAGCCGGCTATGCCATGTTCAGCGCCAGCTTCGAGTGTACCTACGGCAGCTTCTTCCGTTTAGAAAACCAACGCACGTTCGACGCCATCATAGCCACACCCCTGGACATCGAGGATGTATCTGCCGGTGAGATCTTCTGGGGGGCAACCAGGGCGGCCATGACCGGCACCGCCATGCTGGTCATAGCCGCAATCTTCGGTCTAGTACATTCCCCTTGTGCTCTCCTGATACCACCGGTATGCTTCGTGGAGGGGTTGATGTTCGCCTCCATAGCCCTATTCTTCACCTCCATCGTCCCCTCGATTTACAGCTTCAACTACTACTTCAGCCTTTTCATCACACCCATGTTCTTCTTCAGTGGGGTATTCTTCCCCCTGTCCTCCTTCCCGGTGGTGGTACAAAAAATAAGTTTGGTGGTCCCGCTCACCCCGGTAGTCCATCTCACCAGGGGGCTGGTCAGCGGAAATCTGCATCCGGGCCTCCTCCTGCCGCTGGCTATTGTCGTTGCCTTCACTATCCCCTTCTTTCTCCTCTCCATGTTCACCATGAGACGAAGGTTGATCGTCTGACCAATTCCTATCAACCAGAGGTCAGCGGCAAAGTCTAAAAATGTGATTTTTGGCCTACATCTACCACCACACCCCCAACCGCATGCCCTCATAGTTTTCGGGCTATCTCCGCTGCTTGCTCCACCGCTGCCAGTATCTTACCCGGCCTGGCAGCATCTCCAACGACGTACACTTCAGGGACCAGACCCTTCACCACCTCTGCTAGCTCATTGACGGGTTCAGCCCCGGTGGCCAGCACCACGGTGTCTACCGGGGATAAGATCTGGCCCCCATGTTCTGTCCTTATCTTCACGCCCTCATCTGTGATCTCCTCCACAGTTGTCGAGGTCAGTATCTTTATCCCTTTCTCAGCCATCCGCCGACGCAAGAAATAGCGGGCCGCCGGACCTATATCACGGGCAGTGTGGCGGAGCATCTCCACGATGGTCACCTGTTTGCCCTGCTGCGCAAGATAGTCTGCAGTCTCACAACCCACCAGTCCGCCACCGACTACAACCACCCTGTCACCTACCTTCGCGCCTTTAAGGACCTCACTGGCGGTGAACACGTTTTTCCGGTCAACACCTGCTATATTGGGGATAAGCGGCTTTGACCCGGTAGCCACTATGAGGACATCTGGTGATATCTTCTTTACTGTGTCCGGGGTGACCGCTTCGCCCAGGTGTACCTCAACCCCTAGCCCTGTTATCGCTTTGACACGCGACCCGATTACTTCTTTGTAAATCTCCTTCGTGGGTGGTATGACTGCGATGTTCACCTGACCACCGAGGACCTTCTCCTTTTCATAAATGACCACCTGATGTCCCCATAAAGCTGCCGTCCTTGCCGCCTCCAGTCCAGCAGGCCCGCCACCGGCGATCAGCACCTTCTTTCGTCTGGTGGCACGCGGGGTAGCGTATTCGGCTTCTTTCCCCAGCGCTAAGTTCTGGACACACGTGATCGACTGTCTGCCCCATGTGACCAGGCCTTCTATGCAGCCCTCGTTGCAGGAAAGACATCTAACGATGTCGTCCTCCCTCCCCGCGGCCACTTTATTAGGCCATTCAGGATCAGCCAGAGATTGCCTGCCAATGGCGACCAGGTCGGCCTTGCCCGAGCTTATTATATTTGCAGCGACCTGTGGAGTGTGGATACGTCCCACCGCTATGATGGGCGCTGAGAGAGTCTTCCTGAATGCCGCTGCCGCTTCGGCATTGAACCCCTGCTCCATGTCCGGAGGAGCGCTGGTGAAGGCGCTTGATTCCATAACGCCAATGGAGACATGGACGATGTTAACGCCTTCTTTTACCAGCCTCTTAGCCGCCTCGATGCTTTCAGACAGTGTCCTGCCATTAGGGACCCGCTCTTCGGCGCTTATACGGAAAGAGATAGGAAAATCAACTCCTACCAGCTGCCTTATCCTGCGGACTATCTCCACCGGGAAACGCATGAAGCCTTCAAAGTCACCTCCATATTCATCTGTCCGCTTATTGGCATAGGCCGACATGAACTGGGAGATGAGATAGCCATGGGCACCGTGAAGTTCGACCATATCGAAGCCAGCCTCCTTGGCGCGTCTGGCCCCCTGGGCGAATGCCTCGACTAGATTTCTAATCTCCTCGATGGAAAGCTCCCTGGTCGGCTGTCTCCATATGGGGTCCGGCACCGGTGAAGGTCCCACAGGCTGGCGCCCACCTATAACAGCCGGCGCTGTCACCCTGCCCGGATGATATAGCTGTATGCCTACCTTTGCCCCGGCGCTGTGCACCCGCTCCGTCAGACGTTTAAAACCAGGAATAAACCTGTCGTCATATATGCTTAGCTGGTGCCCACTCCCCTTGCCTTCCACACCGTCCACCGCCGTCACCTCCAGAATAATGAGACCAAAGCCACCCCTAGCTCTGGTCTCATGGTACCGGATAAGGCGTTCGGAGACGGTGCCGTCTTCGTTGGCAAAGCCGGTGCCCATAGGTGGCACCACAAGCCTGTTTTTAAGCTGTAGCCCGCTTATCTCTATTGGCTGAAATAAGACAGAGTACTGTTTGTTCATCTCAGATGCCTCCTAAGTAAATGGATGTCGGTTGATGTTGGTCGGGGTTATTGTACTACTTTTCGGCCAAAATGTGCTTTGTATGTCGGTTCCAAGCCCAGCATTCGAGCAAGGCAGCACGGAAATCGATGGCTGCTCTGAAGATAAAATGGCTGCCGAGCCAGGATTCGAACCTGGGCTAAGGGATCCAAAGTCCCCTGTGCTACCGCTACACAACTCGGCAGCGGTGAGGGTGGTGCCGAAGGTCGGATTCGAACCGACACGAGGGTCGCCCCTCAACAGTTTTTGAGACTGCCGCGTCTACCATTCCGCCACTTCGGCAAGAAGGAAATTCTGTTTGTTAAATACTGAAATTCTACCACCCTGACTGACATCAGGCAAAGATATATAGCAGCCGGGACGTGTGCCTAAACAGCCTGCGAATACGGCCGTTAAAGCTCAATCTTGAAAATATGAGTCACTGACCAGAGGTTGCCCCCTCCGTTTTCTCAGCGTCTCCTTATACACTTTCTCTCTATCTGTGGTCAGCTCCCGTACGGTTTCGGGAACCTCGGACAGCTTCTCCTTCAGCATTTCCCTGCTCCTTGTCCCTGACTGCGGGGCAAGTAGCATTCCCAAGGCCAGCCCCGCCAGCGCTCCCAGCAGGAATCCGCCAGCGAAACCGATCGTCGACACTCCGTTACTCATTCCTACACCTCGCTAGTATAATCGTCACCCTCTATCTATTGTGTACTACGTCAGCAGACAAGCCAGCACAATTACATTATACCAGACACATTCCGCAGCTCATAATTCGGTACAGCCTTGCCGGCAGGCCCTCTGCGTTGCGCCAATCCACTGGACAGGTAGGCGGCGTTAACTGAGCTAGTTAGATAGATAGGTGACACCGCTGCTAATGTTTTCCACCCTCACCTTAACCCTCTCCCTACTGGGAGAGGGTTAGTCGATCGCCTACCTGGCGAGGGTCCTGGCCCCCTAACCCTCTCCCTGGTGGGAGAGGGTAGGTTGGAGTCCTCCCGTCCAGGGAGAGGGTAGCATTTGCGGGGATGGCTGCCGGCCCTTGCGGTCTCAGAAATTTAACAGCGAGGTGTCACTGATTTACTGGGTGAGCACATTGACAGGTGGTTGTTGTTGTGTTAGCATATAATTGCCATCGACCGTAATGGCGGTGAGCACGTTACCATTTTAGTTTACAGGACCGCTTGGATCAGCAGTGACCGAGACGGGAAAGAGAG
>FWPV01004938.1_pt1 | contig 27372 bp, 27 predicted proteins | sample 2228371 | NCBI WGS metagenome assembly FWPV01 (sample SAMEA103939776, study PRJEB20133) | metagenome
AAGCTGCATCCTGTCTTGGGTCATCGGGGTCTTCCTCATGGTTCGGTTGAAGTGTTGCAGCTCCTACCTTACCGAAGATTTCCGATGACCCGCCGACTTCACGCCCTCTTGCTGTTACACCACTTCCCGGGACGTCGCCAGGACACGGCAGGTACTGACTCCATACACGCACTTGCCAAAACAAGTAGCACAGCATTATAAATCTTGCGTGCTCTGTTTTGACAGGGCAAGTGGTGTGAGGCTTGCGTGTCATGCAGGCTTCAGTTGCCTCTGGACGTCCGGGGTTTTTTGCTCTCACATGGATCAATAAAGGAGTTGTGTCATGGCCAGTCAGGTCTACATTGATTTGGTTCAGAAAACTTACATTGCTTACTACGGTCGTCCTGGTGACTATAGTGGGTTGATGTTCTGGGCGGATCAGCTTGAGAAGAAAAACGGCGATCTGAGTGCAATCATTCAGCAGTTTGGTAACTCTGTGGAGTCCCAAAATCTCTACGCTGGAACGGGTTACCGTGAACAAGTTCAGAAAATATACCAGCAGATGTTCGGGCGAGATCCTGATGCATCAGGTTGGGAATTTTATGTGGGTAAGCTTGAGAAGGGTGAGTACACGCTTCAAACTATTGCGCTCAATGTCCTCAATGGTGCGAGTGGTTCGGATGCTACGATCATCGCCAACAAGCTTGCCATAGCGAATCAGTTCACGACTTCTTTGCATGAGCAAGGGCGCGACTACAGCTACATGGGGGACGCCGATGCCAAGTCTGTTCGCGAGATGCTTAGTCAGGTCACCGCCAGCACGGATGTTAAATCCTTTCAAGCCACCATCGATGCTCAAATTAAGAGCATTCATGATGATGTTTGGGTTGAATATGATGAGTACTTGGATTTTGTCGCGGCAGGCGAAGATGTTATATTCACTGGTCTCGAATACTACACAAATTACCAGTTGGGGCGTTCCGTCGACATTCTGGTTGTCAAGCTCAATGGCTCGCTCGGGGTCGATAAATCTGTCCTGGTTGGCGATGCAAATTATCAATATATTGAAAATATTGCTGCGACATCCAGTGGTGGTGTGGTGCTAGCAGGCTCGCACTATCAGAGTGGCGTCAATGGGAGTGACTCCTTTATTACGCAATTGAATCCGGATCTCAGCATGGTGGGAACGGTCAAGATCGGTCAGCCGGGAACATCCGAGGTTATGCGTGCTGTGGCTACGCGTCCAGACGGCAAGATCGTGGGTGTGGGCTATGAGAATGCAGTTGCGGATGCCAAAGATGCCTATATCGTTCTTCTAAACCCGGATATGACGGTTTATGCCCAGCGTCGCCTTGACAATGCGGCAGTGCAGAACTCCGATGAGGATTTTTATTCTGTGGCCGTGCTGCCAGATAACTCGATGGTGGTAAACGCTGGTAATGGAGTCCTGGCCAAGCTTGATGCTGGTCTCAATCTTGTCAAGGTTGTTGATCTTGACTGGTATGTTGATGAGATTGTGGTGATTCCGGATGGTTCCTTGATGGTTCGCTCTAATAGTTATTTTGCTGTGCTTGATGCTGGTCTTGGTGTTCAAAAAGCGTGGTACGCCAACTTCAGTGTGGAAGATATGGAAGTTTCGAAAGATGGTCATCTCATTATTTCCGGGGGGTGTTGCGATGAAGCTGTTGTCAAATTCGATATTTCAGGAGCCGCGCCCACGGCTCTGGATGCTGAATACATCACCAATCGCAATGGTAATAAAATAGCTACTGATGATGTGGTGGTTTTTGGTGATTCTGTTTTGATCCGAGATGACTACTCTAATATGCTCATGATGCTAGATACGAGCGCCACTGTGGAGCCCAATCTGGCAAGCGACTATAGGGTATGGGAAAAAGATGAGAATTTGTATTACCTCACTGAGGTGGCAAAGACCAGTTACTATTACCCTGATATCATGCCTCTGAATTGGACACAGGGCGATGTCAACATTGTGGGATCTCTCAATTACACCACCTTTGACGGTAGTGGCATACTTGTAGAGACGCAGCGCGGCACTCTGGACGCCTGATTCCAAAGGTTTTTCTATTTGAAGGGCCGAGTCATCGGCCCTTCTTCTTTGTGAACTCACCGGGTTGTCCTTCTTGGGCGCGCCGGTAGCCATCAAGCGTGGTTTGCGCACATGTGAGCCAGGTGAACCTGCCTGCACGTTGTTGGCTAAGCTCTTTTAGTGATTCGGCGCGATCCACATCCTCAAGCACCGATCTTATGGCGTGCGCCAAAGCCTCGGGATGGTTGGGCGAGACGGTGATAACGGCATTGCCACCGACCTCGCGCAGCGCTTGCGCCGTGGAGGTGATGACCGGGACGCCGCAGGCCATGGCCTCAAGGGGGGGGAGTCCGAAACCTTCGTAGCGGGATGGGTAGACGAAAACGCTCGCCCCGGCATAGAGGCAGGGTAGTTCATTCTCCGGGACGTAACCGAGGGGGATGACGCTCCCTCGCTTGACTTGTTTGTCCAGGGGGTCTCGAAAGTCCGTTTCACGCCAGCCGCGCGCCCCGGCGAGAATCAGAGGGTATTGCTGCTGCAGGTGTGCCGGGAGCAGGGTATGGGCCTCCACAGCGAGGCGCAGGTTTTTCCTCGGTTCCATGGTGCCAACGCACAGGATGTAGCTTTTCCATGCAAGACTGTGCTTGCCGAGAGTCTGTGCGCATTCCAGTTCGGTGCGCGGCCGGTAGCGTTCATGATCGACCCCAAGAGGGGTGACGGTGATCCGCTCCGCAGGGGGGCCGAAGATGTGTATCAATTCATCGCGGGTAAAGGCCGAGACGGTGAGGATGTGGTCCGCGCGCTCCAGGGCGCGCGGGAAGTTGCGGTCCAGATAGCGTACCCGTTCGGCGGGATGGGTCTCGGGGTGGCGTATCCAGGCAAGGTCATGGACCGTGATGACCGTGGGGCCAGGGAAGAGGAGGGGGATGTAGTTCGGTTCGTGGTAAAGCCAGTCCACGCTGGGCTGGCGGTCCAGCATGGCTTGCAGGCGCATGCGTTGGAGGGCGCGCGCTCCGGGAGCCCAGGCAAGGCTCTTGCGCCATGCGGCTTGCCCTGCTTCCACGTCGGATGGAGAAGGCGGCGCAAGCGGGTCAAGGGTGAGGCCGCACACTTCGTGACCAAGTTGGTTCAATGCCCGCGCCAGTTCCAGGGTATAACGCCCGATACCGGTGAGCGGCGGGCGGACGATATCGGTGTTGAAAAGGATGCGCATCAGAGGGCTGCCTGCCAGGCCTGGAGTTTGTCTTGGACGGATTGAAGGATCAGTTCGCGAAAGCGCGCATGGGAGAACTGCTCCGCATGGGTCCGGCAGTTTTCGGGCCGAATGACATTCTGGTGCCTTTCAAACTGAAGGATGGCGTGCTTCAGACTGTGGCTGGTTTGCTCTCGGTAGAGAAAGCCGGTGGCGCCGGGGGCGGGATGGTTGATGACGGTCTCGGTCGCGCCGCCGCGTCCGTAGGCAATGACGGGGCAGCCGCAGGCCTGGGCTTCGACGACGACGATGCCGAAGTCTTCCTCGGCGGCGTACAGGAAGGCGCGTGTCTTGCGCATGAGCTGGCGCAGCCGCTCACGGTCGCAGCGTCCGATGAATTCGACATTGGGCGGAGCCATTCGGCGCAGGCGTTTTTCTTCAGGTCCCTCGCCGGCCACGAGGAGTCGGCGATCCGGCAGGTCACGGAAGGCTTCGATGATCAGATCGACGCGCTTGTAGGGCACGTGGCGCGAGGCGGTGAAATAGAAATCTTCCCTGTCGCCCTCCCCGAGGGTGAAGAACTCGGTGTCCACCGGAGGGTAGATGACCTCCGCCTGGCGACGGTAAGTCTTCTCGATGCGCCGTGCGATAAAACGCGAGTTGGCGATGAGATGGTCCACGCCGTTGGCGGTGCGGTTGTCCCATAGGCGGAGCTTGTGCAGGAAAACGCGCGATAACATGCTGCGCAGGCCCTTGGTGAGTCCGGCTTCCTCAAGATAGGCATGCTGCATGTCCCAGGCATAGCGCATGGGCGAATGCACGTAGCTGATATGCAACTGGTCAGGGCCGACCAGCACGCCTTTGGCCACGGCGTGGCTGCTGGAAATGATGAGATCGAAACCGCGCAGGTCGAGTTGCTCTATCGCCAGCGGCATCAGTGGCAAATAGGAGCGGTAGCGCTTCTTGCCGAGCGGAATGCGCTGGATGAAGCTGGTGTGGATGGCGTGGCCTTCCAGCCATGTCCTGTGTTCGGGCGGCAGGGTGTCGACGATCGTGAACAGCTCGGCTTGCGGAAACAGGCGCAGAAGTTCAGCGAGAACCAGTTCGGCCCCGCCCATGGCGGTGAGCCAGTCGTGAACGATGGCGACTTTCATTCAGTCTTTGACGTGTATCTGAACAGGAAGCGCCGCAACGCCGATAAAGGGGCGGTCAACCGGGCATACGACTTCAAACACCAGCGCGCCGTCCCACCAGTCGTAGTTGCCGGCGGTGTGGTTGAAGCTGGCGTGCAGCGCCAAGGTGAGGTTGTAGCTGCCGGGACCCAGGTTGAGCTCGGGGATTGCGAAGCTGACCCTTCGCTCGCCCGGCGCGCCTGTCAGGGGATGGAGCGGTATGCCCAGGTTGAAGCTGTTGGTGCCGAACACTTCATTCCCGAGGCGGTCGCGGATGAGCATGCCCAGGGTGAGGTCTTCGAGGGGCTGCTTGAGCTCAAGCACGACTTCGATGGTGGCGGGTTCACCCGAGATGAACATGGTGCGGGGGCCGTCCTTGCCAGCGATGCTGGCGCTCAGGATACGCGCTGCGCCGGAGCCGGAGCGGGTGGTGCCACCGGTTTGCACGATTTCGCGCATCTCTTCGGTGTGGGCGATCAGGGCGTTGTAGTAGTCGAGTACGTCATCCGGACTTCCCTGCCGAATCAGGCGGCCATGGTCGAGCAGGATGGCGCGGGTGCAGAGGGTTCGCACGGCGGCTGGGTCGTGGGATACGAACAGGAGCGTTGTGCCCTGTTCCTTGAATGCGCGGATGCGGCGAAAGCATTTGTGCTGAAAGTAGGCGTCACCCACCGAGAGGGCTTCGTCGATAATCAGAATGTCGGGGCGGATGGCGCTTGCGACGCTGAAGGCCACGCGCATCTGCATGCCGCTGGAGTAGGTCCGCACGGGCTGGTCGAAGTATTCGCCAATTTCAGCAAAGGCTTCGATGTCGCGCATGACGGCATCGATCTGCTCGCGGCTGTGCCCCATCAGTCCGGCAGCATGGTAAGCATTCTGGCGGCCAGTGAGGTCAGGGTGAAAGCCCATGCCGAGTTCGAGGATGGCGGCGATGCGGCCCCTTGCAATGATTGAGCCGGTGCTGGGTTTGAGCGTGCCGGTGATGATCTTGAGCAGGGTGCTTTTGCCCGCGCCGTTCTGGCCGACAATGCCGACCGCATCGCCAGGCTGGATGGCGAAGCTTATGTCCTGCAGGGTCCAGTGTTCCGCATGCGCCCGGATGGGCAGGCCGAACCAAGAGAGGATGCGCCGCCATTCGCTGCCGTAGTCGCGATAGGCCTTGCCGACATGGCTGACTTCGAGGGTGGGGGAGGGCGTCATAGTACGTCCGCCATGTCTTCGCCCGCCCGGCGGTAGAGAAACAGGGCCAGTGCGAGTGCGGCCAACGCCAGGCCGGCAGGGTAGGCCAGCAGGTTGGGGTCGGGGCTCTTCCCGTAGACCAGGATGTTTTGATAGCCCATGACGATGCCGGTCATGGGGTTGAGAAGAAAGGCTTCGCGATAGCTTTCCGGAAGCATCTGGGTGGTGTAGACGATAGGTGTGAGCCAGAACCAGAACTGGAGCAGGATGGGCGTGATCTGGCCGATATCGCGCACGAAGACGTTGATGATGCCGAGGCTCAGGCCAAGCCCGATGGCAAGTCCCAGGGTGAGCATGGTCAGCAGGGGTATCCACAGAAGGGTCGAATCGGGCCTGTGGCCCAGTAGGCCGAAGACAATCAGGATGGCGGCAAAGAGCAGCGCGTTGTTGACGAGGGCGCTGCCTGTAACGATCAGCGGCAGGGCGATGCGAGGAAAGGAAATCTTTTTGAGCAGGTTTCCGTTGTCGATGAAGACGGTCAGACAGCGTCCGAACACTTCGGCGAAGAGGGACCAGCCGAGCATGCCAGCCATCAGGTAGATGGCATAGGCGTACTGGCTGTCGATGCCGGTCAGCTTGGCCGAGAGCACGGCGGACAGGATGAGTGCGTAGATGGCGACCTGCGCGAGCGGATGCAGGATCATCCAGGCGCCGCCCAGGCGGCTGCGGGCGAACCGGGTGACGAATTCGTTCTTGATGGAGCTGAGGATGAAGTGGCGATAATGCCAGATGGTCAGCAGCATGCCTTTCATCAGGCGCTCCGGATCAGGGCTTCAATCTCCGCGACATGCTTCCCGACGGCGGCCATGTCACCCCGTGTCTCCACGTTCAGACGCAGCAGCGGTTCGGTATTGGAGCCGCGCAGGTTGAAGCGCCAGTCGGAGAATTCAAGGCTGATGCCGTCGGTGCGGTCCATTACCGGGCTCATGGGCGCGTAGTGTGCAAGCACGCGGTCGATGACGGCGGGCATGTTCTCGACGCGGTAGTTGATCTCTCCGCTGCAGGGGTAGGCGGCCATGCGTTCGTCCACCAGTTCGGCAAGGGGCTTGCCGGTCTTGCTGATGAGTTCGGCGATCAAGAGCCAGGGGATCATGCCGGAGTCGCAGTAGGCGAAGTCGCGGAAGTAGTGGTGGGCGCTCATCTCGCCACCGTAGATGGCGTCTTCCTGGCGCATGCGCTCCTTGATAAAGGCATGGCCGGTCTTGCTCTGGATAGGGGTGCCGCCTGCTTGGCGCACTTGGTCGATGGTGTTCCAGGTCAGGCGCGGGTCGTGGATGATCTTGCCGCCGGGCTTTTTCGCCAGCATCACCTCGGCCAAGAGGCCGACGAGGTAATAGCCCTCGAGGAAGCGTCCTGTATGGTCGAAGAAGAAGCAGCGGTCGAAGTCGCCATCCCAGGCGATGCCGAAGTCCGCGCCATGTTCGATGACGGCCCGGGCAGTGGCATCGCGCATTTCGGGCAGGAGCGGGTTGGGCACGCCGTTGGGGAAGTGGCCATCCGGCTCGTCGTGGATGAGGACGAACTCGATGGGCAGGTGTTCGGCCAGCAGGCGGGCCACCGGACCGGCGGCGCCATGGCCGGGGTCGGCCACGATCTTGAGCGGTTTGAGGGTGGTGCGATCCACGTAGCCCAGCAGGTGCTGGATGTAGGCGGATTTGTCCCTGTCCTGCGTGAGCGCGCCGCTGTGGTCGGGTTGGGCGAATTGCCCGCGGGCGGCGCGGTCACGGATGGCGAACAGGCCGGAGTCGCCGCTGATGGGGCGTGCGCCTTCGCGCACCAGTTTCATGCCGTTATAGCCCTTGGGGTTGTGGCTCGCGGTGATCATGATGCCGCCGCCCACGCCTTGCCCCTGGCGGTGGAAGGTGTGGAAATAGACTTCTTCGGTGCCGCACAGGCCGATGTCGATCACATCGACGCCGCCCTCGGTCAGGCCCTGGATGAGGGCCTGACTGAGCATGGGGCTTTCCAGGCGCACATCGCGGCCGACGACGACCTTGCCGGGCTGGATTTCATCGGCAAAGGCGCGACCGATGCGCCAGGCCGTGTCTTCGTCGAGCTCTTCGGGGACGCGCCCGCGGATGTCGTAGGCCTTGAAACAATCGAGATTCATGACTCAGGTCCGTCCGTAGCAATCTTCGAAGCGCACGATGTCATCCTCCCCCAGATAGTCGCCGCTCTGGACTTCGATCATGACCAAATCGATCACGCCCGGGTTCTCCAGCCGATGCCGATGGCCCGCCGGGATGAAGGTGGATTCATTGGTGTTGAGGAGGAGCACCGTGTCGCCATTGGTGACCCGGGCCATGCCGTTGACGACGATCCAGTGCTCGCTGCGATGGTGGTGCATTTGCAGGGAGAGCGAGGCCCCCGGCTTGACCACGATCCGCTTGATCTTGAAGCGTTCGCCCTCCTCCAGCACGGTATAGGTGCCCCACGGGCGGTGGACGGTGACATGATGCTGGTGGGCGCTGTGTCCGCTCTCCTTGAGCTGGCGTGCAATGTGTCTGACGTCCTGGGTGCGGTCCTTGTGGGCGACGAGGAGGGCATCCGGGGTGTCAACAATGATGAGATCCTCCAAACCTACGGCAGCGGTCAGGCGCTCGGGGCTGTGGATGTAGCAATTGCGCGTATCGTGCAGCAGTGCTTCTCCCTCGATGCGGTTACCTTCGGTATCCGGGGGGGTGAGTTCGCTCAGGGCATTCCAGGAACCGATGTCGCTCCAGCCGATGTCGCATGGGACCACGGCGACATGCGCTGATTTTTCCATCAGCGCATAGTCGATGGAGATGTCGGGCACCGCGTCGAAGCTGTCAGCGTCGAATTCCAGGGTGCGAAGTCCTTCGCCAGAGCTTTTGCGCGCGTACTCCACCGCCCGAGCGACCGTCTGGAGAACATCGGGGGCATGTCGCTTCAATTCGTCGAGCAGGGTCCCGACCCGCAGGCAGAACATGCCCGAGTTCCAGAAGTGGCGACCGGAGGCAAGATATTCGCGGGCCTTGTCGAGGTCGGGTTTTTCCACGAAGCGCTGAACCTTGAAGCCTCCCGGATCTGAGGGGGGCAGCGCTTCGCTGGCTGCCTCGATATAGCCAAAGCCGGTTTCCGGGTGCTCGGGGCGGATGCCAAAGGTGACCAAGTGGCCTTGATGCGCCAAGTCGGCGGCCATCCGGACGGCAGTCTCGAAGGACTGAGTGTCGGTGATGAGGTGGTCGGCGGCCAAGGCAAGCATAAGGGCGTCGTCACCATGGGTTGCGCTCAGGTCGAGCGCGGCAGCAGCGATGGCGGCAGCCGTGTTGCGGCCGAAGGGTTCGAGGATATAGCCAAGCGCAACCCCTGAGCGATTCACACGGCGGTATTCGTCGGCCGTTTTAAAGTAAAGCTCACGGTTGGTGACGGTCAGAATCTCCTGAACTCCTGGCAGGGCCGCGGCGCGGAGAAAGGTCTTCTGCAACAGGCTCTCGCCATCGGCCAAGCGCATAAAGGGCTTGGGATGGGCCTCGCGTGATACCGGCCAGAGGCGGCTGCCAACACCGCCGGAGAGGATGACTGGGATGATCATTGTGCTCGTGTCCTCGTGACCGTCCGGTAGGTATGTAAATAACGCATCATGAAACTAGGCTGTGTGTGGCCTCAGGCACGCCACGTGATGTTGTGCATTCAGTCGCTGCCGAACAGGTCGCGGGTGTAAACCTTGTCTTTGACATCGCGGATGGCATCAGACAGCCGGTTGGCGACGATGACGTCCGAGATCCGCTTGAACTCGTCGAGGTTCCTGATGACCCGCGAATTGAAGAAGGTCTCCTCCTGCAACACCGGCTCGTAGATCACCACCTCGATGCCCTTGGCCTTGATCCGCTTCATGATTCCCTGGATGGAGGAGGCGCGGAAGTTGTCCGAGCCTGCCTTCATGATCAGTCGGTAGATGCCGACCACCTTCGGCTTGCGGCGGATGATCGAGTCCGCGATGAAGTCCTTACGGGTGGCGTTAGCCTCGACGATGGCGTGGATCAGGTTTTGCGGCACGTCGCGGTAGTTGGCTAAGAGTTGCTTGGTGTCCTTGGGCAGGCAGTAGCCGCCGTAGCCGAAGCTTGGGTTGTTGTAGCCCTGGCCGATGCGTGGGTCGAGGCAGACCCCGTCGATGATCTGGCGGGTATCCAGGTCGTGGGTGGCGGCATAGGTGTCGAGTTCATTGAAGAAGGCCACGCGCATGGCAAGGTAGGTGTTGGCGAACAGCTTGATCGCCTCGGCCTCGGTGGGGTGGGTGAAGAGGACGGGGATGTCCTCCTTGCGCGCGCCGTGCACCAGCAGCTGGGCGAAGCGCTCGGCACGCTCGGACTTCTCGCCCACGATGATGCGTGAGGGGTAGAGGTTGTCGTGCAGGGCCTTGCCCTCGCGCAGGAATTCGGGGGAGAAGAGGATGTTCTCCGTGCCCATCTCCCGCTTGATGCGCTCGGTGTAGCCGACCGGCACGGTGGACTTGATGACCATGACCGCGTTCGGGTTGATGGCCAGCACGTCGCGGATGACGGCCTCGACCGAGCGGGTGTCGAAGTAGTTGGTGTCCGGGTCGTAGTCGGTCGGGGTGGCAATGATGACGAATTCGGCGTCGCGGTAGGCCTCCTCCTTGTCCAGCGTGGCGCAGAAGTGGAGGTCATCGCGCTGCAGGAAGGCCTCGATTTCGGCGTCGACGATGGGCGAGCGGTCCTCGTTCAGCATCGCGACCTTCTCCGGCACGATGTCCAGCGCTACCACCTCGTGGTGCTGGGCCAGCAGCAGGGCGTTGGAAAGGCCTACGTATCCGGTTCCGGCGACGGCGATTTTCATGATGCGGCAGGATGTGGGGGGAAGAGGTGAGGAGGGATACACACTGCGCTGAAGCGTTGGATGCTGGCGGTCATCAACTTTTCCGTGTGGCGGACTGTGCGATGAGGGGTGTAAGTCATGCAGCCGCGATGTGTCCGCGCGACTGCAGGTCATTCAGGATGGCCTCGGCGGTGTCGATCAGGATGCACAGCTTTGCGTGCGCCATCTGGAGCGCGTGGGCGAGGGTGGTTGGGTCCTCGATGTACTCATGCACCATCTGGTTGCGCAGTTGCCTCAGGCCCAGCCACTCATCGACCGAGGCAAGCATCCCAAGGCGCTCGGCGCGATTGAGGTTGTCGATCATGGCGCCGGGGGGTTCCTCGAGCGAGCGCAGCCAGGCGGGGATGAGCTTGTCACCGAGGGTGTCCTGCAGGCGCGCGAACCGGCTGGCATAGGCCTCGATCCGGTCCGAGAGATCCGCATGGGCGGTCAGGTTGCCAAGCATCTCCAGGGTCAGGGGCTCATGGAACAGGCGGGCATCGGTGCCCTTGAGCAGTTCGATTTCCTTGCGCACGATGCGGGCGAGCGCTTGTAGGCGGAGCCGTTGGGTATCACTCATAGCTCGATCCCTGTTTCATGGGCGACCCGTACGATGGGGCGCGTATCCTCGGGGTGTTCGATGATGACGTCGATCTTGCGCTCGCCAAGCTGGCGTTCAAGCTGCACCAGGAAGTTGATCTTGCGTCTTAAGATGTCGGCATCCCCTGGCCAGGGCGGGGGGGGCTGGATGAGCAGGTCGATGTCACCGCCGCGCTTCGCGTCGTCCACGCGCGAGCCGAACAGCCACACGCGCGCCTGCTCGCCGAAGATCTCGGCGGCGGTCGTGCGGATGCTGTGGGTCTGATCGGCGGTCAGGCGCATGATGATCAACGGAAACCAGGGCGCGATGACTTATGCATGATAAGCACGATACCACTCGGTGAAGCGGGCAAGGCCGTCCTCAATGCTGGTCTTGGGCGCAAAGCCGGTGTCGTGCATGAGGTCATCCACATCGGCATAGGTGGCGGGCACATCCCCCGGCTGCATGGGAAGCATGATCTTCTCGGCCGTGCGGCCCAGCGCGGTTTCCAGGGCCGCGATGAATCGGGAGAGTTCGACCGGGCTGTGGTTGCCGATGTTGTAGAGGCGGTAGGGCGCGGGGCTGCTGCCGGGGTCGGGGTGGGCGCCGTCCCAGGCGGGATTTGGTTCGGGGATGCGGTCGAGCACGCGGATGACGCCTTCGACGATGTCGTCGATATAGGTGAAGTCGCGCTGCATCTTGCCGTGGTTGTAGACCTCGATCGGCCGGCCTTCGAGGATGGCCTTTGTGAATTTGAAGTAGGCCATGTCCGGCCGCCCCCACGGGCCGTAGACGGTGAAGAAGCGCAGGCCGGTGGTGGGCAGGCGGTAGAGGTGGGCATAGCTGTGCGCCATCAGCTCGTTGGCCTTCTTGGTGGCGGCGTAGAGGCTGATGGGGTGGTCCACGTTGTGGTGCACCGAGTAGGGCATGGCGGTATTCAGGCCATAGACCGAACTGGAGGAAGCATAGACCAGATGTTCCACCGCGTGGTGCCGGCAGCCTTCGAGGATGTTCATGAAGCCGACGAGATTGCTGTCGACATAGGCGTGCGGGTTATCGAGGGAGTAGCGCACCCCGGCCTGGGCGGCGAGGTGGATGACGCGCCGGGGCTTGTGCTGCGCGAAGAGATCGGCCAGCCCGGCGCGGTCGGCGAGGTCGAGGCGGAGGAACTCGAAGTTCGGATGCCCCTTGAGCTGCGCCAGGCGGGCGTGCTTGAGGCGGACGTCGTAATAGTCGTTCAGGTTGTCGATGCCGACCACGCGCTCGCCGCGCGCAAGCAGGGCCTTCGTGACATGGAAACCGATGAAGCCGGCGGCGCCGGTGACAAGCAGGGTCATGGGGTTGTGTTGGCTGGGGAGAGCTGGGTGCACAGCATCCGTACCGCTTCCGGGTAGATCTTGTGCTCGATGGCGTGCACGCGTTGTTGCAGGGTTTCCGGGGCGTCGTCCGGCATGACCGGCACGCGGCCCTGGAGGATGACGGGGCCTTCGTCCACCCCTTCGGTGACGAAGTGCACGGTGGCGCCGTGCTCTGCATCGCCCGCCTCGAGGGCGCGGGCGTGGGTGTTCATGCCGGGGTATTTGGGCAGCAGGGATGGGTGGATGTTGATCAGCCGCCCGGCATAGTGGTGCACGAAGGCAGGGGTGAGGATGCGCATGAAACCGGCGAGCACCACAAGGTCGGGGCGGTAGGCGTCGATGCGCTCCATCAGGGCGGCGTCGAAGGACTCGCGTGCGGGGAAGTCCTTGTGGCTGACGACCCCGGTCGGGATGCCGGCCTTGCGCGCGCGTTCCAGGCCAAAGGCATCCGCGCGGTTGCTGAACACGGCCACGATGTGGCCCCCGCCCAGTTCATTGCGCCGTTCGGCGTCGATCAGGGCCTGCAGGTTGCTGCCGTGGCCCGAGATGAGGACGACGATGCGGCACATCAGCGCAGGATCACCCCTTCGCCCGCGCGCTTGACCATGCGGCCCATCACCCACGGGGCCTCGCCGGCAGCCGCAAGGCGGGCCATGACCGCATCGGCCTTATTCGCCTCGACCATCAGCACCATGCCGACGCCGTTGTTGAAGGTGCGGTACATCTCGCGCGGCTCGACGTTGCCGCCCGCGCGGATCCACTGGAATACCGGCGCAGGGGTCCAGGAGGCGGTGTCGATCTCGGCGGCGAGGTCCTCGCCGTACACGCGCGGCAGGTTCTCGGTCAGGCCGCCGCCGGTGATATGGCACAGGCCGTGCACGCCGGACTCGGCATCGCGCAAAAGCGACAGCAGGCTCTTGACGTAGATGCGGGTGGGAGCGAGCAGGGCGTCGGCCAGGGTCACCTCGCCGCAGGGCTGGTTGAGGTCGGCTTGGGTGACGGCCAGCACCTTGCGGATCAGGGAGTAGCCGTTGGAGTGCGGGCCGGAAGAGGGCAGGCCGATCAGCACATCGCCCTCCCGCACCTGGGTGCCATCCAACATCTGGTCCTTCTCGACGATGCCGACGGCAAAGCCGGCGAGGTCGTAGTCGCCTTCCTCATACATGCCGGGCATCTCGGCGGTCTCGCCGCCCACCAGGGCGCAGCCGGCCAGCTGGCAGCCCTCGGCAATGCCGGTGACCACCCGCGCGGCCACCTCCACCGAGAGCTTGCCGGTGGCGTAGTAGTCGAGGAAGAACAGGGGTTCGGCGCCCTGCACCAGGATGTCGTTGACGCACATGGCGACGAGGTCGGTGCCGATGTGGTCGTGGCGGTCCAGGTCAATGGCCAGCCGCAGTTTGGTGCCGACCCCGTCGGTGCCGGAGACCAGCACCGGCTTGCGGTAGCCCTGCGGCAGCTCGAACAGGGCGCCAAAGCCCCCCAGTCCGCCGAGGACTTCGGGGCGGCGGGTGCGGGCCACGGCAGGCTTGATGCGCTCGACCAGGGCATTGCCTGCGTCGATGTCCACGCCGGCGTCACGGTAGGAAAGGGAGCTGGGCTGGCTCATGTGCGGTCACAAGGCGGCAAAAATAGGGTGTGTTATTGTACACGCCATCCTTGATTGATGCTTAAGGCATGCTCAAGCACATCCCCAACCTGATCACCGCGGCGCGCATGCTGCTGATCCCCTGGATCGCGCAGGCGCTGTTCGATGCGCGTTATGCCGAGGCGGCTGCGCTGTTCGCGGTGGCGGTGGTGAGCGACGGGGTGGATGGCTTTCTCGCGCGGTGCTGCGGCTGGCAGACCCGGCTCGGGGCCATTCTCGATCCTCTCGCCGACAAGGCGATGATCCTGGCGGCGATGGTTGCGCTGGTGGCGGGCGGCCTCTTGCCCCTGTGGCTGCTGGCCCTGCTGCTGGTGCGGGATCTCGGCATCGTCGCCGGGGCAACCCACTACAACTTCTTTGTCCACCAGGGCTTTGTCCCCCGCCCGCTGCTGATCGGCAAACTGCATGTCTTTTTGGTGGCCGTGCTGATTCTGGTGGTCATCGCCTCGGCCTGGCAGGGGTGGGTGCTGGATGATCTGCGCGATGCGCTCATCGTCCTGGTCGCCCTTTCCACCGTCCTCAGCGCCTACGGCTATTACCGCCAATGGAGCGCGTTGCCGCGCAAGGACTCTGACGCATGAGCGATTTGCCTGGAACAGGCCGGGCGTATCTCGGATGGCCGCACTGGGTGGTGGCGGCCCTCGGGCTCGGGCTGGTCGTTTGGCTGCTCGCCGCCCTGCAGCCCATCCTCACGCCCTTTTTCATCGCGGGGCTTCTGGCCTACCTTGGTGACCCGCTGGCCGACCGCCTGGAGCGGCGCATGCCGCGCACGGCGGCGGTGTCGCTGGTGTTTCTGGGCCTGAGCCTGTTGCTGGGGCTGCTGGTCTTGATCGTCGTGCCGCAGGTGGCCCAGCAGGTGGTGCAGATGTCGACCCAGTGGCCGCAGGCCCTGGAGTGGGTGCAGCACAACCTGTTGCCGCGTTTCACCGAATGGACCGGCATGACGGTGAACCTTGACACGCTCAAGGCCGTGCTGGCGCAGCACTGGGCGCAGGCCGGGGCGCTGACCGCCGATGTGGTGGGCTGGCTGTTTGGTTCCGGCATGAGCGCCGTGGCCTGGCTGGCGAACCTGGTGGTGATCCCGGTGGTGACCTTCTACCTTTTGCGCGACTGGGATGCCCTCATCGCCTGGGTACGCGACTTCCTGCCACGCAACGTGGAGCCGACGGTCAGCCGGCTGGCGAGCGAGTCGGACGACGTGCTCGGCTCCTTCCTGCGCGGTCAGCTCACCGTGATGCTGGCGCTCGGCACCATCTACACCATCGGCCTGTGGCTCGCCGGCCTGGAGCAGGCCCTGCTGTTCGGCATGCTGGCCGGGCTGGTGAGCTTCGTGCCCTATCTTGGTGTGATCGTGGGCGGCCTCGGCGCGGGGCTTGCGATGCTGATCCAGACCCAGGAACTGATCAGCCTGCTGCCGGTGCTGGCGGTGTTCGCCGTGGGCCAGCTGCTGGAGGGGTTCGTGCTCACCCCGTGGCTGGTGGGCGACCGCGTCGGCCTGCATCCGGTCACCGTGATCTTCGCCATCATGGCGGGGGGGCAGCTGTTCGGCTTCACCGGCGTGCTGATGGCGCTGCCGGTGGCCGCCGTGCTGGCGGTGTTGATCCGCCATGCGCACGAGCGCTACAAGGCGAGCAGCCTGTACGGGCCGCAGGCGAGCCCCCCCGGACAGGAAACGGAGGAGGGGGCGATCCCGCTGCAGGCCACGGCCGACGAGGCTTCCTCGTCCGGGCCTCCGGCTCCCTGAGCGCGTCTTTTACCCATGCTGTTCGCCCAGCAACAGGTCCTCGATTTCGGCCTTGCGCCGTCGCGCACCCTGGAGCAGTTTCTGCCCGGGGCCAACGGTGTGGCCGCCGGACTCGTCGCCCAGCAGGCCGAGGGCCGGGGCGAGCCGCAGCTCTACCTCTGGGGGGCGAGAGGCTGCGGCAAGACGCACCTGCTCCAGGCGGCCTGTCAGCGCGCGGGCGAGCATGGCTTGCCTGCGGCCTACATCGCCCTGCTGGATGCCCCGCACCCCGGGGTGCTCGAGGGGCTCGAGAGGCTGGGCCTGGTGGCCCTCGACGACGTGCAGGCCGTGGCCGGTCAAGCGGTGTGGGAGGAGGCCCTGTTCGACCTGATCAATCGCCTGCGCGAGCACGCCGTGCCGCTGCTCCTGGCCGCGGACCAGCCCCCGTCTGCCTTGCCCGTCGCCCTGCCGGACCTGGCCTCGCGCCTTGGGTGGGGGCCGGTCCTGCGCCTCGAGGGGCTGGACGATGCCGCCAAGCTCGAGCTGTTGCGCCGCCGTGCCGTGGAGCGTGGGCTCAACCTGCCGGACGAGGTGGGGCGCTACCTTCTGGACCACCTGCCGCGCGATGTCCCGAGCCTGCTCGAGGGGCTGGAGCGCCTGGACCGCGCGTCGATGGAGCTGCACCGCAAGCTCAGCCTCGGGCTGGCGCGCGAGGTGCTTGGAGGGATGGCATGAGGTGCGTGCAGACCAAGCTGCCGGGGGTGCTGCTGCTGACGCCATCGCGCTTTACGGATGCGCGCGGCTATTTCATGGAGACCTGGCGCAGGGATCGCTATGCCGCTTTGGGCCTGCCTGCGGATTTCGTGCAGGACAACCTGTCGCGTTCAGGGCGTGGCGTGCTGCGCGGACTGCATGCGCAGCATCCACACGGGCAGGGCAAGCTGATCCAGGTGCTCCAGGGCGAGGTGTTCGACGTGGTGGTTGATATCCGCCTGGGGTCGCCTCATTTCGGCCGCTGGCTCGGCGTGACGCTGTCCGAGGCGGACGGGCGCCAGCTGTTCGTTCCGCCCGGCTTCGCCCACGGTTTCTGCGTGACCGGCGATGGCGCACTGGTGGCCTACAAGTGCACGGAGGTCCATCACCCCGAGGCCGAGCTCTGCGTGGCCTGGGACGACCCCGGCCTTGGCATCGCCTGGCCCCTGGAGGGGGCGCCGATCCTGTCCGAGCGCGACCGCGCCGGGCTCAGGCTGGCCGATATCCCGCCCGAGCGGCTGCCCCGTTATGCTGGCTAAGACACCGCGCCGCATCCTCCTGCTCGGCGCGCGGGGGCAGGTGGGGTGGGAGCTTGAGCGCACCTTGTCCACGCTGGGCGAGGTGGTCGCGGTGGCGCGCCGTGGCACGGCGCACACCCTGGACCTGGCGCGGCTGGAGGATATAGCGCCCTTGGTCGAGGCCGTGCGGCCACGCTGGATTGTCAATGCAGCGGCCTGGACGGCGGTCGATCAGGCCGAGCGGGATGAGGCTGCGGCCTTGCTCATCAACGCGGAGGCTGTCGCCCGTCTGGCCGAGGCCGCGCGCAGGACCGAGGCCCTGCTGGTGCATTATTCGACCGATTACGTGTTCGACGGCCAGGCAGGCGAGCCGTATGCCGAGGGGGGCGCGCCCCGGCCCATCAATGCCTACGGCCGCAGTAAGTGGCTGGGTGAGCAGGCCATCCATGCCGCCGGCGTTCCCCACCTGATCCTGCGTACCGGGTGGGTGTACGGCCTGCGCGGGCACAATTTCATGCGCACCATCCGCCGTCTGGCGCGCGAGCGGGAGGTGCTGCGTGTGGTGATGGATCAGCACGGCAGCCCGACCTGGTCCCGCCATCTGGCCTGCGCCACGGCGCAGATCCTCGCTCAGCTTGGCGATGACCGGCAGGCCTGGCAGGCGCTGGGCGGTACCTATCACCTGGCCTCCAGCGGGGCGACGACCTGGTATGGCTTCGCCTGCGCGATCGTGGCCCACCAGCGCCGGCATGAGCCCATCCTGGCGGAGCGGGTTGAGCCCATCGCCACTGCCGAACTCGACCTGCCGGCCCCCCGTCCGGCCTATTCCGTCCTCCGCACCGACAAGGCCTTCGCCTCTTTTGGCGTGCGCCTGCCGCACTGGCGCGAGGCCTTGCGTCAGGTGCAGGATGAACTCGATCAGGAACGAATGGTGTGAGTAGAAAAACCATCATCGTCACCGGCGGCGCCGGCTTCATCGGCTCGGCCGTGGTGCGCCGCCTGATCCGTGCCACGGACTGGCGCGTGGTCAATGTCGACTGCCTGACCTATGCGGGCAACCCCGAGGCCGTGGCCGAGGTGGCGGCTGATCCGCGCTACGTCTTCGAGCAGGTGGATATCCGCGATGCGGCGGGGGTGGCCGGGGTGTTCGCGCGCCATCGCCCGGACGGCGTCATCCACCTGGCGGCGGAGAGCCACGTGGACCGCTCCATCGCCGGTCCCGCCGCGTTCATCCAGACCAACATCGTCGGCACCTACCACCTGCTCGAGGCAGCGCGGGATGCGTGGCAGGGCAGGGCTGCGGGCCAGCGGTCCGGCTTCCGCTTCCTGCACGTCTCCACCGACGAGGTCTATGGCTCGCTGGGCGAGACAGGGGTGTTCACCGAGGATTCGCCCATGCTTCCCAACTCGCCGTATTCCGCCAGCAAGGCGGCGTCCGACCATTTGGCGCGCGCCTGGCACCGCACCTATGGCCTGCCGGTGCTGATCACCCACTGCTCGAACAACTACGGCCCGTGGCAGCACGAGGAAAAGCTGATCCCGCGCATGATCCTGAACGCCCTGGCGGGCCGGCCGCTGCCGATCTACGGCGATGGGCGGCAGGTGCGCGACTGGCTGTACGTGGAGGACCACGCCGAAGCCCTGCTGCGGGTGTTCGAGCGGGGGCGGGTGGGCGAGGTGTACAACATCGGTGGTCAGGCGGAGCGGCGCAACATCGAGGTGGTCCGCCTGCTGTGCGAACTGCTCGAGGAGATGGCCCCCGACAGGCCGGCGGGGGTGCAGCGGTATGCCGACCTCATCACCCATGTGGCGGACCGTCCGGGGCACGACCAGCGCTACGCGCTCGATACCGGAAAGATCGAGCGCGAGCTGGGGTGGAGGCCGAAAGAGAGCTTCGAGACGGGGTTGCGCCGGACGGTGGAGTGGTATCTGGAGCGGCGTTGAGGCGTGCTCACGAGAGAAAGGTTTTCTGGACACTCATCATGCCGATGTGCGCAGGTCAAATCACCTTCGAGAACCGCTGCATGGTCTGCCCGCCAAGGTATCGGTCGAACGGCATGCAGATGTTGCGGATCAGCAGGCGGCCGCGCGGCAGGACGCGGAGGCCGGCATCACTCATCTCGATCAGGCCGTCGGCCACCATGGGCTGCAGACGCTCGAGTGCGTGGGCGAAGTAGTCCTGGACATGGATGCCGTGGCGGGCGCCGAAGCTCGCGTAGTCGAGGCCGAACTGGCAGATCAGTTCCATGATCAGGTCGCGGCGGATATGGTCGTCCTCGGTCATGCGCAGGCCGCGCTCGATCGGCAGGCGGCCCTCCTTGAGCGCCGCCTCGTAAGCCTCCATCTCCTTCACGTTCTGGCTGTAGCAGCCGGCCACCTGGCTGATCGAGGAGACGCCAAAGGCCAACAGGTCGCACTCGGCGTGGGTGGTGTAGCCCTGGAAGTTGCGGTGCAGGCTGCCCTCGCGCTGGGCGATGGCGAGGCTGTCGTCGGGCAGGGCGAAGTGGTCCATGCCGATGAACACGTAGCCCGCGGCGGTCAGGTGCTCGATGGACGCCTGGAGGATGGCGAGCTTCTCGGCCGGGGCGGGTAGGTCGGCCTCGTTGATCCGCCGCTGCGGCTTGAAGCGGGTCGGCAGGTGGGCATAGTTGAACACCGACAGGCGGTCGGGGCGGGCCTCCAGCACCCGATCCAGCGTTTTCAGGAAGCTGGTCACATGCTGGTGCGGCAGGCCGTAGATCAGGTCGATGCTCACCGAGTGGAAGCCCTCGGCGCGCGCGGCGTCGAGCACGGCGAAGGTCTCCTCCGGCGACTGGATGCGGTTGACGGCCTGCTGCACCTTCGGGTCGAAGTCCTGCACGCCGAGGCTCATGCGGTTGAAGCCGAGCTCGCGCAGGAGTTTGACCGTCTCGGCATTGGCCTCGCGTGGGTCGATCTCGATCGAGTATTCGCCTTGGTCATCGTCGCGCAGCCGGAAGCGCGCGCGGGTGGCGGCCATCAGGCGGCGCATTTCGTCGCCAGACAGGAAGGTCGGGGTGCCGCCGCCCCAGTGCAGTTGGTCGACGACGCGGGAGGTGTCCACGTCGCGGGCGACGAGGTCCATCTCTTGCTCGAGCAGGTCAAGGTAGGGCGCGGAGCGGGCGCGGTCCTTGGTGGCGATCTTGTTGCAGGCGCAGTAGAAGCAGACCGTGTCGCAGAACGGGATGTGAAAGTAGAGCGACAGCGGGCCGCCGAGGGTGTTGCTGCGTGCGAGGGCCTCGCGGTACTCGGCCTCGCCGAAGCCTTCGTGGAACTGCACGGCGGTCGGGTAGGAGGTGTAGCGCGGGCCGGCGGTGTCGTAGCGCTTGAAGAGGTCGGCGTCGAAGATGAGGTCTTGGTTCATGTGCGGCTACAATGCGCCGCATCTTTAGCGGTGCGGCGTGATGGACGAGTTATTGAAGGCCCTAGACTACTTTGGCGTTGTGGTTTTTGCCATCAGTGGCGGGCTGACGGCCGCGCGCAAGGGCATGGACCTGGTGGGTTTTGCCCTGATCGGCACCGTGACCGGCATCGGCGGCGGCACCCTGCGGGACCTTTTGCTCGACAAGCCGGTCTACTGGCTGACCGAATGGGAGTACGTGCTCTTGACGGTGCTGGCCGCCTGGAGCGTGTTCCTGTTCGCCCGCGCCTTCACCACGCGCACCGCGGCCGCGTGGCTGAACTGGGCGGACGCCGTGGGGCTCGCGGCGTTCAGCCTGATCGGCGCCCAGGCGGCGCTGGCGGTGGGCACGTCGCCCTTCATCGCGGTGGTGATGGGCATGATGACCGCAAGCTTTGGCGGCCTGATCCGCGACATGCTGTGCAATGAGCCGCCGATGATCCTGCACCGCGAGGTGTATGCCTCGGCGGCCGCCCTCGGGGCGATCGTGTTCGTTGTGCTGCACGAGCTGGCGGCGCCGGCCCTGCTGACCCTGACGGCCGGGTTCTTCACCGCCCTGATCGTGCGCGGCCTGGGGATCGTCTACGGACTGCACCTGCCGGCCTTCCCGAGGAGTGAAGCCTGATGGACGCGCTTGAAATCCGTGGCCTGACCAAGACCTACCGCAGTGGCACGCAGGCCCTCGCCGGCATCGACCTGACCGTCCCCGCTGGCGATTTCTTCGCCCTGCTCGGGCCGAATGGGGCCGGCAAGACCACGACCATCGGCGTGCTGTCCTCGTTGGTCACGCCGACCGCGGGCGAGGTGCGGGTGTTCGGTCATGACCTTGCGCGCGAGCGGGCGAGGGTCAAGTCGCTGATTGGTCTGGTGCCGCAGGAGTTCAACTTCAACGGTTTCGAGCCGGTGGAGGAGATCGTCCGCCACCAGGCCGGATTTTACGGCGTGGCGCGCGGCGAGGCGCGCCGCCGCACCGCCTGGCTGCTGCAGGAGTTGGGTCTGGCCGACAAGGCGCGTAGCCAGGCGCGCCAGCTCTCCGGGGGCATGAAGCGTCGCCTCATGATCGCCCGCGCCCTGGCCCATCGGCCGCGCCTGCTGATCCTCGACGAGCCGACCGCCGGGGTGGATGTCGAGCTGCGGCGTGGGATGTGGGACTTCCTCACCCGTCTCAACCGCGAGGAGGGGGTGACCATCCTCTTGACCACCCACTACCTGGAGGAGGCCGAGGCCCTGTGCCGCCATGTCGCCATCATCGACGGCGGGCGGATCGTGGTGAGCCGCCCGCTGCGCGAACTGCTCGAGCAGTTGCCGGAGGAGAGTTTCGTGCTCGACCTGGTGGAGCCCATCGCCCAGGCGCCGGTGATCCCCGGGGTGCGCCTGCATCGGGTCAACCCCGGAACCCTGGAGCTGGAAGTCCGCCGCGGTCAGCCGCTGGATCAGGTCTTCGCCGCGCTGCACGCGGCCGGGGTGCGGGTGATGAGCCTGCGCAACAAGAGCAACCGCCTGGAGGCCCTGTTCATGAAGCTCACCGGCCATGGCGTGGAGGATGAGGCATGAATCTTGTCCTCGAATGGCGCGCCCTGTGGACCCTGCTCGAGCGCGAGACCCTGCGCTTTGTGCGCATCTGGCCGCAGACCATCATCCCGCCGATGGTGACCACCGCGCTCTACTTCATCATCTTCGGCGGCCTGATCGGCGCGCGCGTGGGCGAGGTCGGCGGGGTGCGCTACATGGACTTCATCGCTCCAGGGCTCATCCTCATGGCGGTGATCAGCAACAGCTACGCCAACGTGGTCTCCTCCTTCTTCAGTGCCAAGATGCACCGCCACATCGAGGAGCTGATGGTCGCGCCGATGAGCAACCTCAGCCTCATCCTCGGCTTCATGGCCGGCGGCATCGCGCGTGGCCTGGCCGTCGGCCTCGCCGTCACCGCCGTCACCTTGCTGTTCACCGACCTTGCGGTGCACGACTGGGGGCTGGCCATCCTGGTCATGCTGCTGACCGCAGCGGCGTTCTCGCTCGCCGGCATGCTGAACGCCATCTTCGCCAAGACCTTCGACGATATCTCCATCATCCCGACCTTCGTCCTCACCCCGCTGACCTACCTGGGCGGGGTGTTCTTCAGCATCGATCTGCTGCCGCAACCGTGGCGCGAGATCGCCCTGTTCAACCCCCTGCTGCACATGATCAACGCCTTCCGCCAGGCCGTGCTCGGGGTGTCGGATGTGCCCGCGGGGTTGGCCCTGGCGCTGCTGGCCGGCCTGCTCGTCGTGCTGCTGGGGGCGTGCGTGTTCATCCTGCGCAAAGGCTGGGGGCTGCGCGGCTGATCCCGATGTGGGAGCGACGCCCTCGTCGCGATCACCATTGCAGACCATCGGCCCGGGGGCGGACCTCCTGCGGGGGCATGAGAGGGCTTGCATTGGCAGGTCCCAGCCCCTACAGTGCGCCCCGAGTCGGCCAGACCATCGCTGTGTCCCTTGCGGGCATGGAGGAAAGTCCGGGCTCCATAGGGCAGGGCGCCAGGTAACGCCTGGGGGGTGCGAGCCCACGGAAAGTGCCACAGAAAACATACCGCCTACGTCCGCAAGGACCGGTAAGGGTGAAAAGGTGCGGTAAGAGCGCACCGCGAACGCTGGTAACAGCGTCGGCAGGGAAAACCCCGTCCGGAGCAAGACCAAATAGGGGGACATCGATGCGGCCCGCAGAGTCCCCGGGTAGGTTGCTCGAGCCGCGTGGTGACACGCGGCCCAGATGAATGATGGTCCTCGACAGAACCCGGCTTATCGGCTGACTCGACTTCTTCCAGGCGCCCTCCCTCGCGGAGGGCGTTTTCTTTTAAACCCGGATCTCAATACCTGCGCTTAAGTGACTGAATTGCGTGGGTATGTGGGTTGCGTTTTTCGCTTATTAGACGCTGCTAACCCATTGTGAATAAAGAATTTTTTCTTGGAATGCAGTTGCGGATGCCGAGGTGGGTGGATATAGTGGTGGCAAGTGGAAATAAGTGGGAAAAGGTGGGGCTTCCGCCATGTTCCGTGGGATCAGCAACCTCAGCCTTGATGCCAAAGGGCGTCTCGCGGTGCCGACGCGCTACCGCGAGCCCTTGGCTGCGCAATGCAATGGCGAGCTGATCATCACCATCGACACCGAGGAGCGCTGCCTGGTCCTCTATCCCATGCCGGTCTGGCTCGAGATCGAGCGACAGATCGACGCCCTCTCCGGACTCAACCGCAAGGTCAGCCGCATCAAGCGCATGCTGATCGGCCACGCCACTGAAGTCTCCCTTGATGCCAACGGCCGCCTGCTGGTACCCCCCGAGTTGCGTGATCACGCCGGCCTGACCAAGGGTGCGGTGCTGGTGGGGCAGGGCAAGAAATTCGAGCTGTGGGACGAGGACACCTGGCGCGCGGCGCGCGAGGCCTGGCTGGCGGACGACGAGGACGAGGACGAGGGGCCCGCGGCGTTGGAGCAGATCGCGCTATGACGGTTCCTGCGGCCCATCTCCCGGTCATGCTGGACGAGGTGCTCGAGGCGCTCGGGCTGCGGCCCGATGGCATCTATGTGGATGGCACCTTCGGCCGCGGTGGTCACAGCGGGGCCATTCTCGAGCGCCTGGGGGCGGCCGGCCGTCTGATCGCGCTGGATCGCGACCCAGACGCGGTGGCCGAGGCGCGCCGCCGCTTCGGCATGGATCCGCGCTTCACCATCGTCCACGCCCCCTTCTCATCCCTGCGCAAGGCGCTTGAGCCGCTGGGTGTGTGGGGGCGGGTCGATGGCCTGCTGCTCGACCTGGGTGTGTCCTCGCCCCAGCTGGACGAGGCCGAACGCGGCTTCAGCTTCATGCGTGACGGCCCGCTCGACATGCGCATGGATCCCTCGCATGGCGAGAGCGCTGCCGATCTTCTTGCGCACATCGACGAGGCTGCGCTTGCCGACATCCTCTGGCGCCTCGGCGAGGAGCGCTTCTCGCGCCGTATCGCCCGTGCCATCGTCCAGGCACGGGGCGAGACCCCGATCACCCGTACCGCCCAGCTGGCCGAGATCATCGCCTCCGCCGTGCCCAGGCGCGAGCCCGGCAAGCATCCGGCCACGCGCAGCTTCCAGGCCCTGCGCCTGTGGATCAACCAGGAGCTGGCGGAACTCGAGGCGGTGCTGCCCCAGGCGCGCGAGGCGCTCGCCATCGGCGGCCGCCTGGCGGTGATCAGCTTCCACTCGCTGGAAGACCGCATGGTCAAGCATTTCCTGCGCGGCGAACCGGCCCCCGACCTGCCGCGCGAGATCCCGCTCGCGGTCGAGCGTCCCCCCGCCGTCTGGCGTCTGATCGGCCGGGCGCAAAAGGCCTCCGCCGCCGAAGTGAAGGCCAATCCGCGCGCCCGCAGTGCGGTGCTGCGCGTGGCGGAGAAGCTGGCATGAGGCTGGTGGCGCTGCTGCTGTGGCTTGGTTGCCTGCTGTCCGCCATCGGCGTGGTGCAGGCCGAGCACCGCGAGCGCAAGTATGTGCTCGCGCAGGAGAAGGCCGTCCAGCATCGCGACGAACTCGAGATCGAATGGGAGCGCCTGCAGCTGGAGGAGGCAGCCCTGGCTGCCCACGGGCGGGTGGATGCCCTCGCCCGCGAGCGCCTGCACATGGGGCCCCCTGGGCGTGATGCCGTGTCGATGGTGGTGCGATGACTGGGCTTCGCGCACTCATGCGGGCGGTGGGGCGTTGCGGCTGGCGTTATGGCACGGTCGTCGTGCTGTTCTTCGCGCTGGCCAACGTCATGCTTTGGCGCGCGGTCTATCTCAAGATCACCGAGCGCGACTTCCTCGAGCAGCAGGGCGGCATGCGCTACGAGCGCGTGCAGGAGATCTCCGCGCACCGTGGACAGATCCTCGACCGCAACGGCGAACCGCTGGCGGTCAGTACGCCGATGGAGACGGTGTGGGTCAATCCGCGCGAGCTCATGCCTGCGATCGACCGCGTGCCCGAGCTGGCGCATGCCCTGGGGCTCGAGGCCAGCCGGCTGCGCGCCCAGGTGCAGCAGAACGCCGAGCGCCGCTTCCTCTACATCAAGCGCCAGATCACCCCCGAGGAGGGGGCGCAGGTCAAGGCGCTGCGCATTCCCGGGGTCAACACCCGCCGGGAATACCGGCGTTTCTACCCGACCGGCGAGGTGACCGCGCACATCCTCGGCTTCACCAACATCGATGACGAGGCGCTGGAAGGCATCGAACGCACCTACGACCACTGGCTGCGCGGCGAGCCGGGCGCGCGGCGTGTCATCAAGGACCTGCACGGCGGCGTGATCGAGACCCGCGAGCTGATCCGCGAGGCCCGTCCGGGCAACGACCTGGTGCTGTCGCTCGATCGTCGCCTGCAGTACCTCGCCTACCGCGAGCTCAAGGCCGCCGTGCAGGCGAACAAGGCCAAGGGCGGTACCGCGGTGCTGCTCGATGTGCGCACCGGCGAGATCCTCGCGATGGTCAACCAGCCCTCCTTCAATCCGAACGATCGCACCAGCATCCGTCCGGACCTGACCCGCAACCGCGCGGTGATCGATGCCTTCGAGCCGGGCTCGACCATGAAGCCGTTCTCGGTGGCGGTGGGGCTGGAGAGCGGCAAGTTCAGACCGGACACGCCGATCGACACCCACCCCGGCACCATGCGGGTGGACCGCTTCACCATCCGCGACCATCACAACTATGGCCTGCTGGACGTGACCGGCGTGATCCGCAAGTCGAGCAACATCGGCGTGACCAAGATCGCCATGGCAGTCGGCCCGGAGGCGCTGTGGGGTTTCTACGATTCGCTCGGCCTGGGGCGGGTATCGGGCACCGGCTTCCCCGGCGAGTCGAGCGGGCGCCTGCGTCATTTCCGTGACTGGAATGCCTCCGACATCGCCACCCATGCCTACGGTTACGGCATGAGCGTGACCGCCCTGCAGCTGGTGCGCGCCTACGGCGCGATCGCCCATGACGGGGTGCTGATGCCCGTCTCCTTCCTCAAGGTGGAGCAGCCCCCCGAGGGCAAGCGTGTGATGGATGCACCCGTGGCCGTGGCCCTGCGTACCATGATGGAAGAGGTGGTCAAGGCCGGCGGCACCGGCACCAAGGCACAGGTGTCCGGCTACCGCGTGGCGGGCAAGACCGGCACCGCGCACAAGTCGGAGGCCGGCGGCTATGCGGAGGACAAGTACGTGTCCGTGTTCGCGGGGCTCGCGCCGGCCTCCAACCCCCGCCTCGCGCTGGCGATCATGATCGACGAGCCCGGCACCGGGGTGTACTACGGTGGCCAGGTGGCCGGCCCGGTATTCTCCGCGATCATGGAAGAGGCCCTGCGCATCCTCAATGTCGCGCCCGATGCCATGACTCCGGCCACGGTGGTCAGTGCGCCGTCAACGGGGGGGCAGGGCTGATGGCCATGCTGCTCTCGCGTCTCCTGGATGGGCTGGTCCCGGTCGAAGCCAAGGATGATCGACCGATCCTCGGCCTGTGCGCCGACAGCCGCCGCGTCCAGCCGGGCCATCTGTTCATCGCCCGCCGGGGCGAGCGCTTCCACGCCCTCGATCATGCGCCGGAGGCCGTCGGCCGCGGGGCGGTCGCCATCCTGGCCGCCGAGGGCGATGCCGCCGGGCTGCGCGCCGCCCTCGGCGTGCCGGTGTTCGTGCTGGAGGACCTCGTTCCGGCGCTCGGCAAGCTGGCTGATCGCTTCCACGACGAGCCGTCCAAGGCGGTGCGCGTGATCGGCGTCACCGGCACCAACGGCAAGACCTCGGTGACCCACTTCATCGCCCAGGCCCTCGCCCTGGCGGGGCAGCCTTCCGGCCTCATCGGCACCCTCGGCATGGGGCCGTGGGATGCGCTGCGTCCGGCCACCCACACCACCCCGGATGTGCTCGCCGTGCACGCGGAGCTTGCGCGCCAGCGCGAT
>FWPV01004939.1_pt1 | contig 27369 bp, 22 predicted proteins | sample 2228371 | NCBI WGS metagenome assembly FWPV01 (sample SAMEA103939776, study PRJEB20133) | metagenome
GTGCGGTTCGACAGGCTCACCGCAAGTGGGGAAACCCGGTTTCCCCATCTCTCAACCGCTGGTGGGAGCGGCTGGCGCCCCCACAGGCAGGGGGATGGGGAAACCCGGTTTCCCCGGTTCCCAACCGCTGGTGGGAGCGACTGGCGCCCCCGCAGGCAGGGGTGCGGTTCGACAGGCTCACCGCAAGAGGGGAAACCCGGTTTCCCCATCTCTCAACCGCTGGTGGGAGCGACTGGCGCCCCGATGGGCAGGGGAATGGGGAAACCCGGTTTCCCCGGTTCCCAACCGCTGGTGGGAGCGGCTGGCGCCCCGATGGGCAGGGGTGCGGTTCGACAGGCTCACCGCAGGTGGGGAAACCCGGTTTCCCCGTATGTTCACCTCAGCCGATGGGCCTGGCGGCGCTGTTCAATCGCGGAGACCCGCGCGGAGCAGGAGCTGGTAGGCGATCAGCAGTTGCACCAGGCCAAGGGCGTGGCTCTGGCGCAATTCGCGGCCGTGGAGGTACAGGCCGATCTGTTCGGGGCGCAAGTAGCTGAGGCCGGGGAGGTTGGCCCAGATCACCTCTTCGACGGCGGCGGCCTGCGCGGCGCTGATTGAGCCGTCAATCTCAAAGATCTCGGTGAGTCGTCCCTCGTCGCGGCCAACACGCAGGCGCAGGGCGGGGGGCTGGATCTGCCGCGCGAGCACGGGGCTCAGATCGGGGTAGGTCAGGGTGGGCCGGAGGACCAGGCGCACGTTCAGGTGGCCATCGGGGCCTTCACCGTTGGGATAGAAGCGTACCACGAGGTCGGCCCAGCCCCGCTGGGGCTGGATGAACTCGACGGAATCGGCGCGGCTGCGGGCAATCTCGGCGCGCACCTGCTCCGGGGTATAGCCACGTAGCACACAGTCGCGCTGGATCTTCCAGCGCTCGCGCAGTTCCTCGGGAGGATCGAGAAAGACTTTGACGTGGTAGGGCTCGCGCAGGCGCGGCGTGGCCAGCCCCAGCAACCCCTCGGCGATAATGAAGGGCGCCGGGTCAAGCCGCTGACGCCCGTCAAAATCGCCGGTGGCGTGGTTGTACACCGGTTTGACGATGGGTTCGCCACTGGCCAGGCGATGGAGGTGTTCCTCCATCAGCTCGATGTGGTTGCAATCGGGATGCAGGGGGGTGAGGCAGCGCCGTTCTCGTTCCGCCCGGCTGTAGCGGTGGTAGTCATCGAGGCTGAGCGTCGTTACCCGGTCGGGCCCGAGAATAGCGGCAATGCCCGTGCTGAGCGTCGTCTTGCCCGCCGCGCTGTCGCCAACCACTGCCAGGATAACGGGCCGCTGCTGCATACCCCACACCACTGCGCTCAAAGGAACCATGTTCAATACATCACATGGTCCTCTTCCTTCAGTATACCCCTCTGGCGCGGGTGGGACGACCGCACGGGGGGCGGTTTCGACCTACCTAGTCGGGTAGGGCAGGTGGGGTCAGGCCGGTTATACCGTTTTAGATTGTAGATTTTAGATTGCAGATTGTTGAGTGTATCTGTTCACATCCGGGGCAAGGCGTGACCCCGGGTGCGCGGGCGTCCCGCCCGCAATGATCTGGATGTGGGCAAGATGCTCGCGCACCCCGGAGAAGTGTGAACACGTACTTCTAGCTCAACCAATCGCTTCCGCCACAGTTTGACATGCCGTCCTGACGCCTTCGCATGCTGGCCAACGCCCCTCGATCAGCCGATCAACACGGAGTAAATTGTTGCGGATGGGTTTGTCCCGGGAGGGCTGCGCTCTCCCGGACCCTGCTGCGCGGGCTATGTTCACCTGAGGCGCTTACCCTGCCGGGACGGTGACCGTCCGAAGGTGCTCAAGCACAAAGCGGCGGGCGCGCGCGGCCCGCTCGAGGGTGACGTGCTCGATGACCAGGGGCGCGCTGATCTCGGCGCGGACAACGGCGCCCAGGAAGGTTGGATAATCCAGGATGCCTTCGCCTGGACCGGGCAGGTCGAGGGCCGCGCCACGCAGGCGCATATCCTTGAGGTGGATCAGGCTAGTGTAGGGGGCGAGCGCGGCGACGAGGGGCGGCAGCAATTCACTCTGCTGCTGCCACATACCGGGGGTCAGCAGGTTGGGCGGATCGAGCACCACCCGGACGTAGGGTGAGCCGACTTCTTCACAGAAGGCGACGATCCGTTCGGGCGTATCGAGGACGTGGGCGAAGAACGGCTCGATCACCAGAATGGCGTCGCTGGCATCGAGGAGCGGAAAGAGGTCATCTACGGCGCGGCGCAGCGTATCCCAGGCGGCAAGGCCCTGGTTCTCCGGGTGTTCTTCCAGCAGGCTCGGGGCGAAGGTGCCGCTCCAGGTAACCACGCGCCGGGCGTCGAGCACGGGCAGCAGGGCGATCAGATCGGCCAGCGCCGCCTGGGTGAACCCCATTGGCGCATCGGTGGGCCGCAGCGGGTTGGCGTACCCCGAAACGGCGACGATCTCGATGCCGTTCCTGGCGGCAGCGCGGTATACGCGACGCGCCAGGGGCGCGTCGCAGCCGGCGGGGAAGTGGACCTGCACCGCCCCGAAGCCCAGTTCCGCCACCTGCTCGAAGAGACGCAGCGCGTCGCGGTCCGGGTGAACATCGATCCAGATGCCGAGTTGCATAGGAACTTGCCCGATACAGGGATGCAACCAGATTCTCCCGGGAGGGCGCAGCCCTTCCAAACCCTTCCGGCGCGGGAGGCGTGCCACTCCGATGGGCAATTATACGCGATCCTGTTTGGAGCGCGGCAACGCTGTCACTCGCGCCGGGAGCGCAGGGCGTTCTGTGGGGAGCGCAGCCGTAATGGCGACCACCCTGCGGCGCGGAGGTGCGCGCCGATGTCTACGCGCAGCCCGGTGCGCGAGGAGGCCACGGCCGCCGATGTCAGGGCCAGGCTGTGGATATTATCTTCGCCGTCCGGCTCAGGCAGCGCCTCGCCCCACAGGGCGCGGGTGAAGATATCCAGGCCGCGGGCCAGGCCCATCGGTTCCAGGCGCGGCACCTCCAGGGGATGCGGCGTGTCGCTTTCACCGGGGTAGAACCAGACCGTTTCGTCTTCCCGCAGGAGCAGGGCGCCGTCCGACCCGGCCACGATCAGTTCGCCGTCCCACGAGCTACGCGGACCGCGGGCGACCCAGCTCCCGAAGTAACTGACCGGGATATCGCCTTCCAGCAGCAGGTCCACGGTGGCACACGAATTACCGCGGAACCAGCTCCAGGCCGGCCGGAAGCTGTGGGCAAAGACGCGCTGCCCGTTGCGTCCGGCGATGAAGCGAATGGTATCGAAGTGATGAATGGCGAGGTCTTCGATGAGCACCTCGGGCATGGTGTCGCGCCAGCCACCGAAGCGGAAGGGCACGCGGAACTGGCAGGTGATGTAGCCCAGATCGCCGATCATCCCTGCACGGACGGCGTTGCGCAGGGCGACGATGTGGGGCAGCCAGCGCCGGCCCTGGCCGACCATCAGCAGCGCCCCGTTTTGCCGGGCGGCCCGGAGCACAGCCACCCCATCGGTGAGGCTGGAGGCCAGCGGCTTTTCGCAGAACACTGGCAGGCCCCGGTTCAACGCGGCGACGCTGATCGCGCGGTGGGTCTCGGGCGGCGTCACCACCAGAACGGCATCGGCCGCCACCAGCTCAAAGGCGGCGTCGGCATTTCCAAAGCGACGTTCCTCGGGAACGCCGAAGGCGTCGCCGGCGGCGTTGAGCCGATCAGGCACAATATCAACCAGGGCGGCGATGGTCCAGCGCGGGTCAGCGCGCAGCGTTTCCAGCCAGGTTCGCCCCATCACGCCCGTTCCGACCACTATCATTTGAAGGGGGGTGTGCATATGGCACCTCGTTGCCCGCGGGTAAGGATTATGCAATGTCTCGCTGCACAGGAGAATAACGTGTATTGTAGCAGACCTGAGGTGAAAATACGGGGAAACCGGGTTGCCCCAGGCCCCTGCCCGGGGGAGGGTTTGGGAGGGCGTAGCCCTCCCACGTCGCTTTCGAGGGGGGTGGGGAAACCGGGTTTCCCACCCCCTGCCTGAGGTGAACATCGGGGAAACCGGGTTTCCCCGCGCCCCTGCCTATGGGGGCGCCTGGCGCCCCCAACCGCGGTTGGGGGATGGAGAAACCGGGTTTCCCCTATCCCCTGCCCGGGGGAGGGTTTGGGAGGGCTACGCCCTCCCACGTCGCTTTCGAGGGGGGGTGGGGAAACCGGGTTTCCCCACCCCCTGCCTGCGGGGATGGCTGCCGAAACCATTATCCAACGCTGGTATAATGGCGCCGTCAACGAGAGAGCGGAGGGACCTATGACGACCGTCAGTGGCGCCGGTGTGGCTGATGCGCGCGCTCGGAACCGTATCCTGCTGGTGCTGTTTGTCGGGGTGTTTATGTCGGCGCTTGACGCGGCGGTGATCGCGCCCGCGGTACCTGCCTTGCGCGCCGCCTTCAGTGTGGACAACAGCCAGATCGGGATGCTCACGATTGTCTTCGTGCTGTTCACGATGAGCAGCACCACGCTCATGGCCAGTCTGGGCGACCGGTACGGGCGCCGGCCGGTCTTTCTGCTCTGCGTGGCCGGATTTGCCCTGGGTTCGTTGTGGATCGCGCTGGCGCCGACGTTCTGGATGGTACTGCTCGGGCGGGCGGTTCAGGGCTTCAGCGCCGGGGGCGTGTCGCCGCTGGCAAGCGCGGTGGTGGGTGATGCGTTCCCGCCAGCGGAGCGCGGCAAGGCCCTGGGGTTGATCGGGGCGACAGTGGGGATGGCGTTTCTGCTGGGGCCGCTGGTGGCTTCGGTAATCCTGGTGGTGCTGAGCTGGCACTGGATCTTCCTGATCAATCTGCCCATTGCGGCGCTGGTGATCTGGCTGGGGCTGCGCAACCTGCCGGTGACCCGCGCCGAAGGTAGCCAGCCGCCGCTCGACTGGGCGGGGATCGTGATCATCGCGGTGATGCTGTCGTGTCTGACCCTGGGCATCAACCGGGTGCTCGATACGGTGCTCGGACGAACGTTGTGGCCGTACCTGCTGGCTGCCGCGGGGCTATGCGTGCCTCTGCTGATTGCTGTCGAGCGGCGCGCCGCGCGCCCGGTGGCGCCGCTGGATCTCTTCAACTCGCGGCAGATCGCCCTGACCTACATCCTCTGCGTTGGGGCAGGGTTTGCCATGGGCAGCGTGATCTTTGTCTCCTCGGTCGCGGTGGCGGCTCTGGGCTTCGCCCCGGAGCGCGCCGGTTTGCTGCTGATGCCGATGGTCGCCGTCTCGTCGGTCGGGTCGGTGGTCTTCGGGCGCCTGCTCAACCGGCTTGGCTCGCGCCGGGTGCTGATCATTGGCTTCAGCAACGTGGCCCTGGGCTCGGCGCTGCTGAGCCTGGCCAGCGCCGGGCTGTGGATGTTCCTGATCGCCAGCGCCCTCATCGGTCACGGGGTGGGCATCGTGGTCGGAGGCACTCTGCGCACGATCGTGCTGAACGAGGTGGCGCCGCAGCAGCGCGGGGCGGCCCAGGGCCTGGTCAATGTCGGGATCGCTGTGGGCAACCTGCTGGTGGTAGCATTGCTGGGTTTTGTGGCCGACGTGTTTGGCGGCGGCATAGCGGGCCTGGGGGCCGCCTATCTGACCTCAGCAGCCGTGACGGGTGCGATGACGCTGCTGAGCTTCGGGCTGCGCCCCCACGGTGAGGAGCAGGTGGTGATCGCCGCCGGTCAGCGGGTGTCGTAATCGCTGGTTAGAACTTGACCTTGCCCAACTCGCTCTCGAGTCGTTGCACCACTGTGCGCAAGACCTTGATGCGCGCATAGTGCTTGTCCTCAGCCTCGACGATCGTCCACGGGGCGGCAGGGGTGGAGGTGCGGAGGAGCATTTCGTCGGCGGCCTCTTCGTAGAGCGCCCATTTTTCGCGGTTGCGCCAGTCCTCAGCAGTTAGTTTCCAGGCTTTGTAGGGCACATTGCGGCGCGCTTCGAAGCGTCGCAGTTGCTCCTCGGGGCTGATATGCATCCAGAACTTGCAGATGATCGTGCCAGAGTCGATCAACTGGCGCTCGAACTCGTTAATCTCCACATAGGCGCGCCGCCACTCGTCGGGGCTGGCGAAGCCTTCGACGCGCTCGACGAGGACGCGCCCGTACCAGGATCGGTCGAAGATGGCGAACTGGCCGCGCGGCGGCAGGCGCCGCCAGAAGCGGTAGAGGTAGTGTCGCACCTTGTCTTCGCCGGTGGGGGCGGCGATAGCGTGGACGATATAGCTGCGCGGGTCGAGCTCGGCGGTCAGTCGCTGGATGGTGCCGCCCTTCCCCGCGGCGTCCCACCCTTCGAAGACGATCACGGCGGGGCGTTTCTGCTGGTAGAGTTGCAGGCCGAGGAGGTGCAGCCGGGCTTGCAGTTGCTTGAGTTCGCGCGCGTAGCGTTTCTCGTCCATGCGCAGGCTGAGGTCCACGTGTTTGAGGATGGCGGGCAAGGGCTGGCGGATCGGCACGGAGTTGTAGCTCAGCGCCAGATCGGGCGGCGGCTCGCGCAGTGACAGGTGGTTGCGTTCGCGATAGGCGCCGCTGGCGAGATCGGGGCCCTGTGAATGGGCCGAGCGAGCCACAGGCACGGCGCGCCGCCCGAGGCGCGCCTCGAGGGTGGCAATCACCGCCTGGAACATGGCCACGCGGGCGTAGTACTTGTTGTTGGCCGGGATGACGTGCCAGGGCGCAGCCGGCGTATTGGTGCGCGCCAGCATATCCTCGACCGCCGCGGCGTACTCCTCGTAGTGGCGGTGTTGCCAGCGGTCCTCGTCGGTTACCTGGTAGGCGGTCAGGGGATTGGCGGTAAGCCGCTCGAAGCGGCGTCGCTGCTCCTTTCTGGAGATGTGCAGCCAGAGCTTGACGATCTCCGCGCCGTCGTCGGTTAACTGGCGTTCCATCGTCACGACATCTTCGCAGCGTTGTCTCCAGCGTGCCGCATCGCCGCCGCGCACGCGCTCGGCAAGCATCTCGCGGTACCACGAGCGGTCAAAGACGGCGATCTCGCCATAGGCGGGGAGCTTGAGCCAGAAACGGTACAGCCAGGGGTACTGCTGCTCGGAGGTGCGCGGCGGGGTGATGGGGTAGACCCGCAGGCCTCGTGGGTCGAGCCGGCTTGAGAGGACGCTGATGGTGCGTACCTTGGCCGTTCCGGCCCACCCTTCGAAGACGATCAGTACCGGAACCCCCGCTTCCAGCACGGCCTGCTCCATGTCGAACAGGCGGGCCTGCAATTCCGGGAGCGCCTGGCGGTACTCGCGCTTGCTCAGGGCCAGGTTGAGATCAATCTGATCCAGCATGGCTGACTCTCACCTTCCAGCCTGACAATCAGGTGACGGGGCGTTGCGGGTGGGGAGGTCAAACCCTCTCCGCGCCGAACCCGTCACAGGTGTCCGGGTACCTACTACCAACTACCGTTGATGATGCCGCATTGCTTGAAGCGGTTTCAGGCTTTGTGCTGCCCAGCGTGGCAATCCACAATCCAAAATCTAAAATGGTATACGACGAGGGTCACCGCTGTTCTCCGGGCACTGCGCCCTCACACAGGAGAACACCGGTTCCTCCTGCTTTGCGTTCGTATTCAGCAGCAACTCTGGATGGGATCTGGTTTATTGTAGCACGGTGTTGTTGGGAAGCAAGACCGGAACGGGACGTACAAACGCCAGGAGGCGCAGCGCCGCTGCGCCTCTCCCGAACTCTTCCCTCAGGCAGGGGCGTGGGGAACCCCGGTTTCCCCGTGGCCCAACCGCGGTTGGGAGCGGCTGGCGCCCCCACTGGCAGGGGTGCGGTTCGACAGGCTCACCGCAAGTGGGGAAACCCGGTGTCCTCGGATGGTCACCGCAGGCAGGGGGCTGGGGAAACCCGGTGTCCCCGGATGGTCACCGCAGGGAGGGGGATGGGGAAACCCGGTGTCCCCAGTTCCCCACCGCGGGTGGGAGCGGCTGGCGCCCCCACCGGCAGGGGTGCGGTTCGACAGGCTCACCGCAAGTGGGGAAACCCGGTTTCCCCGGATGGTCACCGCAGGCAGGGGGATGGGGAAACCCGGTGTCCCCAGTTCCCCACCGCGGGTGGGAGCGGCTGGCGTCCCCACCAGCCGGGGTGCGGTTCGACAGGCTCACCGCAGGTGGGGAAAGCCGGTGTCCCCGGATGGTCACCGCAGGGAAGGGGATGGGGAAACCCGGTGTCCTCGGATGGTCACCGCAGGGAGGGGGATGGGGAAAGCCGGTGTCCCCGGATGGTCACCGCAGGCAGGGGGATGGGGAAACCCGGTGTCCCCGGATGGTCACCGCAGGCAGGGAGATGGGGAAACCCGGTGTCCCCAGTTCCCCACCGCGGGTGGGAGCGGCTGGCGCCCCACCGGCAGGGGTGCGGTTCGACAGGCTCACCGCAAGTGGGGAAACCCGGTTTCCCCGTATGTTCACCTCAGCGAAACAGCGGCGAATGGGGGAACCGCTGGTGGAGCCGGCCGTCGAGGCCCCACCAGTGACCGGAGGGAGTGGCCAGGAGCAGGAGCGAGACGAGAAAGAAGGGGGGCATCGAGGCATTGTAGTAGGAACCGGCGGTGATGTTACTGATCAGAAACAGGGCCAGCGCGGCATTGGGGCGTACTGCCAACCCCAGCAGCATCCCCAGCGCCACGCTCACCTGACCCAGGGTTAGCACCCAGGCCACGGGGCGGTACCATGGGATAGCAAAGTGCTTGAGGTAGGCCGCCGAGAATGACTCGGGATCGATCTCGCTGAGGCGCTGCACAAAGTGCTCACGCATCACAGGGCTTGTCAACCAACCGCGGGTGATCTTGTGGTACGCTCCGTAGAGGAAAAAGGCGCCGAATCCGTAACGCAGGGCCACGACCGTGCCCTTCGCGATGTGCCGCACACGCGGGTTCATCGTTGTCTCCGTGCATGTGAATACTGGTTTGTCAACCAGGTTGTGATGGATAGTTTTTTGCGGGGAGGGCTTCGCCCTCCCACGCCCCCTCCCGCCACGTTCATCACAATTATCTTGGCAGACCAATACGGCACCCCGGCCTATGGTAACGCACCGTGGCATGGCTTCAAGATAAAGAACGATTACGCCGGGGAAAGGTTCAGCAAACAGGGCCGGGTCCGCTCGAACCCTTGCCGTGAGGAGGGCTTGCCACGGCCGTGGACAGGAGGTTGGGGAAACCCGGTTTTCCCGGGTTGGTAGCCGTCACTCCTCGCCGAAATTGTCGGCCACGAGTGCCGCCAGGGCGGCCACCGCGGCCCGGGCATCCTCACCCTCGGCGCGCACGTGGACCCGTTGCCCCGGGAGCACGCCGAGTTTCATCACATCGAGGATACTCCTGGCATTGCCAGCGGGGCGATCGAGCCGGTCGAGGTTACGCACGTAGATGGCGCAGGGGAACCGCGCGGCGGTCTGAACGAACGCGCTGGCCGGGCGCATGTGCAGCCCGACCTTGTTGGTGATGGTCAGGGTCGCTTCGGCGACGGGGGTATCTGACGGTGCACTGGAGACGGTGTTGTCGGTTGGGGCGGGAGGAGGAGGTGGGTCAATGCCCTTGGCTTCGAGGGCCCGGGCAGCAGCGGCAGCCACCCCCGCCAGGTCCACTCCGGGGCGACCGGCCTCAACCGCCGCCAGCACGGCCCCTTCGACCAGCGGCGCTCCGCTGATCAGGTACGGAACCCCGGCCGCTTCCAGGGCCATTTCGGTGCTCATCACCGCGCTGCCCAGGTCCACCAGGGCGAGCACGCCGTCCACACCCCGCAGCGATTCCATCGCTGCGGCGATCAAGTCCACCGAGGTGCCCAGGGCGCCATCGTGGGTGCCGCCGGCTGCGGCGATCCGCGTCTGGCTGCCGGCCATCTGCTCGGCCAGCATCTTCACGCCGTGGGCCACCTCTGCACTGTGCGAGACGATCAGGATTCCGATCATAGATCCTCGATAATACCGGAAAGCAATAGCTATGCGATACGTCCGGCAAATTGTCTGACACGTACCCCGGGGAAACCGGGTTTCCCCAGAGGCCCCTCCCCGGCGGGAGGGTGTGGGAGGGCTGTGCCCTCTCACGTCTCCCCCTACAACAAACCAAGCTTCCCCGCCACATAGACCACCTCGGCCCGATGGTGGACGTTCAGCTTGCGCATGATGTTCCGCAGGTGGAATTTTACCGTACTCTCGCTGATGGCGATCTGCTCGCCAATCTCGCGGTTGGAGAGACCGCAGGCTAGCAGGCGCATGACCTGGTGTTCGCGTTCGGTGAGCAGGGTCTCCCGGGTTTCGCCGGGGTTGGAGAGGCTTTTCATCACCAGCGAGGCGGTGCGGGTATCAAGCGCCGACTCGCCGCGATGAACGGCGCGGACGCTCTTGATAAGGTCAAAGGCATCTACGTCTTTGAGCACGTACCCCCGCGCGCCGCTGCGGATGGCGCGCAGAACGAGCTGATCATCGAGGAAGGTGGTGAGCACAATCACGTTCGTTTGCGGATAGCCGGCGCAGATTGTCTGGCACAGTTCGAGACCGCCCTCAACCCCCTGCGCGCCCAGGCTCAGGTCGAGCAGGACGACATCGGGATGCTCCTGGGCAATGAGGGCCAGGGCCGCGCCCGCATCGCCGGCCTCGCCGGCTACCATAATGCCTGGTTCCAGCTCGAGGATCGAGCGCAGACCATGGCGCACAATGGCATGGTCGTCCACGATCACCAGCCGAATGGGCTTGTTCATACGCACCTCCCGGCTCGGGCCTGCGGATGCGGTGTTCACGACGAAGGCGCGAAGATGACGAACGCTCCGGGATTCGAGGAAGGTTCCCTGTGTCCCGGCTGACAGGGTTAGCGAGCGCCCTGGCGCCGGGTGGATCGGGCTACCCCGGCAGATCCTGAAGCGGGACCACCACGCGCACCTCGGTTCCGCCGACGGGGGGCCGCAGAATGGTCAGCGTACCGCCCAGTTCCTGGACACGTTCGCGCATATTGCGCAGGCCGAAGTGCTGCGCCGTGGGCTCGGGCGTGACGGCGTTGAGGGCCTCTTCGGCGATGCCAACCCCATCATCGGCGATGACCAGGTGGGCAGCGCCGCTGTGGAAGTGGATCGTGATGCTGATCTGCCGGGCGCGGGCGTGCTTGTAGGCGTTGAACAGCGCCTCCTGAGCAATGTAGTACAGACCGCTGGCGAGTTGAACGCTCACCATCGGCGGCACATCCGCCGTATGCAACTGCACGTTCAGATTGGTGGTCTTCTCAAAATCGATCGCCAGTTCGCGCAGGGCGGCCACCAGGCTTGACTGCGCCCCGTTGACCGGGGTGAGCTGGAAGATCGTCGCGCGCATGCGCGTGACTGCGCTGCGGGCCATCTCCTTGGCGTTGCAGATGCGCTCGTAGACCGGCGACTGCGGGTCGAGTTGCACGCGGCACCACTCCAGGTTCATGCCGATGCTGATGAGGTGCTGGGCGACACTATCGTGCAGATCGCGGGCGATGCGGGCGCGTTCGCTATTGAGAATCTCGTTCTGGCGCGCGGCGGCCAGGCGGTGGCGGGCCTTGGCAAGCTGGCGGTTCTTCTCCTCCAGTTCGGTCTTCTGGCGCAGGGCGTCTTCGTAGAGCGCCACGGCCTGCGCGCGGAGGCGTTCGCTCTCTTCGTAGAGGCGCGCATTCTCTACCGCCACTGCGGCCTGGTTGGCCAGGGTGCGCAACACCGACAGCTCGCGTTCGTCCATGGTGAACCCGGCGTGCAACACCACCACCAGCGCGCCGACCACCTGGTCGCTCAACAGCATCGGCGCGCCGAGGACGCGCATCCCGGCGCCGGCTTCGTGCATGACCAGGCCGTGCTGGGCGAGCACCTGGGTGATGGCCCCTTCGATGACGGCCAGATCGGCGCCGGGATCCAGCGGTTCAACCCCGCGAGCGGTGCGGCGCATCCCCCAGCGAGACGTTTCAGGGGCGCTGAGCACCAGCACGGCCAGCGACGCATCGAAGTGCTGGAGCGCCACCTCGACCACGGCCCGGGCCAGGCAGGCGACGCCGCTGGTGGTATTGCAGAGGGCGCCGGAGATCATTGCCACCGAGGCAATCGCCCGGTCGAGCCGGCGTTCATTCTCGCGGTACTCGCTGTAGTAGGTCCGGCGCGAGGCGCTGACGCCGATCAGGCTCTCCAGCAGATGCTCACGATCGCTATCGTCCATACCGCGCACCTCACATTGCCGCGTAGAACAACTCCATCACCGTCTCGACGCTCGCCTCGCGCGGATTGGTGGCCATACAGGCATCGTGCATGGCATTGGCGCTCAGGGTGGGCAGATCGCGCTCCCTGACCCCGAGATCGGCCAGGCGATTGGTCAGACCTATATCGGCGATGAGGGTGCGCACGGCCTCGATGGCCATAGCCCCGGCCTCGAGGGGCGCCAGGCCGGCAACGGGCAGGCCCATCGCCTCGGCAATGGTCGCGTAGCGTTCGGGACAGGCGGGGAGGTTGTACTCCATCACTGTGGGTAACAGGATGGCGTTCAACTCGCCGTGGGGCTGGTCGAGCAGCCCCCCGACCTGATGGGCCATAGCGTGGGTTGCGCCAAGAATAGCGTTGGAGAAGGCCATACCGGCGTGGAGACTACTGCGGGCCATAATCTCCTTCGCCTCCAGATCGGACTGGCTGGCGACCGAGCGGCGCAGCCCGGCGATGGCCAGGGCGATTGCGCGCAGGGAATGGACTTCGGTGAGAAAGGTCGCCGCGAGCGAGACATACGACTCGATGCCGTGGGTCAGGGCGTCCATCCCGGTGCTGGCGGTGAGCCAGGCGTCTTTGGTCGTGAGCAGCAGCGGGTCGGTGAGGGAGATGTCAGGGATGAGCGACTTGCTGATGAGGGTCATTTTGATGCGTCGGCGCGTGTCGGTAATCACCGCAAACTGGGATACATCGGCGCCAGTGCCGGCAGTGGTGGGAATAGCGACCAGCGGCGGCAGGGGCCGGGTGATGCGGTCGATTCCCTCGTAGTCGTGGATGCGGCCGCCGTTAGTGCTGAGCACGGCGATGCCCTTGGCGGCATCAATGCAACTGCCGCCGCCGAGGGCCACCAGCGCATCACAGCGCTGGGCACGGTAGAACGCTGCCCCCGCTTCAACCTCGTAATCCTTGGGGTTTGGCGTAACACCGGTCCAGATCGCGAAATCGAGGCCCTCTTGTTCGATGGCCGGGAGCATCTGCTCGAGCCAGCCGGCAGCAATAATACCGGGGTCACTCACCACCAGCACCCTGGTGGCGCCGAGGCGCCGCGCGGCCTTACCCGCCTGTTCAAGGACGCCACAGCCTACGATGATCTCCGGGAGCGTAAATTTGCAAACCTGCATACTAGCCATCCTTGGCCAGGCGATGTGCCGGGGTAGGGTCAGAAGTGTGCTGGCCCTGTCTACCGCCAGGAGGCTGACCCTGGCAGCGTTCCCGCACCGGAAGAACCCTGCACGATCGCTCGTGCGCAACGTCGCGCATCCTCTATGTCGTACCGACGTATGCCGGGGGTGTACCACTGAACCCTGGCAGCGTTCCCACGCCGGCAGCGCACAGTACGATTGCTCGGGCGCAACGCCGCGCATCCTCCACGGCTTCCTGAAGTTTACCGGGTATGGCCTGGATTATAGATACTTTCTCGCACCCTGTCTAGTCGGACAGGGTATTCTTCTCACCAGTTGTTCAGGCAAGCTTTGCACAGTCAGGGGATGACAGACCGCCACCCTTTCTGCTACAGTGTAGGCTATCCAGATCTACCGAAGTGCAACACCACCCAGGGGATGCCCGTAGGCATGTCGCGCCGTTGAGCGCGCGAGCGAAGGAGGTTCCGTATGGAAAGTAACCCCGTTGGCCTGGAGGAACTCGAAGGAGCGGTTGAGAGTGAGGAAGAGACTGGTCTGATTGACGCGGCGGAGGCGACTGAAGAGGATGCGCCGGAGATCCTGGCCGAACTGGTGATCGAAGAAGTGAGCATTGATGGGATGTGCGGCGTCTACTGAGGTGAACATAGCCCGCGCGCGGGAGGGTTTGGGCGTAGAGATGCGGCGGCGCCGCGCCTCTATGCCCTCCCAGGAAACAACCCGCCAGCGGGGAGGGTTTGGGAGGGCGCAGCCCTCCCAAGAACAATATTCATTCTGGCGTTGTGCGGCGCAGCCGCAAGGATGACTGCCAGCAGGGAGGATGTGGGAGGGCCGCGCCCTTTGCTGGCACCTGTCGATGTGCAGCGAAGCCGTGTAGCCAACCGATGAGCACCTATGCAGCGACTCGAAGGTAAAGTAGCCCTGATTACCGGCGCTGCGCGCGGCCAGGGGCGGGCGCACGCCCTGACCCTGGCGCGCGCCGGGGCCGATATCGCCGCGCTGGACATCTGTCATGATCTGCCGTACCCGCGCTACCACCTTGCCACCAGTGAGGACCTGGAGGCGACTGTGGCCGAGGTGCGCGCCCTGGGACGCCGCTGCCTGAGCCTGACCGCCGATGTGCGGAGCGCCGCCGAGATGGAGGCGGCCGTGCGGCAGACGCTTGACAGCTTCGGGCACATTGACATTCTAATCTGCAATGCCGGTATCGCCGATATGGCCGCCACCTGGGACATTACCGAGGAGTGGTGGGACATCATGCTCGATGTCAACCTGAAGGGTTGCTGGTTGGCAGTGAAGTATGTGGTGCCGCACATGCTGGAGCGCGGGCAGGGTGGGCGGATCGTGATGACCTCGTCGGTGGCGGGGCTGAAGGGGATGGCAGGGCTGGCCCATTACTGCGCCGCAAAGTGGGGCGTGGTGGGGCTGGCGCGCAGCCTGGCAATCGAAGTGGCCCACGCCGGCATTACCGTCAACACCATTCACCCGACCGGGGTTGACACACCGCTGATCACCGGTATGGCCCGGGCCGCTGGCATGCTCCGGCAGGAACTGGTGGATCAACTGCGTGAGGATAACCTGTTGCCCGTGGCCCTGGTAGACCCGCAGGACATTGCCAATGCGGTCCTGTGGCTGGTCTCCGATGAAGCCCGCTATGTTACCGGGTTGGAACTGAAGGTTGACGCGGGCCAGATGATCAAGTGTCCGGCCTAGTGGTCTGCCACGATACTTGTGATGAACGTGGCGGGAGGGGGCGTGGGAGGGCGAAGCCCTCCCCGCAAAAAACTATCCATCACAACCTGGTTGACAAACCACTAGCCGGATACAGGCATCACGACGAGGGTTTCCCAGAAAAGGCAGGCAGCCGATGGAACTTACTGCGACCTACCGGCTCGCGCCCTACGTGGCCCTCCGCGCCGAGCGCTTTGGCGGGTTAATCTACCGCTACGACAATCGCCGGCTCTACTTCCTGCACGCGCCCGAGCTCGTCAGGCTGCTCCATGCCCTGGACGGCACGACGACCCTGGGCGAGGCGCTCGACGCGCTGGGCATACCCGAACCGGCGCGTGGCCGGTATCTCCGCGCTCTGGCGCACCTCGAACAACTTGGCGTGATCGTCAGGGCGGGCAGCATCGAACGACCCGCTCCGTCCGCTGTTGCGGCAGGGAGCGCGCCGGCCTGATCACCGCTCTGCGGGAGAGGGCTGCCATGGAAGACGCTGATCCTCACAAGGCAAACACCCCGATACGCGTCGTCGTTGCCGATGACTTTGAATTGATGCGGATCGGGTTGTGTACGGTGCTGGATGCCGAGCCGGATGTGAGCGTCGTGGGGGTTGCGGCCAATGGTCAGGAGGCGGTAGCCTTGTGCGCCCGGCTGCGACCGGATGTGGCCATTCTCGATGAACGTATGCCGGTACTCGATGGGATAGAAGCCGCCCGGCGCATCAAACCCCTGGGGGTGCGCGTGATCGTCCTCTCGCCGCACGGCGACCGGCTGGACCGGGCGCGGATGGCCCGCTACGAGCTTGATGGCTGGTTGCTGAAGAACATCACCCGCGCGGCCCTGGTGGAGGCGGTGCGCCAGGTGCGCCAGGGGCAGACGCTGATCAGCGCGCCTGATGAAGCCGCGCGCCTCAGTCAGATCTACAGCCCCGCGCCAGCAGGGCAGGAGATGCTGACCCCACGGGAGCTGGATGTTCTGCGTCTGCTGGCCCAGGGCAAAACCAACGCTGAGATCGCCAATGATCTGGCGCTCAGTCGCGGCACCGTGAAGGCCTATGTTGAGCAGATAATCGCCAAGTTGCACGTTAGTGGGCGCACGCACGCGGCGGTGCGCGCTGTGGAGATGGGGTTGCTGCGCGAGGCTGGCGAGTGAGGGGTGGAGGTGTGGGGATGGCCGCAGGAGGATGTTGCACACCTCCACACCTTGCGAACGCCTGGTGATTATGACGCAATGCGAAATAGATTTCAACACAAAATACCTGCCATATGGCAGTAGGCAAAACTTTTTAACATTAACTATACTCAAACCGCCCTGTTAAACGTTCGCAATTCCAGTTACCTTGAGCTTATAACGCAACGCCCGCGCCGCTGAGCAGGCGGCGAGGCTCAGGCGGTGTTTTCCGTTCTCCCGCATGGCCGGCGGGAGCTGGTTCGATACAGCCCGGCGCCGTGGTTTGGTCCATCTGCGCAGAGATGTCCGGTTCGCAGCCAGATCTGGCGAAGGCCCGATGATGGGTTGGAAAGCATGGCTCAGGCTCGCTTGTCAGGCTGATCCTCACCGCTGCGGATAGGGTTCCGTGGAGGTGCGGGGCAAGGGTCAGGCGGAAATGAGCTATGTCCGAAGGGGAGGCGCGTTGCCTCGCCCACCGCCTCTTGAACAAAGGAGTCAAGACGAATGGAAGCGCACAAGCTCTGGCAGTTCCCAATCAAGGAGTTCCACCCGTTCCCACGGGGGCTGATCGGTCCGGGAGCCTATGAGATGGTAGGCGTCGAGGCGAAGAAGCTCGGCTTCAAGCGCACGCTGCTGATGACCTCGGGCATCCGTGGCACCGACCTGGTGGAGGACGTCGCGGCAAAGCTCCGCTACCAGGGCATTGATGTGGTGATCTACGATAAGGTCGAGTCGAACCCCAAGGACTACAACTGCATGGAGGCCGCCGATCTCTACATGCGCGAGAAGTGCGACAGCTTTGTTTCCGTCGGCGGCGGAAGTGTGACCGACGCAACCAAGGGCGCGCGCCTGGTGGTTGCCCACGATGGGCGCAACATCAATGAGTTCGATGGGTTCAACAAATCCGACCCCGACCGCCAGAAGAACCCCCCGCACATTGCGATCAACACCACCGCCGGTACCGGTTCGGAGACGAGCTGGGCGTTCGTGATCACCGACACGACCTCCGAGCGCGCCCCGCGCAAGTGGCTGGGCTTCGATGATAGCTGCATCGTTACGTTGGGAATCAATGACCCCTACGTGTTCAAGACGATGCCGCAAGATCTGACCGCCTTCTGTGGCTTTGACGTGCTGGCGCACGGCTCGGAGCCGTATGTTTCGCGGCTCGACTTCCCCGCCAGCCTGGGTGGCGCGCTGAAGTGTATCGAACTGGTAGCCCAGAATCTGCGCGAAGTGGTCGCCAACCGCAACAACTTCGAGGCCTGGACGAATATGGTCTGGGCGCAGTACATTGGCGCGCAGGCCTTCAACAGCGGCGGTCTGGGCATTATCCACTCGATCTCGCACGCGGTCAGCGCCTACTACGACAGCCACCACGGTCTGAACAATGCCATTGCCCTGCCGCGGGTCTGGGCGTTCAACCTGCCCTCGAACTACCGGCGCTACCGCGATATCGCCCGCGCGATGGGCGAGCGGGTGGACGGGTTGAGCGACGTTGCGGCTGCTGAGCGGGCGGTTGAGGCGGCCATTCGCCTGGCCAGGGATGTGGGAATTCCACCCAACTTCAAGAGCGTCGGCGAGTACAGCAAGTCGCGGATGGGCAAGGGCGTGTACGAGAAGTGGAGCGGCCCGCGCATCATTGGCGACGATAACGATGTTGACCGCGTCTCCAAGCACGTCCTCGGCGATGGCTCGACGCCCGGCAACCCGCGCGAAGTGACCTTCGAGTCGGTCTGGCCGGTGGTGGCCCACGCGATGCGCGAGTCGTACTACTAAAAGTGAGCCTTTCTCGAAGGGGGTGCGGGGAAACCAGGTTTCCCCACCCCCCTCCTTGTGGGCAGATGTGAGACTATGCGGTGGAGCCGCGTGGGCGCCGAATGGAGTACATACGTGTTTGAAACGATCGACCAGGTGGTGACGCTCTTGCGCCAGCAGCGCTACATCTGCGACCGCAAGCTGGCGACGGTGATCTTCCTCGCCCTCAAGATGAACAAGCCGGTGCTGATCGAAGGGCCGGCGGGGGTTGGCAAGACCGAACTGGCCAAGACGGTGGCGCGGGCGCTCAACCGGTCGCTGATCCGGTTGCAGTGCTACGAGGGGCTTGACGAGGCCCGGGCGCTGTATGAGTGGGAATACGGCAAGCAGTTGCTCTACACGCAGATCCTGCGCGAGAAGATCGGCAGTCTGTTTGCCGAGATGGAGGACCTGCGCGCCGCAGTGGAGTACCTGCGCCAGCACGAGGATGTGTTCTTCTCCGAACACTTCATGGTGCGCCGCCCCATCCTGCAAGCCATTGCCTCGCCGGAGCCGGTGGTGCTGCTGATTGATGAGATTGACCGCGCCGAAGAGCAATTCGAGGCATTTTTGCTGGAGGTGTTGAGCGACTTCCAGGTGACGGTACCCGAAATCGGCACCATCGTCGCCCGGCACCCGCCCCTGGTGTGCATCACCGGCAACAGCACCCGCGAGTTGAGCGATGCCCTGAAACGCCGCTGTCTGCACCTGGCGATTGGCTATCCCGACGAAGAACGCGAACTGGAGATCATTCGCCTGAAGGTGCCGGAGTTGCGCGAGACCCTGGCCCGTCAGATGGTGGGGCTGATCCGCCGCATCCGCGCGATGGATCTGCGAAAGGCGCCCAGCATTAGCGAGACCCTGGATTGGGCCCAGGCCCTGGTGCTGCTCAACGCCGAGCGTTTGAGCCGTGAACTGGTCGAGGAGACGCTGCAACTGATCCTCAAGTACGACCGCGATGTGCAGCAGGTGAGCACCCAACTGCCCGTGCTGCTCGAAGGCGCCGATGGCGCTGCGCGATTGACCTTCGACAACATGGATCTGCGTGAGCAGCAGGAGCGCTACCGCACGAACGAACGGGCCTATTTCAGCTCGCGCCGGGAAGAGTGATGGGGATTTTAGATTTTAGATTTTGGATTTTAGATTTTCCGCCTGCGGTTCGACAGGTTCACCACAGGCGGTGAGCCTGTCGAGCAGCGCCCTTCCCTGGCGGGTACGTGTTCACACTTCTCCCGGGTACGCGGGCATCTTGCCCGCACCCCGGCTATTGCGGGCAGGACGCCCGCACACCCGGGGTTACGCTTTACCCCGAATGTGAACAGATACCCTGCTCCTGGGGGATGCACCAGTAAGGCTGGCCATGGATATCCCAATCACCCGCTTTGTAGCGCTGCTGAAGCGCCACGGTATCACCGTTTCGCCAGCCGAGGCGATTGACGCCCTGCAAGGGTTGGCCCTGGCAGGCATTGATGACCGTGAGACGGTGCGCGTGGTGCTGCGCAGCACGCTGGTGAAGCAGTGTCAGGCCATCGCCGAGTTTGACCGGCTGTTTGATCTGTTCTTCAACCTGCCGGCTCCCGCTGATGGATCGCCGGCAGCCGGGCCGGACGGCGCCACCGCTCCGCTTCAGCTCGACGAGAACGGCGCTGAGGCGCCGGCAGCGCCGGAAGGGGCGCGCGCTGAGCTGGCGCCTGTCGAGATCGAAACCGAGCGAACCACCCGCGCCCCGGTGACGCCGGAGTACGAAGGCGTCGATCTCTCGCTCTTCGGGCAGCACCTGCTGTTGCAACAGCGCCGCGACCCGGGTGAGGCAGGCTACAAGCCGACCTTTCACGTCAATGCCCGCCACAATCCCGGCCTGCCCGGGGGCGGGGAGTTGAGCGCGGGCGATCCGGGTGAGGAGATCGATCTCGGCGGCGCGGTTGAGGCCCTGCTGGCCGACCTGCGCGCGCTCGAGGTGGACGAGGCCCTGCTGGAGCAGCTCGAGGCCCAGCTCGCCGGGAGCCTCTCCCGACTGCCCGATCTGCTGCGGCGCTACCGCGCGCGCGACGCGGCCCTGCAACGCCCCCACAACGCCGCTCCGGCGCCGCCGCGGCCCCGGCGCAGCTACCGCTTCAACGACCACGAGCGCCGCCAGATGGACGAGATCATCCGCCGCCTGGGACGGCAGATGCGCGGCGCGCTCTCGTACCGCAAAACCACCAACCGGCGCGGGCGGATCAATGTCTCGCGCACCATTCGCAGCAATCTGAAGTACGACGGGGTGCCCTTCTTCCCGGTGCTCTCCAACCAGCGCGAGGAGCGCCCGCGCCTCACCGTGATCTGCGATGTCAGCCTGTCGGTGCGCACCACCGCCCGCTTCATGCTCCACCTGGTCTACAGCCTGCAATCGCTCTTCAGCCGGGTGCGGAGCTTTGTTTTTGTGAGCGATCTGGCCGAAATCAGCGCCGAGATCGAACGCTCCAGCCTGGAGGAAACAATCGATCGCGTCTTCAGTGGCGAGATTATCAATACCGAAGAAAACAGTAATTACGGCCGGGCGCTGGAGATCTTCTACGAGCGCTACCGCTCGGCGGCCACCAGCCGCACCACGCTGATCATCCTGGGCGATGGGCGCGGCAATCGCAACCCGCCGAACGCCTGGATCCTGGAAGAACTGCGCCGACGCTGCAAACAGGTGATCTGGCTGACGCCGGAGTCGCGCGGGAGCTGGCACCTCGGCGCGTCGGATATGCCGACCTATGCCCCGATCTGCCACAAGGTCGAAGTCGTGCGAAACCTGGATCAACTGGGGCGCGTGGCCGAGAACCTGGTGCGGAGCTCGTTTGCTAACCGGAGATAGCCATGGTTCCTCTGTTTCTGTCACCCTGGCGGCATGGCGCCCTCACGACTTGCCTCGCGGCAACCCTCGGGGCGACGGCCGGCAGCCGGCATTTTACGATCTACCGCCTGGAGCCGGCCCGGCACACCCCGTCCGCCGGCCCGGAACTGGTTGTGGTGCATACCTTTGGCCCCGAACAGATCGACAACAATCTGGGCTTTTATGTGGCCAACGAGCTGCTGCCGCTGCTGAGCGCCGCGCGAGGCCGCCTGCCCGACCCCGCGCCCACGGACGAACCGTTCGCCCACGACCAGCAGACGCTCTTTGAACAGTGCGTCGGGGCGATTGTCCGCTCGATGGACGGCAATGAGGGCCGGGCCTGGCATCGGTTTTATGTCAACTCCCTGGCGGCCCTGGAAGCGGCCATGCAGCGCGATCAGCCGGCCAGTGATTTCATCGGTCCCTTCGGGGTGATTTACCGCCGCCTGATGGAACTGGCGCGTGGCGTCAGCCTGCTCGACGCCGGTACCTGTTTTGGTTTTCTGCCCCTGCTCCTGGCCCGCCGGGGCGGGCCGCCGCACACCATTGTCGGCTGCGACCTCGACGGCGCCCTGGTTGGCTTCGCCAACGCCTATGCCCGGCTGGCAGGGCTGGCAAATGTCAGCTTCACCGTCGCCGATTTGCTCGGCGATGACCTGGCGCGCCTGGGGCGCTTCGACACCGTGACCTGCGTGCACGTCCTCGAGCACCTGGAGCCGGCACAAACACTGGCCGCCCTGCGCGCCCTCTGGCAACTCACCGCGCAGCGCCTGATCGTCACCGTGCCTCTGGAAGAGCAGCCCGATCCGCGCTTCGGCCACCGCCAGACGTTTACCACCGGGCGCCTGGAGATCCTGGGTCGCGAACTTGGCGGGCGCTTTCAGACCTTTGAGTTGCACGGGTGCTGGCTGGTCGTGGATCGGTGAAAGGATTGCCATGAGCTACGAAATCTTCCGCCAGGGCCTGGACGCGCCGATCTGTCTGACCTGGGAGCTGACCTACGGCTGCAATCTGCGCTGCGTTCACTGTCTCTCGTCGTCGGGCCGGGCGCATACCGGCGAGTTGAGCACCGCCGAGGCGCGCCACCTGATTGACGAGTGGGCGGCCATGAAAGTGTTTTATGTCAACGTCGGCGGCGGCGAGCCGATGAGCCGGCCAGATTTCTTCGAGTTGATGGATTATTGCCTGGAACGCGGGATCGGGGTGAAGTTCAGCACCAATGGCACCTTGATTGACGCCGCCGCCGCGGCCTGGATCGCCGCCCGCGACTATCTGGACCTGCAGATCAGCCTTGATGGCGCCACGGCGGAGACGAACGACCCGGTGCGTGGCACTGGCGCGTTCCGGCGGGCGCTGCGGGCGATGGAACTGCTGGCGGCGGAGGGCTTTCCTTTCAAAATCAATACGGTGGTCACACGCCAGAATGCCCATCAACTCGATGACCTCTACGCCCTGGCGCAACGCTACGGCGCCCAGTTGCGCGTCACTCGCCTGCGTCCCTCCGGGCGCGGCGCGGAGGTATGGGAACATATGCGCCCGACCCACGCCCAGAACCGCGCCCTCTACGAGTGGCTCCTGGCCCACCCCGATGTGATGACCGGCGACTCGTTCTTCCACCTTTCGGCCTATGGCACGCCGATTGATGGCCTGAACATGTGCGGCGCCGGGCGGATCGTCTGTTGCGTGGACCCGGTGGGCGAGGTGTACGCCTGTCCGTTTGTGCTGGCGCCTGAGTTTTCGGCGGGCAATGTGCGCGCGCCGGGGGGCTTTACCCACATCTGGCGCCACGCCCCGCTCTTCGCGCACCTGCGGCAGTGGCAGGTGCGCGGCACGTGCCAGCAGTGCAATGCGTATGCCCTGTGTCACGGCGGCTGTATGGCGGTCAAACACTTTACCGGGCGCTCGCTCGATGACCCCGATCCCGACTGCATTTTCGCTGGGGAGACGGCGGCGCTGCGCACCGGGGTGATCCCCTTGCAGCAGTGGTAGCGAGCAGGGGGCCGGGAACAATCAGGTTCCCCGCCTCCCCTTCGCGGGAGACCTGACCAGACCTTCCCTCCGGGCCGAGGCTTTAAGAGCAGACAGAACATCCGAGCCAGCGTGGTTTGTACCGCATTGGAATGCCGCCGGGGGTGAGGACCAACCAGCGCATCTCAACGCCATAACGCCCGTCGGCGCCCATTCAGTCGGCGCTTCTGGAAAGAGGAGATCATGGCTGAACTCTTCGCTCCGTTGTTCCAACCCCTGCGCCTGGGGCGGAAAACGGCGCCCTCGCGGATCGTCTTCGCCGCGCACCAGACCAACTTCGCGCGCCACAATCGCTTCGATTCACGCCACGCCGCCTACTACGCGGCGCGCGCCCGGGGCGGCGCGGGGGTGATCGTCCTCGAAGGCAGCGTGGTGCACCCCTCCGACTGGCCCTACGAGTACGCGATCTTCGGCTATGACGAACAGATCGTGCCCACGTACCAGATGCTGGTCGAGGCAGTGCGCCCCCACGGCACGCTCCTGCTGGCCCAGTTGACCCACAGCGGAATGCAGGGCACCAGCCACTACTCCCAGGCGGCCCTCTGGGCGCCCTCGCCGATTCCCGATGTCAACAGCCGCGAGATGCCCAAGGAGATGGAGCCGGAGGACATCGCCGCGGTGATTGACGGCTTTGCCACGGCGGCGCGCTACGCCATAGAGGGCGGTCTGGACGGGGTGGAGATCAACGCCGGACCGGATAGCCTGGTGCGCCAGTTCCTCTCCCCGCTGACCAACCAGCGCCAGGACGAGTATGGCGGCTCCTCGGAGAACCGGATGCGCTTCGCCCGCGAGGTGATTGCCGCGGTGCGCCGCGCCGTCGGCGATGAGGCCGTGGTGGGCCTGCGCCTCAGTGGTGACGAGCACGCCCCCTGGGCGGGCATCAAGCCCGGCGACGCCGCCGAGATCGCCCGCATCCTCAGCAGCGAACACCAGATTGACTACCTCAGTGTGACCAGCGGCAGCATCTACACACCCCACCTGACCCGCGCCGGTCTGTTTATGCCCCCGGGCTACGCCCTGCACCTGGCCGCCGAGATCAAGGCCGCCGTGCAGGTGCCGGTCTTTGCCCAGGGTAGCATTGTGGACCCGCGGCAGGCAACGATGGTGCTGGTGGAGGGCCGGGCCGACGCGGTAAAGATGACCCGCGCCCTGATCGCCGACCCCGACCTGCCGCGCAAGGTGCGCGAAGGGCGCGCCGAGGACGTGCGCCAGTGCATCCTCTGCAACCAGGATTGCATGGTGCAGAGTGTGCAGAACCCGCGGCTGAGCTGTTCGATCAATCCGGCCGCCGGCCACGAGGCCCACGCCGAATTTGCCAGCCTGCCCCCGGCGGTGCGCCCGAAGCGCGTGATGGTCATCGGCGGCGGCCCGGCGGGGATGGAGGCGGCCCGCATCGCCGCCCTGCGTGGCCACCGCGTGACCCTCTACGAACAGAACGAGACCCTCGGGGGCGCGCTGCTCCTGGCCGCTGCCGAACCCGGACGCAAGCGCCTGGAGTTGATCGGTCAGTGGCTCGAGTCGCAGATCCGTAAACTCGGCGTGACCATCCGGCTCGGGGTGACGGCGACCTTCGAGACCGTGCGCGCCGAGATGCCTGACGCGGTCATCGTCGCCGTGGGCGGCGTGCCGGTTCTCTACCCGGGGGTTGACTTCGACAACAGCGTGCCGGTGCTCAACGAGCGCGACGTGCTGGGTGGAGCGCCCCTGCCTCCCACCGGGAAAGCCGTGGTGCTCGACGAAATCGGCGACCACGACGGTATGGCAGTGGCCGAGTGGCTGGTGCACAAGGGCTGGAAAGTCGAGATTGTCACCCGCGACATGTTCTGCGGCCAGCGCCTCACCGCCACTCAGGAACTGACCGCCTGGAACCAGCGGGCCTGGAGCAAAGGCGTAGTCTTCCATCCCCAGCAAGAGGCCGTGCGAGTTACTGAGCGGACTTTGATCATGGTCGATCGTTTCAGCCGTGAGGAGCAGCGGATCGAACAGGTGGATCTGATCGTTGACGTGACCTACGACCGGCCCGATGAGACGCTCTACTTCACCCTGAAGGAAGCCGGCTTCGGCGCCGAGGGTATGCCGGCTCTGTACCGCGCGGGCGACTGTGTGGCTCCGCGCCGGATCGGGCAGGCCATTCTCGAGGGCTATCGCGCTGGAAGGGCGGTGTGAGATGAACCAGGGCGCCCGTCTGCTCTTTACGCCGATCAAGGTCGGCAGCCTGACGCTCAACAATCGGATCGTCTTCTCGGCGCACCTGACAAACTACGCCGAGGGGTATATGCCCTCCGAGCGCCACGTCTACTACTACCGCGAACGGGCGCGTGGCGGGGCGGGCCTGATCATTACCGAGGAACACTCGACCCATCCCACCGATCACCCCTACGAGAAGCTGATCCACGCCTTCAACCCGGCGGTGATACCCGGCTACCGGCAGATCACGGCTGCGGTCCACGCCGAGGGCACGCCCATCCTGGCCCAGATCAACCACAACGGCGGCCAGAGCAGCGGGATGTTTACCCGCTTGCCGGCCTGGGCGCCCTCGTCGGTGGCCGACCCGATGTTCCGCGAGGTGCCCAAGGCGGTTGAACTGGAAGACATTCAGGAGATCATCGCCGGGTACGCGCAGGTGGCCTACCACACCCAGCTCGGCGGCTTCGACGGGGTGGAGTTGCAGTGCTCGCACTCGTCGATCGTGCGGCAGTTCCTCTCGCGCCACAATAATCTGCGCACCGACGGCTACGGCGGCGGGCTGGAGCAGCGCATGCGCCTGCTGCGCGAGATCATCGCTGCGATCCGCGCCCGGGTCGGGCGCAGCTACGTGCTGGGCGTGCGCCTCTGCGGCGATGAACTGATCCGCGATGGCATTGTGCTCGACGAGGCAGTGGCTGCGGCGCGCATCCTGGAGGCCGATGGCCTGATTGACTACATCAACACCAGTATCGGCACCGCCACCCACACCCTCTACATGATCGAAGCCTCGATGCACATCCCGCCAGGCTACGCGCTGTTCATTTCCTCGGCCATCCGCAAGGCGGTGCGGCTCCCGGTCATTGGCGTGGGACGGATCAAGGACCCCATTCAGGCCGAGCGGGTGTTGCAGGAGGGTCACGCCGACCTGGTGGGAATCGTGCGCGCCCAGATCGCCGATCCGGAGTTTGCCCGCAAGTCGCGCGAGAACCGGGTGGAAGACATCCGGCTGTGCCTCTCGTGCAACCAGGAGTGTGTCGGGCGCATGGGGCTGAACCGCTGGATGGGGTGCATCGAAACGCCCGCCACCGGCCGCGAGAAGGAGCTGGGTATCGGCACGCTCAAGCCCGCGCCGCGCCCTAAGCGCGTGACGGTGGTCGGCGGCGGGCCGGCAGGCCTCAAGGCTGCGGTCATCGCTGCGCAGCGCGGTCATCGCGTCACGCTCTATGAACGGCAGCCCGAACTGGGCGGCCAGGTCAACCTGGCGGTCAAGGTGACTAACCGGGCTGAGTTCGGCGATCTGGTGCGCAACCTGCTCCACGAGTTGCACCAGCTTGATGTGACAGTGCACACCGGTGTCAACGCTAGCGCCGAGATGGTGCTGGCCGGGCAACCCGACGCAGTGGTAATTGCCACCGGCTCCACCCCCGACCGCAACGCCTTTCCGGGCGCCGACGGCCCCGAGGTCGCCGACGTCACCGACATCCTCGCCGGGCGGGTCACGCCGGGCCGGCGGGTCATGATCATCGATCGTCTGGGCTTTCACGAGGCGACCAGCGTGGCTGAGTACCTGGCCGAGCAGGGCTGCCGGGTGGAGATCGTCACGCCAACCCTCTACGTCGGCCAGGATCTCGGCATCACTCTGGATCTCGAAAACTGGTACCGCCGCGCCCGGCAACTCAAGATCGTCTGCACCCCGAACGTCTCGGTGCTGAACGCCGCCAACGGCGTGGTCACCGCGGTGCACAACTACAGCGGGCAGATCATCACCTTCGATCCGGTGGACACAATCGTGCTGGCGGTACAGCGGCGCGCGGACAGCGGGTTGTACTTCGAACTGAAGGGGCGCGTGCCAGAACTGCACCGCATCGGCGACGCCCTGGCGCCACGCCGGGCCCACGCGGCAATCATCGAGGGCGAGCGCGCAGCGCGGGCATTGTAGGGAGTATGGGAAAACCAGGCTTCCCCATACCCCACCGGGGCCAGGGCCCGGGGAACTCCAGGTTCCGGGACGGCGCGGTAGCGCCCAGCGGCAGGGACGTGGGAAACCCCGGGTTCCCCGCCCTCCACCCGGTGCCGGGGGCGCCTGACACCCCGGTAAGCGGGAGTTCAGGGGCGGACAGAACATATGGGCGACGACGGGCGTTCTGGCGTTGGGATGCGCTGGTTCGTCCTCACCCCCTACCCCTCTCCAGCTTCGCTGGAGAGGGGAGACCAGAGCCGTGCGCGGGGGCGTTCCAATGCGGCGCAAGCCACGTTGGCTCGGATGTTCTG
>FWPV01004940.1_pt1 | contig 27366 bp, 24 predicted proteins | sample 2228371 | NCBI WGS metagenome assembly FWPV01 (sample SAMEA103939776, study PRJEB20133) | metagenome
ATTTTGCCAGTTTGCAGCAGTCGCTCTGGTCCTGGCAGGTGCTTGTTATCACTCTGCTGACAGCCACTGGTAATACCCTGGGTGCTGCGGTTGGCTTATGGCTTTGTGGACATGTGAGTTCCATGGCTCAGTCTTTTGCCGATTTACAATGGGTGTTAAAACGCTTTTTGCCGGCCACAGCCCTTTGTGGTGTTGTGGCTGCTGTGTTTGGCGTCGGCAGTTATTGGCTGATTTCTTTACCCTGGCCACACGGTTATTTAAACGGTGTGGTGAACTGGAGCGTCAGCAATATGGTGGGGGCGCTGGTGGTGGCGCCACTTTTGATGTGTCAGCAGTTGCAGCCTGGCTGGCGTCGCAGTTTACGTCAGGCCAGGCTTAAACTGCTGGCACTGTTGTGTTTGTCTGTGACGGCGTTTTTTTTGTTTGGCCCGGGACAAATCTGGTTGCCGCCGGCTTTTTTACAACCCGCTTTATTATTGATCCCGTTGCTGTTTGTCACTTTAACCGCCAGTCCCTGTGTGGTGTTTTTATTTCAGGTGATGACTTTTTTGCTGGTGTGGGTCGGCACCACGGCAGGCTATGGGCCCTTTATTTCAGAGAACCCGACTGACACCGAAACTGCCATGCAGTTATTTTGCGGTTTTCTGGCTGCGGTGATTCTGGTGATCCAGGCTTTATTGGCAGAGCAGCGCAGGCTGCGTAAAATCTGGGCCACTGAACTGTTAAGCAGCAAAAGACTGTTAGAACAAAGGGTGGAAGAACGCACCCGGCAGCTGTCGGAAGCCAACCGGCAACTGGAACTGTTAAGTGTGACCGACGCGCTGACCGGCCTTGCCAACAGAAGACGTTTTGACAGTTATCTCTCCGCTGAGTGGCAAAGAGCCAGCCGGTTGGGTCAGAAGGTCGGTTTAATGATGCTGGATGTGGACTGGTTTAAAAACTACAACGATCAATACGGCCATTTGCAGGGCGACGAATGTTTGCGCCAGATAGGCCAGCTGCTCAGGCTGGGCGCGCGGCGGGCTACCGACTTAGCCGCCCGTTATGGTGGTGAAGAATTTGCGCTGGTGGTACCGCAGGCAGAAGTCAGTTATCTGAAACAACAAGCAGAACTGATGCGGGTGGCTTTTGCATCATTACATATTCCGCATCAGGGCTCGCCGCTTGGCCATGTCACTGTCAGCATCGGTATTGCGGTGCTCACCCCTATGCCACAACAGGATCCTGAGTTATTAATTCAACTGGCCGATGAAGCTTTGTACCGGGCTAAACATCAGGGCAGAAATCAGGTGGTGCTTGCCGATGAAGGACAACAACGCAGTCCGGTGCAATAAAAACGCAAAAAGCTGTGCCAGCTCAGGTTCTGGCCTTGATGCCTGTGGTACAAATCGGCCATGATGTTGATATCCCCGAATAAATTCAGAGACTTGGCATGGCAGAGTTTGATGTAGTTGCAGTGCGGAACTTTTTGCTGGCATTGGCCATTGGCGCTTTGGTTGGCATTGAACGTGAAAAACACAAAACCACTGAACACCCGGGCACCTTTGGCGGCTTGCGCACTTTTATTCTGATAGCTCAGGTGGGCGCTGTCAGTGCCTGGTTATCTATTCATCTGCAAAGTCCCTGGTTGTTTATCAGTGCTGTGCTGGCGCTGTCTCTGGTGGTGATCACCGCTTATGTGCTGGAAAACCGCCAGCAACCAGCCGCACTTGGCCTCACCACTGAAATCAGCGCTATTACTGTTTGTTTATTGGGGGGGGCCGTGATGTTTGGTTATGCCGAACTTGCGGTGGCACTGGCCATTTTAACTTCGGCCATTTTGACCTTTAAACAGCCGCTGCATGGATTGGTCAGCAAACTCGATACCTCAGATTTATATGCCGGCAGTAAATTATTACTCGCTACTTTTATTATTCTGCCTTTATTACCAGACCATGCTGTTGATCCATGGCTGGCGCTGAACCCTTATAAACTCTGGCTGCTTGTGATTCTGATTTCCGCTTTGTCATTATTGGGTTACATCGCAGTCAGGTTGTTAGGGGCTGCGCGCGGCACGGCACTGGCCGGCCTTGCCGGCGGTTTGGTGTCCTCGACTGCGGTCAGTATGAGTATGGCCAGGCAAAGTAAAACCGAAGTTGACGATGATGCCGCCGATAAACTGGCAAGCGGTATTCTACTGGCCTGGCTGGTGATGTTTGTACGGGTGATGGTGACTGTAGCCCTGGTGTATCTGCCGCTTTTGACGCAAATCTGGTTGCCTTTTAGCCTGATGGCTTTGTTTACCGCCGCTTTGGCTGGTTTTTTTTACTGGCGGGGCAATGCCGGGCGGCAAATTAAACAGCGTCAGGACAACCTCAGTAACCCTTTTAGCCTGTGGGCAGCCAGTAAATTTGCTTTGTTATTTGCGTTGGTGCTGCTTACGGTAAAACTGACCCAACATTATGCACCCGCCGAGGGGGTGTATCTGGTCGCAGCCCTTGCCGGTTTAACAGATGTGGACGCCATTACTTTGTCTATGACTGAACTTGCCAGGCAAAACAATCAGTTAAGCCTGTCAGCTGCTGCGTTACTAGTGGCTGTGCTCAGCAATACCCTGGTCAAAGGTCTGCTGGTGATGACCCTTGGCAGTGTGCTGCTAAGGCGCAAGCTGATGCTGGCCACAGGCCTGATTTTACTGGCAGGTATTGTGATTGTCTGGTTGGCCTGAAGCTGTTTAAAACAACCATCAGTTTAATCAATCTGGTTCGCTGCGCTGATGGTTGTGTTGGGTCTACCAACCTTAGCTCTGTTCTGAGGCTGGCCTGAGGTTTTGCACTTAGAGCCATAACTTTAAAATCAGTGCCGGTAAAAAGCTGAGGCTGACGCTGAGCAAAGTGCCCAGCAGCACATATTCGGTCAGCTTGGTTTCGCTACTTCTTGTTAAATCGCCAAAGCGGAATACTGATTTGGCGGCCAGTAAAAATCCGATACCGGCGTATTCTTCCAATAGCACAAAAGTCAGGATCAACACTCTTTCCAGCATGCCGATATGATGGCCGGCAGCTGGTAAAGTCTGAGGCGCCTGCTGATTAGGCAGCGCACTGTGCCAGCTTTGCAGCAGTAGTTGAATAAGTACCGAACTGGGTTTGAGCACCCATAAATACGCCAGCAGTACGGCAAGGTAAGCAGGCTGGTAAAACTGCTGCCATGCCGACTGCAGCGCAGTAAAACCATCACAATAATAACCCCAGACCAGCAGGATCATCACCGCATGCAGCAGTTGGTCCAGTAAAAAAACGCCGGTGCTGTTTTTGGCATAAGACTTTGTTAAATCAATCAGATAATGACTCAAACCCAGAGCTGTAGTTGCCAGCAGTGCAGGACCAAAGTGCCAGCCCCAGCCGTAATTGTGATTCCACCACAACAGCACCAGCAGATAACCGCCACTGTGTACCAGACTATGCGCCACTAAAGCGATGGAGCCTAAACGGCGTTGCCGGTTTTTGATCCAGCTTTGGGGTTGCAGGTAAAAATCGGCCAGCAGGTGTACTGCAAATAAGGCTGCAAGCAGCAAAAATTCAGCGTTGGACATAGTCGGAGATCCAGTGGTGGCAATGTTGCAAAAAGTCGTCAAATAACAGGTAACTGGCCTGATTTAATAAAGCTGTGACATTGGCTCTGGAGCTTTTGAGCTCGCTGGCCAGATTTTTATGGGATTTATCTTCGGCCAGAAAATACAGCAACAGCACCTGAGCCTGTCTTTTGGTCAGCTGCATCAGCCGCTGGTCGGCAAACCTGAGCAATAAATCAAGCGGCTGTTTGCCCGCCGCGTCATACAGGCTCCAGCGCTGCTGCGACAGCCGGTCCAGTCCTGTGCCGGATAAAGTAAAGACCGGCCCTGTGGCGGTTTTGATATCGGCCCTTAAATTGTCGGCGGCGCCGATAGCAATACAAAGTCTGGCGTCTGTACCTTCGGCAATTAAGTTCAGTCTGAGCAATAAAGCGGCGCGCACCGCCTGGCTGGGGTCTGTGAGCAACAACTGAAAGGCGTCCCCACGGTAAATATTAAAATGCTGAGGTTCAGCGCATAACCTCAGGCTTTGATCCAGCAGATACAACAACCGGTCATAATCTGTGCTTTGATAACTGGATGATTTCACCAGATCGCCTGTGATCACTGCAAAAACGGCCATTTGTGTCTCCATGCTGCCGGATTATTCTGTTGTTATAGTTTAATGTAAGCATTATAGCTTGCATTTAAGAATGTAAGTTAATTTGGTTTCTTTTTTATTTGTTTGTTGTTTTGCTTACCTAAGTGAGCGCAGCTGCAGATCCGGCTACGCCTTTACTGTGGTAGCATAAGGCTTTGTTTGTATCCAAGAGCCAGCCGATGAGTATTGCCAACCGGGCCTCTGAAATTACCTTACCCCCGGTTAATCCGGGTTGTGCCAATCTGCTGGAATTTTTATGCCTGCAGTTTCCGCGTATTTCCCCCGACATTTGGCAGCAGCGTTTTGCTGAGGGAAAAATTCACTGGTTTGGCGGTGAGGTGGTCAAGGCCGACACTGCTTTTAGTCCAAGCCGGCGCTTATGTTATTACCGGGAAGTCACAGCAGAGCCGAAAATTCCTTTTCGTGAAACGCTGGTCTATCAGGACGAACATATTCTGATAGCTTGTAAACCGCATTTTTTGCCTGTGACTCCGGGTGGCGACTATGTGAACGAATGTCTGCTGGAACGGTTAAAACAACAACATCAACTGCCGGATTTAGTCGCGGTGCACCGGCTTGACCGTGAAACCGCTGGTTTAGTGTTGTTTAGTAAAAAACCAGCAAGCAGAGCTGCTTATTATCAACTGTTTGCCAGCGGACAAATTCAGAAAAGCTATCTGGCAGTGGCGGCTTTGCCAAAAAGTCAGTCAGCTGAAGACAGGTCGCAGCTAACACCAGGGCAAGAGTGGCTGGTAGAAAACCGGCTGGACAAATCTGAACCCAGGTTTTTAATGCAACAGGTGGCGGGGGAGGTGAATGCCCGTTCTCAGATCAGGTTATTGGATATGGATCAAAATCTTGGTTTATTTCAGCTAACCCCTTTCACCGGCAAAACCCATCAGCTGCGTGTACATATGCTGGGCCTTGGTTTGCCGCTGTTATACGACAAATATTATCCGGCCTTGTTGCCAAAACAGGCGCTGGATTTTAGTGAGCCGCTGCAGCTGTTGGCCAAAAGCTTAAGTTTTACCGACCCCATCAGCGGCAAAGCGCTGCAGTTTTATTCAGAGCGACAGCTGCAAAGCTGGCAGAAAACACCAGCAGCCGGCTTTAGCGGCTAAACCTCTGCTTTTGTCTTCGAACCAATAAAAAACGCTGCTATTGCAGCGTCTTTTATCTGAAGTACAGCGTTTAGGCCCTGTATACAAGTGTCGGCTAAAGCTTCGCCGCTTGTAGTAGCAATGCTTATTGCTGCTGGGGCAAAGTCACCAGCAATAAGCCTACAGTGGCGCTTGTGATCTCAACCTCAGTGCCGGCTGGTAAAGTATCGCTTGGGCAATCCGGGCTTAACTTCAGCTGCCAGCTCAGGCCGCTAAATTTCACTGTGCTGTTGTGACTTTTGCTGGCGTCTGCACTTAAGGTTAACCTGCTACCCACAAAATCAGAAATAGCCGGGTTTTCTGTCAGTTTTTCATTGCCTTGCTGCAGTTTTCGCAGCGGTTTCCACAACAACAAGGCCAGCAATAAAGTGCTGATGGCCAGGGCGGTGAGCATGGCCGGCCAGGAGTCAGGCAAAATGCCGAGCGACAACAAAGTGGCCGCCAAAAAGCTGGCGATACCCAGTGATAACAACGCCTCTAAAATGCCGGGCACGGCAAAAGGCAAGAGAATCACACATAAAATACCCAGCAAAATCAGCCAGGTTGTAATAGATAACACCATAGTTATTCCTTAACTGAGGCTGCCGGATTTTTGCATTGCCGCCACCACACTCAGCGCTTCTGCCACAGTATGGCCGGCGGCAGATTTATCGTTGTCCATCAGCACCACAGTGGAAGCACGGGCAATGGCTTTTTTCGCAGCTATGGCTTCAGTGGCTAAATCCAGTTGCACCGCAGCCTGACCTTCAGTGGTTGCTGCCGCTTCACCAATCATGGTCAGTGCCTTGGCTCGGGCAGCGGCGACCAGTTCAATCGACAAAGCTTCACCCTCGGCTTTTAGTACCTGCTCGGCTTTGTCGGCTTCAGCTGCCAGTACAGTGGCCTGTTTTTCGCCTTCGGCCAGGTTAATGGCTGCCTGACGTTTACCTTCAGAATCCAGAATAGCAGCGCGTTTTTCCCGCTCGGCACGCATTTGTTTTTCCATCGCATCCAGCACAGAAGCCGGGGGGCTGATGTCTTTCACTTCATAACGCATCACCTGTACACCCCAAGCGGCAGAGGCCTGGTTAATGGCTTCAATAATTTTGGCGTTTAAGTTGTCGCGCTCTTCAAAAGTTTTATCCAGATCCAGTTTACCCAGTTCAGAACGCATGGAAGTTTGCGCCAGCTGGATCACTGCATATTCATAATTATCAATACCATAAGATGCTTTGTACGGTTCCATTACTTTGATATAAAGCACACCATCTATGGTCAGACTGATGTTGTCTTTGGTAATGGCGGCCTGGCTTGGAATATCAATGGCACTTTCTTTCAGTGACACGCGATAAGCGATGCGGTCAATAAAGGGGATGATAAACTGCATCCCAGCGGTCATGGTGTCATGATATTTGCCTAAACGTTCCACGATAAAAGCCATATTTTGTGGCACAATCAGCACGGCTTTGCTGATCACTATCAACACAGCAATCACGGATAAAACAGGGACAAATAACTCCGGCATACAAACTCCTTTTAATGGGCAAAACTGCATTACAGCAGTCAATGTGCCACCGGGTTGAATATTTGTAAATAAAAAAGGACGGGCAAAGCCTGAGCAAAGGCTTGCAGCCCCGGTCGGACAAATTCTGGCCAAAGTTTTGTTTTTACAGAGGTTTAAAGTGCAGATGTCTTCCGTTTTTTCTCCCAGGCTGCTGTTGCAGTGGCTTGGCAGTCTGGTGTTAATTTTGTTATTAGTCTGGTCGGGGTTGGCACCCTACGATCGTATCACCTGGCTAATGGAAGTACTGCCGGTGCTGATAGTGCTGCCGTTATTGTGGTGGACTAAACACCGCTATCCGCTGACTCAGCTGCTGTATTTGCTGATTTTCTGGCATTGTATCGTGTTGATTGTTGGCGGTGCTTACACTTATGCCAGGGTGCCTTTTGGTTTTATGTTGCAACAATGGCTGGAACTTGACCGCAACCCTTATGACAAAATTGGCCACTTTTTTCAGGGACTGGTGCCCGCCATAGCGGCGCGCGAAATTTTATGGCGGGGCGCTTATGTTCATTCAACCAGGATGCTGAATTTTCTGATCCTTTGTGTGGTGCTTGCCATCAGCGCCAGTTATGAGCTGATAGAGTGGGGCGCTGCTTTGGCCTTAGGTCAGGGCGCCGATGAGTTTTTAGGCACTCAGGGTGATATGTGGGATACCCAGTCTGATATGTTTCTGGCCTTGCTCGGCGCCATATCGGCTTTATTGCTACTTGGCAAATTGCACCAGCGGCAACTCAATGCTCTCAGATCAGGGGCATCCGCAACTTAATGAAATCATTTATAAAAAGCGGCATAGATTGGTATTGTCGCCATCTTCACATCGATAAAATTTCATTGCTGTTGTTGTGTCTGGTGGTGGTAGTGCTTTGTGCCAGCGAAAGCCTGTTGTTAGTGCGGCAATTTGATTTATTCGCCGCGCCGGGTTTCTTACGGCCTGTTACTTTTGATGAACCCTTTGAACGTCTGCTGTTTGTGCTGTTATCTGCTGTGGCCGACATAGCCTTTATTTTATTCGCCTTTAGCCTGTATTTGCTGTTGCTGCGTGGTAAAGCCAGTTTACGCAGCCATCTGATGTTTATGTTATTGCTGCTGACGGCGCTGCTCTGTACTGTGCTGCTGCGCACTGAGCTGGTGGATTATTTTGGCGGTAATATGGATTGGCAGGTGTTGCAGAATCTGGGCGGCGGCAGTGGCTGGCAGGCGATTCGCATGGTGGCGGGCGAGCTTGGCATTCATCTGTTATTGCTACTGGCACCGCTGTTATTGTTGGTGCTGTTGTTATGGCTGGTGTACCGCCGGCTCGAACGCCACCGTCTGACCTTATTACCCCACAGGCGTGGCTGGTGGCTGGTCACATGCTGCTGTTTATTGCTGATGCCGTTGCAATTGCAATGGGTGGGCGCAAGACAGCAATACCACGATGCACTTGAGAAAAAAGTGTCGCAGCAGTTTTTTGCTGCTGTCGCCACAGCCCTGACCGATGCCGATGGCGACGGTTACGGCTGGTTTTTACCCAAGGTTGATCAACATCCGTTTGATGCCAAAAGATTTCCAGGCGCCATGGATATACCGGGCAATGGTATCGATGAAGATGACTTATTCGGTGATTTGCCAGTTTTGCCAAAACCGCAGGACCCACTGCCTGCGCTGGTAAAACAAGCCATCAGCGAGCAGCGACGGCCACAACATCTGGTGCTGGTGGTGCTGGAAAGTGTCAGGGCGGATCAGCTGTTTGCCACTTTTAACGGCAAAGCGGTGATGCCAGAGTTGTCGGCCATTGCCAGACAAGGCAGTTTTAGTCAGCAGGTTTACAGCCATACCGGTTTTACCACCAGTTCACTCAAAGCTTTGTTTAACCGCAGTTTAAGCAGCAGACCTGCGGAAATGAGTCTGGTGCAGGCGCTTGGCAAACTGGGTTATCAGCAAAACTTTATTTCGGGCCAGGCGGAAGATTTTGGTGATGTGGCCACCACTGTTGGTATGAAACAGCCCGGACATTATTATTTTGACGCCAAAACAGCGATAGAAGATCGGGTGTACCCTTCAACCACCCTGGGCTCGTTGCGTTTGAGCGAAGACAGGGTGGTGCAGCAGGTTGCGCACAGATTCAACGAACTCAACTGGCAACAACCGCAGTTTGTGTACATTAATCTGCAGGCTGCCCATTACCCTTATGTGCATAAACAAACAAAAAAGCTGCTCAGTGAGGTGCTGATAAGCCGCAGCCAAATCACCGAACGCAATAAAAAATTACTGGAACAAAGTTACGCCAATGCGGTGGCCAATGCCGATCTGGCGCTTGGGCAAATCCGGCAATTATTGGCGAAGCATCAGGTGCTGGATAACAGCTTATTGGTGGTGACGGCCGATCATGGCGAGTCGTTGTTTGATGATGGTTTTTTAGGACATGGTCATCAGCTCAATGACGCCCAGACCCGGATTTTTTATGTCAGCAATCAGCAACAACAATTGCCGTCGGTCTTTGGCCACGTACAGATGGCTGAGCTGATGCTGCGCCAGGCGCTGTTGCTGTCGCCAATGCCTACAGAGTCGCCAGCAAATGCGCCTGCGGTGCTTCAGGTGGTAGGACTTATCCGCGCACCCTTACAAATTGCTGCAATCAGCAGCGAAAACAACAGACTAATCTATGATTTTCGCGATAAATATTTTAGTGCTCAAAGTGAGCGTGGCGATAAGCGCCTGATGTTGTACCGCAAACAACAGCCCCAACTTACAGCACCACAGTTACAAGCCGCAGAGCAATTATTGCAGCACTGGGGGTGGCTCAGGTATCAGCAATCTGATTTATATCACCGGCTCAAACAGGGTTAAACAACAGCAAAGCATGAGCCTTAGGGGGCAGTATCGCAGCAACAGCGCCACAAACAACAACGGCAGCCTTTGCTGCCGTTTTTGCCGGGCGATAAATGTTAGCTAATAAGGCCGGTTTAGTGGTGCAAATGCTTGTTGTGCCTGATAAAACTGTACCTGCAACTGGCCGAGCTCAGTGTGATAGTCTTCCAGTTCATCTCTGAGTCTGTCGGTGCGGTATAACAAAGAAGCACGACGGTTTGGGTCATTTTCCATCGCAATTTGCTGATTGCTCCGGTAAATTTCGTCTTTGTGCTGCTCTATCCGCATCTGGAGACTGCTGATAGCTGAGCCTAATTCATCCACCTTCGATTTGGCCTGGTACCAGCGCCGTCCTTGCTGATAACCGCGGCGAAAATCGGCTTCAAGTTTACCGCTGCAGGCTGTGTTGTATTCAGCGCCACTGCGGCCACGGGCTTCACCGTGCGGGAAATCACAATAAAACACTAAACCCTGACTATGACCTTGCTGATAGGCTTTAAAGTCGGGCGTGACACCATGTTCAGTACAGTCTTTTTGATAATCGCGAAACTTGCTGGCCAGAGTTCCGGCTTTGCCATCGTTAACGCCCAGGCTGTACCAGTCACCACGCAAACATTCATCTTTACTGATACTGCTGCAGGAGGCTAATAACAGCAGCAGACTAAAACCGGCGGCAAGCCGGCACAAGGTCTGGGTGAGGCTCATCTGATGTTCCATCATTTGTAGAGAAGTGCTCTATGCTAATGTTTACCGCTTTGACTGCCAAGCAAATTTCCCTGAAAAAACCGCGGCTAAGCAGTAAAGGCTCAGTCGATCCAGAACGCGACTCTAGCCTGTGTTGTCGTTGCAAGCTGTGCTGCAGGCAGCCGGGCAGAAGCCATAAGCCATAAGCCTTGTTGTCATGGAAGTCAGGAGTGCTTTTAATGAAACGAATTGTGACGCTTTTTCTGTTATTGCTTATCTGTCCTGCACTTGCCGCTCACTGGTTTCCGGTACCTGTGATTGCCGATGGTCAAAAACAACAATATACCCCTTTGCCCAAGGCGCAGCGACAATGGCGCTTATGTGCTTTGTTGCCCCATGGCAAAGATCATTATTGGTGGGGCGTGGCCTGGGGTTTATCGGAGGAAGCGGCAAGGCAGGGGGTGATGCTGGGTATTTATGAAGCCGGTGGTTACGAAAATGCCGCAAAACAAGTTGAACAATTCAGGTTATGCGCGCAGAAAAAAGCCGACGCTTATATGATTGCCGCTATTTCGGCCAATGGGCTGGACGCGCAAATCCGTGAGCTCAGCGCCAGGGGAATTCCGGTGATTGACCTGATTAACGGCATCGACAGTGCCGGGGTCAGCAGTCATTCCTCATTGTCTTTTGCCGGTATGTCGGCTGCCGCCGCCCGATATATTCTAAAGCTGCACGGCAACAAGCCATTAAAACTTGCCTGGTTTCCGGGGCCGGAAGGTGCAGCCTGGGTACGGGATGCGGAAACAGGGTTAACAAAAGCGTTGCAGGGCAGCCAAACTCAGGTGTTGCATGCAGGTTATGGTCCGACCGACGCTTTTAGTCAGGCGGGGCTTGCCCGCAATTTTTTTGCTAAAAATCCTGATGTGGATGTGGTGCTGGCCAATGCAGTTGCCGCTAAAGTGGTGTCGCAGTTATTGCACCAGCAGTTATTACACAAAGAGCAGGCCGGCAAATCGCAGGGCGTTGCCAAGCCTTTGCCAAAAATTGTGGCTTATTATGCCAATCCGGCTGTCATTGAGCTGTTACAACAAGGCCAGATAGCTGCGGCTGTGACCGACTCGCCGGTGCTCCATGCGCGGATTGCGGTTGACCTGGCGATTAGGCTATTACAAAAAGAGCGGGTGCCTGCTTATGTGGCGCCACAAATTGAAGTACTGCAAGCCGATAATTTGGCTTCCTACCCGATGGACAGGTTGTTACCGCCTGACGAGCAGTGGATCATCCGTCGTGAGCTGCTTGATTTGCCGGATGAAAAGCTGCACCAGCCGGAAAAACCACGTTAGCAGCCCCCTTTCGCCGGCAAGGGTGCTGCCGCTTGTAGCTGATTTTGCTGCCGGTTAAACAGGCCCAGCCTCGCTGGCTGTGGTGGGGCAATTCCACTATGCTGAAGCTATCTGTATGAGATAAAGGTATTTTTGTGATGTTCAGCCTACCGTGCCTGCGCATTTCTCTGTTGTTATTGCCACTCTGGTTTGGGCTGACAACAGGTGTATCTGCTACAGAAACTGTGATCCGCACCCTGGGCCAGCAGTCGATTCAGGAAGCCAGCCATGCTTATTATCAGGATTTATTGCAGCTGGTGCTGAAACAAACCGAAGCTGAGTTTGGGCCAGCCCGGGTGCAGGAGCTGATGCCCCCCCGTCATGGCAATATGTTTTACATGCTGCACAAAGGTAATTTTATTGATTTACATCGTTTTGGCACCGACTTGCAGCTGGAAAAAAATTTGTTGCCAATTCGGGTGCCGCTGCTTGGTGGGGGGTTAGGCTGGCGCGGTTTTATGATCCGCAAAACCGATTTGGCCGGTTTTAAGCAGCTGAGCAGTTTTTCAGAGCTACAGCAGCTTACCGCCTGTCAGGGCAGCAACTGGCCGGATTCAACCATTATGGAGCATGCTGGCCTGAAGGTTTTACGGGTGGACGGTTATGATCAGATGTTGTCTTTGCTCAGTAAAAAACGTTGTGATTATTTCCCACGCAGTGTGTTTGAAGGCCCGTCTGAAGTGGCACATTTTGCCAAAGAGTATCCGGATCTGATGTTCAGCACTGATGTGTTGCTGAAGTACCCCTACGCCATGTACTTTTTTGTCAAACAAAACAATGAACAACTGGCCAATCGGCTGCATAAAGGTTTAACGGCACTGGCGGTGTCCGGTCAGTTGCAGGCTTTTATGCAACATCATCCGGTGAGCCGGCATGTATTTCCGCTTAGTCAGTTTAGTCAGTCGCTGGTGTTTGAGCTGCCAAATCCGGTGTTACCGCCGGCCACGCCTACCAGCATTACCGAATTTTGGTTGCAGTTGCCGCCTTCTACCCGGGTGGAAAAAATTAAAATAAGCGAAGCAATAAAGCCCGCACAGCAGTTTTAAGCCTGGCTCTGATATAATCCGGCGATATTTTTTTGCACCGGAACCAGCATGACCTTTATTGATCCTATGACCAAGTCTACAGACCCAGCTCTGACTGAATTTATCGACCTGTTCCGCCAGGCTTTTACCGCCGGTGCTTTGGTGCGGTTGTTATTGTCGAAATATCAGGGGCAGGATGCAGAGTTGCAGCGGGTGCACATCAGGCCGGTGCAACTAAAAAACGAGTTGTTGCTGTCCTTCTTATCGGAAAACCGCACCTTTGACAGCACAAAAAATTATACATTGGCGGATGCTTGTACTCTGCTGACAGCGTGGATTGGCCGCGATTTTTATAATGCGTTATTGGAAACTCAAAGCCAGGAAGTGCAGCTTGGCATCAGTAAAAAAGGCAAGGTGCTTTTGAATAAACGCAAAATTGCCCAACCCAAAGCACCGGCCGTTTTGGCGCATAACAAAGAAAAACACCGTTTTGTGGAACAAAGCCGGCCTTATTTGCAGGCTTTGGGTATTACCGACGCCCAGGGCCAGCTTATTCCTTCTATGTCGAAAAAATGGAAGCAAATTAATAAGTTTATTGAGGTGCTTTCCAAAGCCATCAGCCAAACCGGCCTGGCACAGCAGCAGGCTTTGCATGTTGCGGACTTTGGCTCAGGCAAAGCTTATTTAACTTTTGCGGTTTTTGATTATCTGACCAGCACCCTTGGTCTGAAAGCGCAGGTGACAGGGGTAGAGCTGCGCCAGCCTTTGGTGGACTTATGCAATAAAACTGCACGGCTACTTGCACTTGATGGCCTGCAGTTTGAGCAGGGAGACGTCAAACATTTTAAAGCCCGTGGTATTAACGTGATGATTGCGCTGCATGCCTGTGATACGGCCACCGATTATGCCATTCATATGGGTATTCGCACCGGCGCTGAAATTATTATGTGTTCGCCTTGTTGCCATAAAGAACTACGGCCGCAGCTGTTAAGCCCGCCGGTATTATCCCCTTTGCTGGTGCATGGGATCCATGCCGGCCAGCAGGCGGAAATGCTGACCGATGGTCTGCGGGCATTATTGCTCGAAGCCCATGGTTACGACACTCAGGTGTTTGAATTTATCAGCCTGGAGCACACCAGTAAAAATAAAATGATCCTGGCGCAAAAGCGGAAAAAACCAAAAGACAACCAGGCGGTTCTTACACAAATTGCCGAGCTGAAAGCTTTTTATGGTATCAAACAGCATTGCCTTGAAACCTTACTGGCAACTGCTGAACCGACCAGCTAAGGCGTTAAAATCAGCGACAATTGGCCTATTTTTCAGTGACTTCAGGAGCTTCATGTGTTTGCGGTAGATTTTAAAGTGCGGGATTACGAATGTGATATGCAGGGTATTGTGAACAATGCCGTGTATTTTAATTATCTGGAACATGCCCGCCATGAGTTTTTATTAAGCAAAGGCATTGATTTTGCGGCTCTTGCGCGCGATGGCATTAACCTGGTGGTGGTGCGCAGTGAAATGGATTACAAAGGCTCATTAACAAGCGGTGATTTATTTGCAGTTACAGTGCAATATCAGCCAATTTCTAAAGTACGTTTTGGCTTTCGCCAGCAAGTGGTCAGAAGCCGCGATGGCGCTGTGCTGCTGGATGCGCTGGTGACAGGCACGGCATTAAATCAACGGGGCCGGCCTTTTGTGCCTGACGCACTGTCGCTGCTGGCCAACGAATAAGCGCAGGCGCCCACCAGCTGCGGTTTCGCAAAAAACTGCAGCTTTGCTGCATTAAGGTGCCTTCGGGTACAACCCGGGTTGCAAAAACGGGATCAAAGCCAGTATTAACGCCTGTTGATAAACACTGCTGCGGCTGAGTCTGTGGCCTGTTAACAGCGCAATGGCCCCACCGGCTTGTTTGATATTGTCGGTACCAAACAGCGCGTCCATCACATCACCAAGCTCCTGACCCTGTTGCAGCTGTTGCAAGGCTGCCGGTGGTAACATCAGACTGGCCGAGCGGGCTTTGCCCAAAATGCCCTGATGTTCAATCAGCATCCAGGCAAAAGTAAATTCACCATCCAAACCCGCTTCAATGCTGACATAAAAGTCGGCCTGCACCTGTTGTTTCAGTGCGCTGATGCGGTTTTGTGCTCCCAGTAAAGTTTCTTCGCTGCTCATTGGCTGAGCAGCCACACCAGATGGCACGGCATAACCTTGCACTTCACAATGGATATCGGGGAAAACTTCAGTAAAACAGTGTTTTACAGCTTTAATTTTGGCCGGGTTGGCAGAAGCAACGGCAATAGTCCAACTGCTGTGAACGCCGCTCTGTGACGCCGCGCTTTGGTTTGAAGATAAAGTGGCTGTTGTCATGCTTAAGTCTTTACCAAAAGCACAAAGGAGCCGGTAAGCTCCTTTGCATGGATTTATAAGGCAGGTTGTGATGATGCCTGTGAACGTGGGCACCATAACTGCATCTGGAGGTGATTAGCCACCTAACCCCACATACACTGTTTGTACGTCGTCATCATTGTCGATGGCTTCGAGGAAAGCTTCTACTTCGGCGCGGGCGGCGTCATCGAGGCTTACCGGGTTTTTCGGTTTATAAATCAGCTTGGCGGAGCTGACGCTAAAACCAAATTCCGGCAGGGCTTTTTGGACCAGGTCCAGATCGGTCGGTTCAGTGTAAAAAATCACACTGCCATCTTCATCCTGTTCGAAATCCTGGGCTCCGGCTTCAATAGCGGCAACTTCTACATCAGCGTCTTTGTTGTCGGCTGTGGCTTCAATAGCGCCTAAATAATCAAAGTCCCATGACACTGAACCTGAAGTGCCAAGCTGACCTTTACGGAACAAAATACGCATACTTTGGGCTGAACGGTTTTTGTTGTCGGTTAAACATTCAACAATGACCGGCACCTGATGTGGGGCAAAACCTTCGTACACGACGTGCTCGTAGTTCACCGGGCCATCCAGTAAACCTGCACCTTTTTTTATGGCGCGTTCCAGCGTGTCTTTTGGCATTGAAGCTTTGCGGGCGGTTTCAATGGCTAAACGCAGTTTGGCGTTCATTGAAGGGTCGGCGCCGTTTTTTGCCGCCATCATAATTTCTTTGGCTAATTTGGTAAAAATACGGCCTTTGGCCGCTGCAGTATCCTGCTTATGTTTTGCTTTCCATTGTGCGCCCATGGCTACAATCTCGCTCTGTGCTGTGTGATCAAAGAAAATGCCGTAGTCTAGCCAAAGGGCCTGACCGGCGCAACAGCCACAGTGGGTACTGCAAGTGGATTTATGTTCTGTGCTAGAATGCCAGCTGTTTTTTTGACAAAGAGATGTTATGAAGCTGCTGTCGTTATCCGGAGTTAAAAAATTCCCCCTATTGTTCTCTGTCTTCAGCCTGTGCTGTCTGAATCTGGCTTTGCATGCGCAGCCGCTGGAAGAGCAGGTAAGTGCAGCTGCCACTGCAACAGTTGAGGCCACTACAGATGTGGAGGCCACGATGAAAGCCATGGCGCTGTATTATAAAAAGGCGCTTGCTGCGGTTGATATTCCTCAAATGCAAAGTGAAATCAATGCTTTACAGCATGAAGTTGCCAGGGTGCAACAATATCAGTTTCCTGCAGAGAAACAGCCTTTATTCCAGCAAGGGCTCAGTGAAGTGCAGCAACAATTGACGTTGGTGCAACAGACGCTTACGGCGTGCGATCTGCCGGCGGCAAAACAGCAGCTGGCTAAAGTCGATAGCCTGAAAAAGCAATATCACAAAGAGCGCAGCCCAAGTTTCTGGCAATTGTTGTTTGGCGGCTAACTTCTGTTCAAGTTATAGGTTTTGAATACTAAAAAAGGGAGCAATCTGGAATGAATGGCTATGTGATGGTTGCGCTGGCTGCTTTTGGGATTGGTTTAGTGACCGGCAAATTAATTTACCAGCAACCACCACAACTGGTGGCAGTGCCTGCTATTGGCGCTGTGCCGGAAGAGTATCTGGCACCTGTCAGCACAAGCGCTGCAGGTATTGCCGAGGGAAAAATGGCGCAAAACACTGGCGTCGAGCATGACTCTTTGTTTAGCGAAGCCGCCACAAACAGCAGTTTTTCCTGTGATGGCAGAACCATGTGCAGTCAGATGAATTCGAGAGAAGAAGCTGAATATTTTATTAAAAACTGCCCCAATACCAAGATGGATAGTGACTTGGACGGCATTCCCTGTGAAAGGGATAGCCGCTGGTAAGCACTGCACCCTGCAGGTAGCAGGTTCAGTAAGCCAACCAATAAGCCAAAGTGACCTTTGTTGCCTGTGATGCCGCTGATGCCCATAGCGCCGTGAAGTCAGTCAGATCTGAAAACAAAAACAGCAGCACATGGTGCTGCTGTTTTTTACAAGACGATGTGTTTAAAAACTCAGTTTTTAGTGCTGGTGATCACAGTCGTCATCACATTCGTGATCATCGGCAAAATCGTCGTCGCCGTCCTGATGTTGCATCACACCCCAGCCGTCGTTGTAACCGCCAAATTTTTTCGCAAATTTGTCCAGTTCGGCTTCTTTGGCGGTGATAGCGGCATGGTCCGGCACCATATTCAGGCTGACAATCAGTTCCCATTGCTCCAAATCATTAAAATTCAGTTCAACTTCACCACCTTCATCCAGTGCTGTTAACGCATTCAGTGCGGTTTCGGCTTTTTGTTTGTCCGGAAATACTAAATAAAAATCCAGCTCCAGGCTTTTGCTCAGATCCACACCGGCGTCAGCCAGTGCCTGTAGCATATCGCCGTTGCCATCATCCGGGAATTGACTCATTGGGCTCTCCGTGAAGCAATAGTAGGGGAAAATTCTGCGCGCTAGTTTAGCAAGTTTTTAAAATGTCCGGCAGCTAATTTCCTGCGCCAGCTTGCTGCGCTTTGTTGTATTGCACAACAAAAGCCTGCAGGTTTGGAAAAAACTGCAAAAACAACTGCTCAAATTGCGGCTGATGGGCCATAACATCGGCAACAGCCCCGGAAAATTCGTTGGCAAATCGCAAACGACCGGCGATTCGATCCAGCGCCAGGCCAATACCGTCAAGTGAGGCATAACTGCCAAACCAGTCCTGTGGCACCAGATAACTGATGGTGGTTGCCATGCGCTCTGGCATCAAAGCTCTGTCCTGCCACAGCTGCTGATAAAGACGGCTTTTATACACTACAAAAGGTTCAGGGTGAAAAGCCGGCCAATGTTTGATTAAGTAGTGATCAAACAATAAATCCAGCGCCACTCCGGCAAAACGACGGCGTTTGGCGGCAAATAATAATTTGGCCTCACGCACTTCTGGTGCTGCGTCGGTAAAACGGTCGATGGCTCTGTGTTGCATCAGGCCTGCGGCAGTTGCGGGCGAAAGCGCAGTTAAATCAACACCACGGCAAAAATCTCCCAGTAAATTGCCAATCCGGGATTCGGTGTTGTTGTCAGCAAAATATAAATGCGCCAGATAGTTCATCTTTGGCCCGCAACAAGATTGCTGTTGTTTGCGTTGATGCAGTTATTCCGGCACACAAGCTTTGATATAAGAACACTGATGTTTTTTGGCATAAGAAACAATCGCTTGTTGCATCTGAGTTTGATGGGGCGAACGCGCCGACAACACGTAAAAAGTATCAATGCTACTGAGTGCCTTACGCTCTAGGTTTTTCAGTATGCTGGCATCTTTGGCTTGTGCATAAGCGCGAAACGGGCCGTCGTAAGTTAACAAATGCTGGCTGCGCTGATGCAAAAATAAGTCGCTGGCGCTGATAGCATCGGGTAAATCCACAGGAATAAAACCACGCTCAAGCAATTTGGCTCTTTGGCCCTGATAGTCAAAACCTCGGATCAGCGCAACTGAGTTATCTCTGGGCGCCTGACCACGGTTTTTATGGCTGTACATCACCAGCTGCAACTCTGAGTAGGGGGGCGCCACAAACAAATGCTGCCCCTGCTGCGGAGCCAGTGCTTTGGTGCTTTTAATATTGATGCTTAAATCCAGCTCACCGCTATCCAGCAGCAGATACATCCGCGCCGGGGTGACACAGACAGCTTCCACTTCAATCTGCTGCATGGCAAAAATGCGGCGGGTTAACTCAAAGCCTGGCCCACCACAACTTTGGCCATCGCTGCTGACAATAAAATCAGGCGGAAAATTATGCAGCCCCATTTTGATATGTAAAGGCGCTGACGCGGCACAGGGCAGTGCAGCAAAAAGCATGACCAGCAGCGCACTGCGCAATTTGACAAAGACTGCTAATAAGGGGGTTCTGGCCTGCATAACATCACCTGAAGTTACTTCTGGCTTTGAGTATGAAAAGCCTGATGCTGAGTTTCAAGCCTTTTCTGTGGGCCTGGCAAATAAGGTCTGGGCAATACCACAGGCTAAAATAAGTACAACACCACTGACTTGCAGCAGGCTGAGGTTTTCCTGAAACAACAGCCAGCCGGCCAGGATCACGGCCGCCGGTTCAATATAAGCCAAAGTGCCATAGACCCGGGTCGGCAGGTGCTGCAGCGCGGTCAGCGCCCACAAAATAGCTAAAAACCCCGGGAAAATGCCGGCCAATAATATCCAGGGTAGATCCGCGCTGGCTGGTAAGGCGGCGTCTTGCCAAAACGGCAACACACATAAAGCGCCGATGGCCAGCTGGTAAAAGGTGCGCTGGTACAAAGACTGCGCCGGGTCTGGTTTTCGGTTGAGCAGTAAAAAAGCGCTGTATGCCAATAACGACAACAAACCATACCCAAAACCGGGCAATTGTGCTGGTGTCAGCGCTAAATCCAGCTGAAATTGTTGCAGCATGGCAAAACCCAGCATGGCAAAAACAATACATAAACTACTGGCAAGATTCAGTTTTTCATGAAAAAGCCAGTGGGCGGCAAGACTGGTCAGCGGCGGGGCCAGGTACACCAGCATAATGGCGTTGGCCAGGCTGATAGTCTGGATTGCCTGTAAAAAACACAACATAAAACTGGCGAGCAACCCACCGTTGAGCCACACATGCCAATCAGGTTTGTGTTTGAGCACTCTGAGTTGCCCACGTGCCAACAGCAGCAGCGCCAGGCAAAAAGCCCCGACAAAAAGCCGGTAGAAAGTGAGTTCAGCAGCGCCAAGGCCGGAATAACGCGCGATAATGCCACTGCTGGCCATACAAAGAGCGGACAACAGCGCCAGTACTACATAAAAATTCACATCTGATCCTTAGCTGGCAGCCGGTTAACCTTGGCTGGGGCTGCTTTTTTAGTCTGGCCGGCAAAAACTGTGATTTGCGGCAAATTTTTCAACAGATATGGCGGTTGCCTGCTGAGCGCTTAGTCGTTTAGTGCTTAGCGTTAAGTGTTTAACAGGCCTGCGGCAGCTGCAGCAGGCATTTGTTGTTATTGCACTGCACTCCATAACAGGGCTTTGTGGATCACCGCCTGATTCAGTGGGCCGGTCTGACCGCCTTTGCCGCCGGTATAAAGCGCAAAATGTTGCAGGTAACTCATATTAAAACCATCCACTATGCTGATTTTGCACTCTGTGCCTGCCTTGGCTTCAAAGCTGGCGACTGTGGACAAGCCGGCTTCAGTGGCTGTAGCCAGATGCGGCATCACCAGTGTGCTCTGCTGCATCGGTAGTTCAGGGCATTGCACCTGCAGCTGTTTTACCACAGCGGTAATACCGGTATTTACCGGGCCATTGTCGATAAAATACTCCAGAGCCAGCCGCTGGGTGCCACTGTGGCTGATGTTGGCGTTCAGTTGCAGTTTTTGTTCAGGCAGCCCCCAGTTTTTAAACACCGGCAGGCCAAGATAATCGGTCGCGGTTAAATCATCACTTTGTAAAGTGTCGCCTGCCACAAACTGTTGCTGTTGGCCTGCGGTGCAGACAGTGCGGCTTGGCAGGGAGGTTAACGCAGTATCTGTGTAACTTTGCACCAGGGCATAACATTGCGAAACGTGGTCGCGGTCTTTATCCAGATAATGATCCCGCTGCTTTTTCAGATGCACTTTGGCGCCATTTTTATACAGGGTGAAACGGGTTTTTGTTTCACCATTGGCATCAAATTTCAGCAAGGTTTCGCCTTTATCATTGCTGGTCAGGCTTAATAATGGCTGTTTTGGCGCAAACAACGCCCTTTGTTCAGCTGTACTCAGTTTTTGGTTGTCGGCCACTTTTAACATTCTGACTGGGCTTTGCTGCTGGGCTACAGGCGTAAGCACCATCTCAATCTGGTTTTGTTCGGTAGAAAAATCATCCAGTTGCAGCTGCAGCTGATGGGCCGAGGTTAAGGCTTGTACCACGCCATTGATCCGTACTTCGGACAGCTGATAACTTTGTTGTTTGTTGGCTTTGCCCTGCAGCTGCAAGGTCAGTTGTACTGTGTTGCTGCCAAGACGCAGATTTTCCAGTTTCAGCTCGTTGCCAAGCTGCAGATCCTGCGCCAGCTGTGCCGGAATATAAGGGTTCAGCACCAGAGTACGGCCGGATACCGCCACACCAAATAAAGAGTTCACGATAAAGTCGTGATAAGCGGCCACAGACCAGAGCTGGCGCTCAGAGTTAATCACAGGGCCGGATAATTCGCCGTCATCGACATGGGCTTTTTGGCTCAGCCATTCGAGATTTTCCATATTGGATAAATTAAAAGCCGCGCCCTGAAATAACGACATGGCAATTTTATGGAACAGTTCAGCATGCTGGCGCGACTTGGCCGCTCTTAATGCATAAGCGCTGACAAAAGGCCAGATGGCTCTGTTGTGGTAAATTGGCGTTTGTTGTTTGGCCGGAAAAAATACCGGTGGGCCGGCCTGGGTCAGCGGATAATTTTGTAAGATTTGATCAGCCTGCGCGTTTGATGCCACCTGATGGTTAATGGCCAGCGCTAAACCCAATAAATCATATTGTTGCACCGGCATAGGGTTAAATTCTTCGCCGAGATAACTGGCATATAAACCTTGCTCTGCCAGCCAAAATGACTGGTTAATGGCGGTTTTCAGCTCATCGGCCCAGCGCGCAAACTGCGCAGCTGCTGCCGGCTCCTGAGTTTTGGCAGCTTCTGCAACAGCCTTTAGCGCGGCGTAGTGCAGCACATTGGTGGAGAGTGCATAAGACTGAGCCAGAAAGCGGGTGTCTTTGGCTGTCCAGTCCGGATAATTTTGCTCGCGCCAGTCTAAAAAGGACGTTTCGCCCCGGTATAACCCCAGTTTTTCGCTGAAGATATATTGCCTGTCCTGCAGCAGGGTATTTTTGGCAATGGGGTACCACTGCGCCTGCCAGGCTTGCTGCGCTTCAGTGCTGCTGCTATCGGCCATAGCGTTTAGCGTCAGGCCGCTGGCGGCTAAAATCCATACCACCCGGTCTGAGCTGACAGGCCAGCTGCCGCCTGAGCCTGTGTCCTGCAGCGCCACTTCAATAGGCGACACCTGGCGTGCCACCAGTTCGGGCCGCACTTTGGAGGTTTTAAATAACAATGAGTTTCGGGCGCGCTCCGGGTCGAGATAACCCAGACCCAAATCCAGGCTGTAGGATAAATCGCGGGTCCAGACGTAATGCCATTTGGCGCCGGTTTCAAAACAAGGGCAGGGGACTGCTTGCTGATCGTTAAAACCCCAGTCGGTAATTTCATTGACGCTGTTCTGGTTTTTTTCCAGCTGCGCCAGGCTAAACAGGGCGTCAAATAACACATTCTGGCTACGAACCTGCAAATCGCCGGCACTGACACTCAGAGTTTTTGTTTTAACGGTTTGCACTGGCTCGGTGTTGGCGCTGCCATCGGCACTTTTGAGCGGCACAGCGTTACTTTGCAGGCTAAATTCCCGCTGAGCATCGGCCAGCAATAAAGCCTCTATGTTCACCTTGCCAAATTTATTGGCATATTGCCGCTGCTGCTGGCTGGCTTCGCTGTTGGCCCAGGCACTCTGGCTCAGGCCGAGTAAGGTGGAGAAAAGTCCCAAAGCAAAATAAGAGCGCATAAGCATACCTGTCCTTGCCGATAGAATCGGTTTGAGTTTAACAGGCTCTTGGTGCTGAGTGTATGGTGCAGGGTACAAAAAACGCTGTCAGGCAAAGACTTAGCAATAAGTTAACAAGAAATGCTGCCATAAGCCGGTACTGCTGAGGCTGATGTTGTTGCAGCAGTCGTAACAGCCGCCGCTGAAGTGACAACATAAATAACAGATGGTGCAAATAAAAAATGGTGCAAAAATGCGGCTTGTGGTTTATCAGGCCGAACTGCTTTGCCCTCTGGTTTATTCTGCAACCGGGGGCAGACCGCTGAAAATCGCTTGCCGTTCTGCTTCAGTCAGCAGGGCTGAAAGGGCGGTACGCCTGCGGTATTTGCGGCTTTGCGCGTCATCGCCAAGCAGGCTTTGCCGGAATAACTCTGGCTGATCCAGCTGCAATAAAGCAGTACTCCAGAACAGATATTCACCATGGCGCAGCAGTCCTTGCTGATAACGCTCGTCCAGCTGCTGCTGAATACGGGTCGCCTGCTGCGGCGCCGCCAGCAGTTTTTCCACCATGGCCTGATGTAATAACCAGATCTGCTGATCAAGCTGACGTTCTTTGGCTGAGCTTTTTGCTTTTTGCCCGCGCTGTTGGCGGCGTGATTTAGGCTGCCAGCCGGGAGTGCTCAGCAGTTGACGCCGCTGTGGTATGGTGCTCTGCGCCGAAGTTTTGCTCTGTTGTTGCTCTTGTCGGTCTTGTGGTTTTTGTTGCTGATCCATACCGTTGTTTTATCTGTTGTCGTTATTTTTTGCTGTTGCCGCCTGCAGCTTGCCTGCTAATGAAAATTACGGGCTGCAGTGGCAAGTTCAGGCAAGCAGTGGTCCATGCTTTGTAGTTGTCCGGCGATCACATGGATCACTTCACCACTGCGTTGTAACTGTCCCGCCACCTGAAGAATACGGCTGGTTAAAAAAGCGGTTTTATCACGTTGTGCAATAGTGCGCCACACCACCACATTGACCAGCCCGGTTTCATCTTCCAGCGTGATAAAGGTTACCCCACCGGCAGTGCCAGGGCTTTGCCGGCAGGTGACCAAACCAGCCACCTGCACCGGCAGCTGGTTGGCAAGCCTGGGTAAATCCACGGCCTTTTGACTTTTTTTCAAAAAGCCGGCCTGGCGTAATAACGCCAGTGGATGTTCATCCAGACTAAGCCCCAGCTGGCGGTAGTCTTCCAGTACATTGCTGATGGCTTTGGGGGCCGGTAGCGGGCAGTAGGCGGTCTCTTCAGCTACGGCAAACAGCGGTAAAGTGTCCAGCTGGTCTTGTAGCTGCCAGCGGCTGGCATAGCGGTGGCCACTGAGCTGTTGTAAAGCGCCGGCGCTGGCCAGTTTTTCCAGTTCAGCTTTGCCGGCGCCACATTGTTTCAGTACCGTCAGTGAGGCAAAACCAGTTGCGGGGCGTTTTGCCAGCAGCAATGTTGTGCTGGCCTGAGACAGGCCTTTCACCAGTTGCAAACCAAGCCGTAATGCCCGGCCATCTGCTGTTGTTTCTATCTGATGTTGCCAGGCCGAATGCTGGATACACACAGGTAAAATGGTGACGCCTTGCCGGCGGGCATCCTGCACCAGCTGCGAGGCACTGTAAAAGCCCATAGGTAAGCTATTGAGTAAACTCGTAAAAAACTCAAGTGGGTAATAATGTTTTAACCAGGCGGAAGCATAAGCCAATAAGGCAAAACTGGCTGAATGTGACTCGGGAAATCCATATTCACCAAAACCACAAATTTGCTGGAAAATCTGTTCGGCATACTGCTGGCTGTAACCTCTGGCCAGCATACCGGCAATCAGTTTGGGTCTGAATTGCTCCAGTTCACCGGTTTTTTTCCAGCTGGCCATGGCGCGGCGCAGTTGGTCGGCTTCACCGCCACTAAAACCTGCCGCCACCATCGCCAGTTTAATCACCTGCTCCTGAAAAATGGGCACGCCCATGGTGCGGCCCAGCACCTGCTCCAGCTCTTTTGACGGATAACTGACAGGCTCCAGGCCTGCACGGCGGCGTAAAAACGGATGCACCATATCACCCTGAATAGGGCCAGGCCGCACTATGGCGATTTGGATCACCAGATCATAAAAACAGGCCGGTTTGAGTCTGGGCAGCATGCTCATCTGAGCACGGGATTCAATCTGAAAAAGCCCGACTGTATTGGCTTGCTGGATCATCTGATATACAGCCGGATCGTCGCCGCTATTGCTGATCCCGGCCAGCGTCAGTGCTGTGTTTGCTGCGTGATTCACCAGTTGCAGGCATTTTTTCAGTGCGCTCAGCATACCAAGCGCCAGAATATCAACTTTGAGCAAACCCAGGGTTTCCAAATCGTCTTTATCCCACTGGATCACGGTGCGTTCGCTCATGCTGGCATTTTCCACCGGCACCAGCTCATACAAAGGTCCGGCCGAAATGACAAAACCACCCACATGCTGGGATAAATGCCTCGGAAAACCGCGGATTTGGCTGATCAGGCTGATCAGCTGCTGGTGTTTGGGCTCGGCCGGGTCAAAACCATAGTTGGTCAGTTGCTGCCACCAGCTTTGGCTGGGATCACGCCTGTTGATCTGTTGCAGCCATTGCTCCAGTTGCAGCGGGTGAAAACCCAGCGCTTTGCCAATATCACGCAGGCTGCTGCGAAAACGATAACTGACCACAGTGGCGGCCAAAGCAGCTCTTTGCCGGCCATATTTGCGGTAAATATACTGAATCACTTCTTCGCGCCTTTGATGCTCAAAATCCACATCAATATCAGGGGGTTCGGCCCGCTCTTTTGAAATAAAACGTTCAAACAACACCGAAATTTTGCGCGGATCTACAGCTGTGATGCCAAGGCAATAACAGACCACTGAGTTAGCGGCTGAGCCCCGGCCCTGATACAAAATGTGCTGGCTTTTGGCAAAGTGCACCAGATCGGCAATGGTCAGAAAATAATAGGGGTAATTCAGCTCAGCAATCAGCGCCATTTCTTTATCAATAAGCTGCTGAATATCGGCAGGCACGCCGCCCGGGAAACGCTCATCGGCGCCCTGGCTGACCAGTTGCTGCAGATGTTCAATCGCAGTTTTACCTTTTGGCACCAGCTCAGCCGGGTATTCGTATTGTAAGCTGCCAAGGTTAAAGTGACACAAAGCGGCGATGTGACAGCTTTGCTCAAGCAAAGCTGCATCAAACAGCCGTTGCAGCTTGGTTATTGGCCTTAAACAACGTTCGGCATTTGGGCTTAGGGCAAAACCGGCTTGTTCAACTGTGGTGCCAAGGCGGATGGCGGTTAGCACATGCTGGAGCGGCAGCATGCTTGCCTGATGCATCAGTACTGCGCCTACAGCAGTGCTGCGCAGCCCAAACTCCCGGGTAAGTGCCTGACAATGCTGCTGATATTGGGCATCTGTTGCAGTTAATAACCTTTGCTGAGCCAGATACAACCGCTGGTTAAAATGCTGCACCAACCAGCGCGCCCAGCGTCTGTCTGCCGGGCCACCTTGTGGCAACCAGAGCACCAGGCAATAACGGCAGCTTTTTAAATCCCAGATATTCAGCTGATACTGGCCTTTGCTGGCGCGGCGGCGGCTATTGCTGATAATACGGCACAGCTCAGCATAAGCGGCACGGCAAGGGCAGAGCAGCACCAGTTCTAAGTCGGGCGGTAATTTGAATAAAGAGCCCACAATCAGCTTTAGCGGCAGTTGTTGCTCGCGAATGCGCCGGTAAGCGCGAACCACACCAGCCACTGAACATTCATCAGTGATGGCAAGCGCCTGATAACCAAGTTGTTGAGCGTTATCAACCAGTTGCTCCGGGCTGGAAGCGCCGGTTAAAAAAGAAAAATTGCTTTGGCAAAACAGCTCTGCATAAGTCATCAGGCAAAGTACCCCTGCAGATACCAGCCCGTTTTGTCTCTGAACAACCAGCACCACTGGCCTTTGCAATTGCGGCCAATCTGATAATCACGTTCTATTGGCTGGCCGTCCCACCAGCCGCTGACCAGGCGTTCGACTCCGGGTTGTAACTGCACCGGCTCCTGGAGTGGTACAGGTGTTGTCAGTAAAAAGGCAGGTCTGAATAAGTCAAAGTTGTGATGATTCGCCTGTTTTAATTTGGCACCAGGAGCTGTGCCTCTCTGGTTTACTTCAGCGCTTTTTATGTTTGTATCTTCTGTTGTTGTTTCTTCTGTTGCCCGAGCGCTGGTCAAAGTTGTAGTGCAGGCACTCTGATACGAAGTGTCGCTGATAGGGCGGTTTTTTGTTTTTAGTGGCGGTACAGTGCCGCTGCTTAATGGCAGGCACTGATTGGCTTTGTCTGGTCTGTGTGCTGGTACAGTGTTGAGCTGAAACAGCAGCTCAGGGCCAAATTTAGCCAATAACAAAGATTGCAGCTGAGCAGGTGTTAGGGCTGTTGTGGAACGGTCAAACAAGGCCAGTGCTTGCTCTGGGCGCAAACAAGCCTGCCGGGCACAGAGCTTCAGCTGTACCACAGGCGCCTTGAGTTTCAGCTGTTCCAGCTGCAGCTGACATAAGGTTAGCCAGCGCTGGTACTGGTATTCTCCCTGGGCTGACTGTA
>FWPV01004941.1_pt1 | contig 27363 bp, 26 predicted proteins | sample 2228371 | NCBI WGS metagenome assembly FWPV01 (sample SAMEA103939776, study PRJEB20133) | metagenome
TGCAACCGGCGGATCCTGCTGACTCGGCGCGAGCTGTCGCGGCGGCTTAAGGCTATGCTGCCTCGCGAAGCGGATGATTTCGGGCAGACGGTCTGAGCTGCGATCCGCTCCTTTCGTGATGAAACAGCCGGGCGTTTATTCATTGTATAATAATTGATACCATGCCGATTTTGGATTCCACTACGCTTGAATTTTTCAGCCGCAGCGCGGATCAGACCCGCCGCCTGGGAATGCGCCTGGGAAGTTTACTGCAGAAGGGGGATCTGATCTGCCTGATGGGAGATCTCGGCTCGGGGAAGACCACGCTGGTTCAGGGCATCGCTCAGGGTTGGGGCTCGCTGGATCCGGTTTCCAGCCCCACCTTCGTCATCGTCAACGTCTACCGCCGTCCTGACGGGCAGAATTTGAACCATCTGGACGCGTACCGCCTGCAGAACGCCGCGGAGGCGCTGGAGCTGGACATCGACATGCTCCTCGAACAGGGGGCGCTGGTGGTCGAGTGGCCTGAGCGAATTGACGGAGCGCTGCCCGCCGAACAGCTGCTGATCAAGCTGCGCTGGATTTCCGAAGAGCAGCGCGGGATGGTCTTCCTGCCGCGCGGCGAGCGTTATCAGGCGCTGGTCGACGATTTTCGCAAGCGGGTGCTGGGAGGATAAGATGCTGCTGGCGCTGGATACTTCGACCCAGACGGTGGGCATGGCTCTGTTTGACGGCGTCCAGGTGTTCGGCGAATCGATCTGGCAGACGCGGGGACACCATACGGTCGAGGTCGCCCCCGCTCTGAACGAACTGTTCGCCCGCTGCGGGATTAAACCGGCTGACCTGGAGGCGATCGGCGTAGCTTTAGGGCCCGGGTCCTTCACCAGTCTGCGCATTGGCCTGGCCATTGCCAAGGGACTGGCCATGGCCGTTCGCGTTCCCTTAATAGGGATCCCTACATTGGACATCTTGGCGGTTGCTCAACCGTTGAGCGATTATCCGATGGCGGCTGTATTGGCAGCCGGGCGCGGGCGTCTGGCGGTCGGCTGGTATAAAGCCGGCAAACACGCCTGGGAAAACAGCGGCGAGGTCGTGGTCGCCACCACCGAACAGCTGGCCGAGTCGATCACTGAGCCTACCCTGGTATGCGGCGAGCTCAATGCGGCAGACCGGCAGGTCCTGGGGAGGCGGCGGAAAACCATCCTGTTGGCATCGCCGGCACTTTCACTGCGCCGGCCCTCCTTCCTGGCTGAGCTCGCCTGGAAACGCTACAAGGCCGGCAAGGTCGATGAAGTGATCAGCCTTGCCCCGATCTATCTGCACACTGCGGAGGCGATCCCGTCGTGAGGCCGTCTTCCCAGGCGCTGCGCATCAGGATTCGCGAGATGACGCAGAGTGATGTGCCTCGCGTCCATGCGATCGATGTAGCTTCCTTCAGCCTCCCATGGCCTGAGCGCTCGTACCGGTTTGAAATTGACGAAAATCCGTCCTCTCGGCTGCTTGTGGCGGAAGTCGAAGGGCCGGAAGGGAACCCGCTGGTGGTGGGCATGCTGGTGATGTGGATCATCCTGGACGAAGCCCATATCGGCACCCTCGCGGTTGACGCTCCCTACCGAAGGCTGGGAATTGCCCGGCGCCTGCTGGCAGAATCGCTGCTAAGGGCTTACAATAGTGGGGTTCGGCGCTGTTACCTGGAGGTCCGCCGATCGAATCAGGCAGCTCAGGCGCTCTACGCCAATTTTGGTTTTCAACTGAGCGCGATTCGCGCCCGCTATTACCGGGATAACCGCGAAGACGCCTTCTTGATGACCCTGGAGCCCATCCGCGTCGAAGCCTTACATGCGATCCTGAATCAAAATCCCTAAGGCCATCTCTGGCTGATTGCCCTTGGAGGTGTATTGGTGAATCAAAACATGCTGCTCCAACAGGTGGCGAAGGAAGTGGCTGTCTGTCAGAAGTGCCCGTTGAGTTATTCTCGCAAGAACGCTGTTCCTGGAGAAGGACCGGCGGATGCGGAGATCATGTTCATTGGCGAAGGCCCTGGATTTTATGAAAACGAGCAAGGCCGTCCCTTTGTCGGGGCTGCCGGCCAGTTCCTGGAAGAGCTGCTCCAGCGGGTAGGGTACCGGCGCGAGCAAGTCTTCATCACCAATGTGGTCAAGTGCCGCCCGCCCGGCAACCGCGATCCCCAGCCGGAGGAGCTGTCAGCCTGCAGCGGCTACCTGGAACAGCAGATTGAAGCGATTGATCCGGTGGTGATCGTCACCCTGGGGCGGTATTCAATGGCCCGTTACTTACCCAACGCGCGGATCAGCGAGGTTCACGGCCAGGCGCGCTGGGTTGGAGGCCGGCTGATCGTGCCCATGTACCATCCGGCTGCTGCGCTGCACCAGCCCTCGCTCAAGGGCGCCGTGATCGAGGATTTCAGCCGCCTGCCGGATTACCTGTCCCAGGCGCGCGCCAACCGTGAAAAAATGCAGCAGCTTGCTCATGAAGAAGAGGAGCCTCCCCAATCCCCTCCGCCAAAACAGGATGCGACTCAATTAAGTCTGTTTTAACCGGTGTGATTTCGTAAGGAGTTCAAATCTCTCATCTTTCTTATCAAGGTTTCCATCGATGAAGGACTGTAAACAAGAATTAACTGAAAAATTCAATCACCGCACTGCAAAGGTGGCCATTCTCGGCATGGGCTACGTGGGGCTACCGCTGGCTGCCGTTTTTGCCGAAGCCGGCTTTGAGGTAACCGGTATCGATCCCATCAGGGAAAAAATGGATGCACTCAACCGCGGCGAGAGCTACATCCTGGATGTGCCGAGCGAGCAGGTGCAGCGGCTGGTAAATCAGGGGTTGTTAAAGGGCAGGACCGATTATTCGGCGCTCGCCGACGCGGACGCGGTTTCAATCTGCGTCCCGACGCCGTTGCGGAAAACGGGAGATCCAGATTTGTCCTTCATAGTCAGCGCGGTGGAGGGGCTGGCGCCGTATGCGCATCCCGGCATGGTTGTCGTGCTTGAATCGAGCACTTACCCTGGGACGACCCGTGAAATGGTCCTGCCGGCATTGACTGAAAAAAGCGGCCTCACGGCGGGGAAGGAGATCTTCCTGGCGTTTTCTCCCGAAAGGGTTGACCCGGGCAGGAAGGACTGGACCACCTACAATACGCCAAAAGTGGTCGGAGGGATTACACCGGCCTGCACCGAGGTCGCCTCGGCCTGGTACAGCCAGGCGCTGCAAACGGTCGTGCCTGTCTCCTCAGCCGAGGTGGCCGAGATGGCTAAGCTGCTGGAAAACACCTTCCGGATGATCAACATCGGCATGGTCAATGAACTGGCGATCATGTGCAACCGTCTGAATGTAGATGTCTGGGAGGTCATCGATGCCGCGGCGACCAAACCGTTCGGCTTTATGAAATTCACCCCCGGCCCGGGACTGGGCGGCCACTGCATCCCGATCGATCCGCTCTATCTTTCCTGGAAGCTTAAATCGATGAATTACACGGCGCGCTTCATCGAGCTCGCCTCGGAGATCAACACCAATATGCCGCGGTTCGTGATCGGCAAAATTCAAGATGCGCTCAACAACCAGGGGAAACCGCTGCGCGGCAGCCGGGTATTGATCCTTGGCGCTGCCTATAAGCGCGATATCGACGATTTGCGCGAATCCCCCGCTTTGGATGTGATCCATCTCCTGCGTGAGAAGGGAGCTGCGGTAAGCTACTATGATCCCTACATCCCGCACATCCGTTGGGAAGAAATCGAGATGGATTCGGTCAGCGACTGGCGGGCTGAAGTGATAGCCGCCGATTGCGTGGTGATCATCACCGATCACCAAATCTTTGATTACCCGACGGTGCTCGAATCAGCTCAACTGATCGTCGATACCCGCAACGCGCTGGGCGGCGCAGGCCGCAACAATCCGAAGGTCGTGAGGTTGTGATGGGCCAACGCTATCTGGTGACGGGGGCGGCGGGATTCATTGGCGCCAAGGTGGCGGAGCTGCTGGCGGCCGAAGGTCATGAAGTGATTGCGGTGGATAATTTTAACGAGGCCTACGATGTGCGAATCAAGCGCTGGCGGTCCGCACAGATCACCCGGCTTCCCGGCGTGAAACTGGTCGAGCAGGATATCTGCGACCTGGCCGGCATGGACAGGCTGCTGAAAGAAAACAGCCGGGTAGATGCGGTCTTCAATCTGGCTGCCCGGGCGGGCGTGCAGCCGAGCGTTAAGGACCCGTGGATCTACCTGGAAACCAACGCCAGCGGGACGATCAATCTGCTCGAATTGTGCCGCAATCACGGTATCCCCAAATTCATTCTCGCCTCGACCTCCAGCCTGTACGGCACGCGCAATCCGATGCCCTTCCGCGAGGACGCCGATACCGATCACCCGCTCTCGCCCTACGCCGCCAGCAAAAAGGCCGCAGAGGTAATTGCCCATACTTACCATTTCCTCTACGGGCTGGATATTACAGTGTTTCGTTATTTCACCGTCTACGGTCCGGCTGGAAGGCCGGATATGAGCCTGTTCCGTTTTTGCCAGTGGATCGCCGAAGGCCGCCCGCTTCGCCTTTTCGGGGACGGCAGCTACTCCCGCGATTTCACTTATGTTGATGATATCGCCCGCGGGACGATTCTGGGGTTAAAACCCGCCGGGTATGAGATTATCAACCTTGGCAACGATCAGCCGCATACCATGATGGAAACGATCAGGCTGCTCGAGCGTCTGATCGGAAGACAGGCGCAGATCGAATATCTGCCGGTGCAAAGCGTAGATATGCCTGCCACCTGGGCGGATATCAGCAAGGCCCGCCAGATGCTCGGTTGGAGTCCGGAGGTTTCTATCGAGGAAGGCCTGGCGCGTCTGGTGGATTGGTACCTGGCTGAACGGGATTGGGCCAGCCAGGTGCGGACCGCATGAGCCGGCTTTCCCGTCTTGCTGCCCGCTGGAGGGAGGACCGCCTGCTCGGCAGTGTGGTGCGCAATTCAGGCTACCTGCTCTCCAGTAATACGGTCAGCATGGGGTTGACCTTTGTCCAGGGTTTACTGGCGGCGGCGCTGCTCGGCGCGGCTCATTACGGGACGCTGGGCATCATCATTTCCTTCGCATCCAATGTAAACCGGCTGCTCTCCTTCCGGATGAACGAGCTGGTGGTCAAATACGGCGGGCAGTATTTGGCCGAGGGACGTAAGGACCTCGCAGCTGCCGTGGTGAAAGTCGCGGGGATGAGCGAGGCAATCACCTCCGCCGCGGCTTACGGGATCTTGATCCTGCTGGCGCGTTGGGGGGCTGCGGTGATTGTGAAAGATGAAAGCACAGTCCCGTGGATCATCTTTTACGGTCTGGCGCTGCTGGCCAATCTGGTCACCGAAACTTCAACCGCCGCGCTTCAGCTGGGACGCCATTACCGCACTCAGGCAGTGCTCAATTTGATGCAGAACATCCTGACGGCGGGGTGGATTCTGGCGGCGTTCCTGCTCAAAGGAGGACTGACCGACGTCATTCTGGCTTACCTGGCGGGAAAATTCCTCTTCGGCTTTGGCACCGCCGCTGCGGCAATCTATTGGGCAAAACCGCTGCTCGGCAGCGGCTGGCAGCGAGCTCGGATTGGACTGCTGCCGCAGTGGCGCGAAATGATCCGTTTTGCCATCAGCACCAATCTGAGCAACACGGTCAATCTGTTCATCCGTGACAGCGAGCTGCTCTGGATCGGTTTCTTTCTCACTACCGTGGAGGCAGGGTATTATAAATTCAGCCTGGCGGTTATGAATGTGATCATTCTGCCGATTGCGCCTCTCATCAATACCACCTTTCCCGAAATCACCCAATCCGTTGCGCTGCGCCAGTGGCAGCCGCTCCGCAATCTGCTCCGCCGCACCAGTTTAATTGCCTTTGCCTGGACAGTGTTAACCGGTCTGGGTATCCTGATTGCAGGACCCTGGCTGTTAAAGATCTTCAAAGACGGCGAATACCTGCCGGCTTTAGGGCCAATCCTGATCCTGTTCCTTGGCTACAGCTTCGCCAATATTTTCTTCTGGAACCGCCCGCTGATGCTCGCCCTTGGCAAGCCGAATTTTCCCCTGGTGGTCACCCTCCTGGCAGGGCTGGTCAAGACTGCGCTGATGTTCCTTCTGGTCAGACGGTTTGGCGTGATGATGCAGGCCGGCCTGTTAAGCGCTTACTTCATCATTTCGATTGGTGTGATCGTCCTTGGCGGACTGGTCAATATCCGCCGCAGTCAATCAGCCGGTGCACCGGCAGGAGCCGCGCCGTGAGAATTGCCTGTGTAAGCACGTCCCGAGTTCCCGCCAGTACGGCCAACAGCATCCAGGTGATGAAAGTCTGCCAGGCGCTTGCTCGGGCTGGTGGCGAGGTGACCCTGTTCGTACCCGGGCGGACGCATGTCCCCTGGTTGGAGCTTGCGCCGTTTTACGGTCTGAGTCAACCCTTTGACACGCGCTGGATTCCCTCCGCAGCGCCGCTCAAACGATACGACTTTGCCTTCCGGGCAGTGAACGGCGCTGGCCGGTTGAAAGCTGACCTGCTCTATACCTGGCTTCCCCAGGCAGCGGTGATCGGGCTGCGCCGCCGGATGCCGGTGATCCTCGAGGTACACGACAGGCCGACCGGACGGATGGGTCCCTGGCTGCTGCGAAAGGCAGTCGAGTTGCCCGGGCGAAAACGCCTGGTGATCATCACCCACGCGCTTTATCGGGCAATCCAGGATGAATATGACATCCGGCCGGCCCCTGAGGATGTGGTCATTGCCCCCAACGGCGTGGATCTGGAGCGCTACCAGGATTTGCCAGAACCGGCGCAGGCGCGGCGGCAGCTGGGTTTACCGGACCGGATGACCGCGGTTTACGCCGGACATTTGTATCCTGGGCGGGGCATGGAATTGCTCGTTCAGCTGGCCCGGGCGCTGCCGCAAGTGCATTTCCTCTGGGTAGGCGGCAATCCGGAACCGGTCGCTGCCTGGCGTGAAAGAATCTCAGCCGAGGGACTGGAAAACATCACTCTGACTGGTTTCATCGAAAACCGCATGCTTCCGCTTTATCAGGCGGCCGGTGATGTTCTGCTGATGCCGTATGAAAAGTCGGTCGCAGGCAGCAGCGGGGGCGACTCGGCGGATATCTGCAGCCCGATGAAAATGTTTGAATATCTTGCCTGCGGGCGGGCTATTCTCAGCTCCGACCTGCCGGTACTGCACGAAGTGCTCAACGAGCAGAACGCGGTTTTTTGCCCGCCTGAGGATCCGGAATGCTGGCAGAAGGCGCTCGCTGAACTCCTGGCTGAACCTGAACGGATGCTCAGACTTGGAGCGGCTGCCCGCGTTGCTGCCGGGGGTTATACCTGGCAGCAGCGGACCGAGCGCATCCTCGCCGGTTTTCTATAAAATAGGATAAGATGACCAGGGCGTCCAAATTGATTTCCATCCTGATGATATCTATCCTAGGCGGAGCAGCCCTTGGGGCTCCGCTGAGCGCCTTGATGCCCGGGGGATTCAGCCTGGCGGGCTTTGCCGCCGCCGGCGGAATGGCTGGGCTCTGCTTATTTTTCCTGGCTCTAGCCTGGCAATGGGGCGGCGCGGGGAAGATGCTGGCCTGGATGATGGGAACCGCTTTTCTGCTGCGGCTGGCCGTCGGCGTGGGCATCAGTCTGGCGCTGCCTGTATTCGGCTACGATACGCCAACTCAGAATGCTGGTTATCTCTTTCTGGACGCGTATCAGCGCGACCAGCAGGCCTGGCAGCTGGCAAACTCGGGCGATTCGCTCATGCTGGCTTTTAGGGACAGATTCTTCAGCGACCAGTACGGTGGGATGCTGGCTGTCAGTGCGGCAATTTACCGGATCTTCAGCCCTGATGTTCACCGGCCCTGGCTGATATTAATCCTGACGGCAGCTTTTGGCGCACTGGGGGCGCCATTCTTGCGGCGGGGATTAAGTCCATTCCTGGAATCGCGCACTTTTGACGCCGCGGTCTGGATATTCCTGCTCTATCCCGAGAGCATTCTTCTCGGCGGGTCCCAGATGCGCGACCAGATTCTTATCGGCCTTTCGGCGGCGGCGTTCTGGGGCGCAGTGGCACTTGGCAGTCAGCGCAAGGCCGGCCTGATCACCCTGACCCTCTCGATTTTTATCATGGCGCTCTTCTCCTGGCTGGTTGCCGCGCCGGTGCTGGCGGTATTGCTGGTTTTAATCTGGATTCGGACCCAGGCGCGTTTTTCCCCCCGAGCACAGCGGCTGGCATGGCTGGGAATCGCGATGCTGGGGCTGGCGGGGCTGGCCTTGATGGCCGGCTGGCTGCGCGATTCGGCCGTATGGGACGCATATCTCACCGAGCAGGGCTCTGGCTGGCTTCAGCTTCTGTTTAAAGATAAACCTCAGCTGTTCAAAATCGGCTTTCTGGTCATCTACGGCCTGGTCCAGCCAGTCCTGCCAGCGGCGATCTTTGATCCCTCCTTACCCATCTGGAACGCGATCACTGCTTTCCGCTCTTTGGGCTGGTATCTGCTCATCCCGATAATCCTCTATCTTCCATTCGGATTGCGGAAAGAGCCTGCCGGACAGAAAAAGGGCCTGCTGATACTGGCTTTCGCCGCTTTTGGAGTATGGACGATCATCTCCTCGCTGCGCGCGGGCGGCGATATGTGGGATAACCCCCGTTACCGCACGCTGTTCATCCTGTGGCTGGCGGCTGCTGCAGCCTGGGGGTGGATCACCGCTCGCGAGCGGAAAGATCCGTGGCTGCTGCGCTGGTACGGGGTCGAGATCGTTTTCCTAATCATTTTTGGCGTCTGGTATGCGAACCGTACCTTTGCCCTGGGATTATCCATACCATTTTATGGGATGATCGGCGTGATCCTTTTACTAGCGCTCGTGATCCTGGGGGGCGGAGCAGCCTTTGACCGCTGGAAGGTGCGGCGCAAGAAAGCTGATGGCGTTTCGTAACCTTATGAAAGCCCTTTTCGCGAAGAGAAATTTCTGGTGGACGGTTTACTTCCTGGCAGTTGCTGCGGCAGGAATATCCGCCGTTGTGATCCTGATGGGGATTCAGGCCGACGAAAAAGGGGCTTTCCTTTTCGGCTATTCCATTCAACGGTTGTTGCTGGTTGCTATCTCTGCCGCCCCCGCGCTGATTAGCGTCTATGCTGCTGTGAGGACAGTCTCCCACCCGAAGTGGGCGGAAGAGGTGTTAGACCCGGTTATGAAAAAGCTGGCTTCCCTGCGCTGGCTGGGGCTGGTCAGCGCGGCATTCATGCTTCTCGGTTGGCTGGGGTTGTTTGTTTCGCCCGATACCTTCGGACGCTACCAGGCTTATTTCGTGCGCCTGCGTCCGGTAATTGTCTACCTTGGATTTCTCTCCGCGCTGAGTACCGCATTCGCAGGAGTTATGGCAGGCGGATGGAAGCCTGCGAAAGCGGCGGCGGCTTTGAAAAGCGAACGCAGTCTGCTGCTCATCAGCGCGGGGGTGATGGCGTGCTTATGCGGAGGCTGGCTGCTGATTGCATGGACTGGACTGGGCGTTGCCGCCGATCCGTATTTCTGGAATGAAGCCGGCGTTCCGGTGCTAGGGCTGCAGCTGATCTCCACCCTGCTGCTGGCAGGGTTTGTACAGCGTTTCCTGTTTTCGCGCGACACAAAGGAAAACCGGCGGCGGATCGACTGGGGAACCGCCCTTCTGCTCTGGTTGGGCGCTTTTTTCCTATGGCAGTTCACGTTTATGCCGCGCAGCTACTTTGCGCCCGGTCCCTATCCGCCGAATATGGTCTCTTATCCATATTCGGATGCAGAACGTTACGACTATTCTGCAGAATACATGCTGCTTGGACAAGGAATCGCCAACGGAGAGTACATGGACAAGCCGGCCTATGTTTTTCTGCTGGCGCTCCTGCACCTGGTTTCCGGGCAGGATTACGGGCTGCTCGTTGGCTTGCAGGTGGCTCTGCTTGCGTTTATTCCGGTCGGATTGTACCTGCTTGGGAAATCCCTCCATAGCCGCCTGGCAGGATTGATCCTAGCGCTGCTGGCGGTCTTCCAACAGCGAAATGCGATCGCCGCGACGCTGGAAATTCAGGTGTCGCACTCCAAGTTGCTGCTGACGGAATTTCCGGCTGCGCTGCTGCTGATATTCTGCTGCCTGTTCGTTGTCCGATGGTTTCAATCGCCGGAACGCCGGACGGGGTCGCTGCTGGTCAGCGGGGGCTTGCTTGGATTAGCCGTACTCGTCCGGCCCAATGCGCTTTCATTGGCTCCGCTTCTGATTCTGCTGATGCTCCTGGCCTCCCGCGGCGCCTTTAGACGGCGGGCGGAAGCATCCGCCTGGTTCGCGGTGGTATTTATCATGACCGTGCTGCCCTGGAATCTGGTCATTCCCAAAGGGTTCGATACTCCCTACCTGATCGCAAAAGCGCGGTCATTGTTCGACACCCGGTACAAGCTGCCCGATACGAATTTAGGCAGCGGCAATGCGAATCTTTGGACTTCGGCTCCCTCGCGAACTGACACCGATCTTCCCGCAGACCATGCCAGCGCGTTCCCCTCGAATCTAAGCGACACTGAAAATGAGCATGAAATTTCTTACGGCTTCATCCCGCGGCATTTTTTTCACAATGAAATCATGGCGTTTTTCATTTTGCCTCACCAGGTTGTGCTTAAAGGTTTGATCGAATCCCTACAGACCCCGTACTGGCAAAACGTGCTCGCCTGGCGGGGGGAACTGCCTGCGGGTTCGTTTATCATGATCTTCCTAAACCTTGGTTTGCTCTCGGCGGGCATCGCTGCGGCCTGGAAACGCTGGAGGATCGCGGGTCTTGTCCCGCTCCTGATTCAGGGCGTCTATTTCCTCGCCAATGCCGTCGTGCGAAACTCCGGAGCGCGCTATCTGGTGCCTGTCGATTGGGCACTGCTGCTTTATTACGTGTTGGGAACTGTTCAGGTTCTCAGCTGGCTGAAAGCCCTCCTGATCTGCAGGCCGGCTGGCCTCCAGACCGCCAGGGTGATGACTCAGAATGGCGGTGATCGTCAAACCCGATATTTGGATTGGAGGCGCGGCGTGCTGGTTGCGGGGCTGTTCCTGTTTATCGGCTCGTGGTTGCCGCTGTCCAAGCATGTCTTTTCGGACCGGCTGCCAGAAACCACGCCCGGGCAAATTTTAGCAGCGATGAGAGCCGTTCCGTGGCAGGATCCGCTGATTTCCGCATGGCTGGCTTCTATTGAAGAAAAGCTGCCGCTGAATATACCCGGACTCAAGATCGTGATCGGGCGCGGGTACTATCCGCGTTTCTACGGGTATGGGGAAGGTGAGTCGAACGGCGAACTGGCGATCAATGTCCTGCCCGCCGCGCCAGAGCCCCGCCTTACCCTGCGCGTGTTAGCGCGAGATCAGGCGTACATTGCTGTCCTGCCGATGAAAAAATCCCCGTCTGAGATTCCGGACGGCGTGGACACTGTTGTAATCGGCTGTTCCTACGGCGAGGGGTTTCATATCGATGCCGCTGCGGTTCTGCTCCTAACGGACAGGCCTGAGATCCTCTGGCGGGAATCGGACATCGGACTCAGCTGCCCGCTCAGCCAGCCCTGACGGCTCGCTTCGCCGGGCGATCGCGGCTGCCGCGGTCAACCAGCCGAAGGACAGCCAGAAGTACGGAAGGGCCAGTGTATCCACGCTCATTCCTTCCATCACTATGGCAATCAGTGCGAGCTGTCCGGCGAGACCGGCTGTGCGCAGAATCGAATTTGAGTGAAATTCGATGGAACGGGCGGATTTCCACAGGACGACCAGCCAGGCGAGAAACAGGCTGAAACCGGTTAAACCGGTTTCAGCCAACAGCCGCACCCACAGACTGAGCGTATTGGGAAGGGCGTTGGAGTAATACATCTTGAACGGTTCGGCGACAGTCCAGCCGAAGGCAGTCATTTTCTCGGGGAAAAAGTAGCCGGCGTTCCCCAGCCCGACGCCGAAGAGGGGATGGTCGCTAAACACTTCCAGCCCAGCATTCCAGAAAACGACTCGCTCCCCGAAGACCAGATCGTAAGCCAGTTCGGTGAAGTTCGGCCGCCGTTCGAGCAGGGAGAACAGGTCTGCCATGCGCGTATCCAGCCGGGTGGCGGCAAAGATCAAACCGGTTAGCATCCCGACGCCGAGGAGCGCGATTCCCGTCCAGATTGCCGCCCGAATCCACCCGGCTGGCAGATGGAAGCCCTGTCGAATGTCAGGACGCATCTGGATTTTTCGCTGAGCTCGATTCACCAGCTTTCCGGCAAGGCGCAGGAACAGCCATGCCAATGCGAGAAAAAATGAGATGACGGCGCTGCGCGAGAGCGCCAGCAGGAGCATGCCTGCGCCCAGCACCAGAAGAACGTTCTCGATGGTCAAGCCCCACAGGCGGAAGGATGCGGCGCTGCTGCGGCGGACCGTGGCGGCCAGCCAGTAAGGCAGGTACAGCAGCACCAGCTGGTGTCCGAGCCAGGACGGCTCGAACGCCAGACCGGTCACTCTGCGGTTGTAGAGGTTGCCGCTGGAGGAAACCAGTCTTTGCAGATTCCACATCCAATCTGGATAAGTACCGTTCGCGTACCAGAATGCTGCCTGCAATCCAGACCAGAGAATCACAACCAATCCAGATATATTCAGCCAGAAATAAAATCTGGAAAGTTTATCCGGCGAATCTGGCCATGAAATCGCCAGCAGATAAAAGCCCACCCCAATCATGGAGGTTGCCAGAGCTGTCAGGGTATTGCCCAGGCGGTCGATCTCGCGGAACACGGGGATAACGATAAATAAGGAAAGTCCGCAGGAAAAAGCCGCGGCGAGGAAAAAGGCTAATAGAGGCATGACCTGGCGCGGCAGCCCGCCGCCGCGCAGGAGATACGGCAGAAAAAAGACCAGCAAAAGAAGCAGGAGCGGGATGAACGCTGCCGGAGCGACCATCGTACCTCCCGCCAGCCTGGAAAGAAGGGGAAGGCTGGTCAGGGGAAGAAGAAGAATCAGAAGCGCCCACAATCCGCTCTCGGCGGATCGACGCAAACGTTCACCCACCGCGTTTCCTCCGGAATTTCTGCTCGGGCAGGCGAAGGTGTAGCAGCCAGAGACCAAGGATGAACCCGATCAACGCGCCGCCAAGCAGTAGGGCCTTGCGGGCGTACTGAACCGGCTGTCCGGTCAGCCGGGCCGTTTGCGACAGCCAGTATCGCACGCCCGGGACCAGGCTCCGCGAGGCGGCTCTCTCCTCGCGCAGCTGCACTCCGACATCCTGAATCGTCCTCTGCACCTCATCCAAAGAAGGCAGGTCGCAGATTTCGGTCCCCGACCCAGCCGATGGAAGGCTCTGGACACAGGATGTCAAGCTGGCGAGGTATCGCTCGAGGATGTCGGCGGTAAAGACGTGCCGGGCGGCTTCATCGAGAGCCGAAATTGCCAGCGACGACCATCTCTCCGCTGCCTGGAGAATCTTTTCGCGGTCCCGGCCGACCACGCGCAAGGCAAACCGGTCGGCTTTCCGTTCCAGGTAGAATGCCTGCACGTCCGGCGGATCCAGTTCTATTTCGAGTGCGGCCATGACCTCCGGCGCGCCGATCACATCGCCCGCTGCGTCGATCAGCATGTCCTGGCTCTCGCCGGTCAGGGTCCCGGTGCGGCTGACGTCAATACTGATCGTAATCTCGGCCTGAGCTTCAAACAGGGGCGGATTGATTATGCTGAAAACCCAGCCAAACACAGCGCCGGCCAGCGTGAAGAGAACCAGCAGCCACCAGGTCCGCAGGGTATAATCGAGGTCGTCTTTTGGAACGTATAAATCCGGCATGATTTCGGGGTATGTTGAATCGGGCAGGATAGAATAATTCTATCATTATAAACTTGCAAAGAAATACTGGATCATGCTGCACTCAAAACTGCACCAGGTCAAACCGCCCGTCGAACCATCTGAACCTGAAAAACGCTGTTACAATGGTAAAGGGAAATCCCAGGAGGTTATGGACGGCATCCCGGTCAATCCAAACTTAAATGTCGTAGTTTTGCGGTCGAATCCGGTCGCCCCTGATCCGCGGGTGGAGAAAATCCTGACCGCGCTGACCAGAGCGGGTTACAAGGTCACGGCGGTTGGCTGGGACCGGACGGGCAGCCTGTCCGATAAGGAAGTTCTTCACGGCGCCCGGCTGACGCGGCTGTCGATTCCAGCGAGATACGGCAGCGGTCTGGGAAACCTCTCAGCCCTGTTACGATGGCAGGCGGGGCTGCTTCGTTGGCTGACAATAAATCGTGACCAATTCAGTCTGATTCACGCCTGCGATTTTGACACCATTCTGCCCGCCCTGTACTGCCGGCTGCGTTGGAAAAAGAAAGTGATCTATGATATTTTTGATTTTTACGCCGATCACTTGCGCCATACCCCCGAGTGGCTTAAGAAATGGATCCGGAGGGTCGATCTATGGGCGATCAACCGGGCGGATGCGGTGATCCTGGCCGATGACAGCCGCCGTGAGCAGATCCGCGGCAGCCAGCCAAAGCAGCTGGAGATCATCTACAACAGTCCGATCGATGAGCAGCCGCCCTCGGGCGAGGTCGAACCCGTTTCGAGATCTTCTCAATTTACCATCACTTACGTCGGCCAGTTGCAGCGCGAGCGCGGTTTGTTCGAGATGCTGGAAGTACTTCAACGCCATCCGGAATGGCGCCTCGAAATCGGCGGTTTTGGCGGAGATGAGGAGGAAATCGCTGCCCAGGCGAGGATGATGTCCAACGTCCGCTGGCATGGACGGATCGATTACCAGACCACCTTGAATCTCAGCCGGCAGGCCGATGTCCTATTCGCCACTTACGATCCCGGCGTGGCCAACCACCGTTATTCCTCCCCCAATAAGTTGTTTGAAGCGATGATGCTGGCCAAGCCGATCCTCGTCGCGCGCAACACGAATATGGACCGGATAATCACGCAAGCGGACTGCGGGATTGTGGTCGAATACGGCAATGCAGACGAGCTGGAAACGGCTCTGATGCAATTGAGACGCGATTCAGCCTTTCGCGAACGGTTAGGACAAAACGGGCGCCGAGCCTATGAAGAATTCTATGGCTGGGCGATGATGGAAAAACGCCTATTGGCGCTTTACCAGTCGGTGATTGGAAGTGCCTGGAAAAAGATTGACGAAAACCACGAAGGGGGATACCCGGCGCCATGAAGAAAACACTGATGGTCGCCAATACCGATTGGTATCTGTACAATTTCAAGTTGTCCCTGGCGCGGGCGCAGCGCGACGCGGGTTTCGAGGTAGTTATGGTTTCTCCGCCCGGCGATTACGCAGGCCGGCTGTCAGAACAAGGTTTCAGGCATGTCCCCTGGAAGGTTGGACGGCAAACCACTGCACCATGGACAGAGATCGCTTCCCTGGCAAGTTTGCGGCGCATCTATTCAGTTGAAAAGCCCGACCTGGTCCAACATTTCACCATCAAACCTGTTCTGTACGGCGCGGTTGCGGCGGGGCTGAGCGGCGTTCGCCGCCAGCTGAATTCCATTACCGGGCGGGGATATGTCTTCCTCGCGGATGAGCCAAAGGCAAAGCTGTTACGGGTGGTTGTCCGCCAGCTCTACCGGCTGGCGTTCTTCGGGCGCGGGGTGAGGGTCATTTTTGAAAATGAGGGAGACCAGGAATACTTCATTAAAGAGAAATTGATTTCTCGTCATAAAACCCGCTTGATCGAAGGGGTGGGGGTGGATACGGACACCTTCGCCCCTGTGCCTGAGCCGGAAGGAACCCCGGTGGTGGGTTATGTGGGACGCCTGCTGTGGGATAAGGGCGTTGGTGAGCTGGTTGAAGCAGCCCGCCTGGTCCGCTCGGAAGCGCCGCTCAAAGTTCTTCTGGCAGGGGAGCCTGACCCGGGCAACCCCTCCAATATCGACCCCGAGGTGGTCAACTCCTGGGCAGCAGAGGGGATCGTCGAATGGCCTGGCTTCCAGGAAAATGTGAAAGCAGTTTATGACCGCTGTCACATTATTGCACTGCCCAGCTTCGGCGAGGGGGTGCCCACTGTTCTGTTGGAAGCGGCAGCCTGCGGGCGGGCTGTCATTGCCAGCGATATTCCCGGCTGTCGAGCGGTCGTGGAAGACGGCGTCAACGGTTTGCTGGTCCCGGCCGGGGATACCCAGGCTCTCGCGGAAGCGCTGCGCAGATTAATCTCGGACGCCCAATTAAGACGCCAGATGGGCGCTGCCGGCCGGGAGCGTGTGCTGCGCCTTTTTACTAAAAAGAGGATCAATCAGGCGACCCTCGAACTAATCCGCGAATTGTTCGAGGAGTAGAGCCTCTTCAGGCTCATTCCAGCGCGGCCTGAACCTTCCTGTCCATAATCCGGGCAACATCCAATCCGCTGATGGCTCGATTGCCGCCGCGCAGGCTGGCGACCATTGCCGCCTGGATGACCTGACCTCGTCTGGAGAGGATCAGGTCGCCGTCTATAGGGACGGTTGATTTTTCGTGGCTGAAGGTTATTCCCAGCGCAGCATCTCCAACCGTTTCGATTTGGCTCATGGGGCTGAAGGTCAGGTCGCTAACTGCTTGATTGAACTGATTGGCCGCCTGCTGTGGATTGCGGGCGAGCAGATCAACCGCTCCCTTTTCGAGCAAGGTCAACGGCTGCACAATAAAAGAAATCACTATGGTTGTATCCAGGCCGTTCACCATGCTGTATGCGGTCAGGTTTTGCGGTTCTGCTTTAGCCAGCAAGGCGGAAATTGACGCGAGGATGCTGTCCGGGTTAATCCCGAATTGCGCCAGCTCGCTCTGGCTAACCGGATCGAAACCCTGAGGCAGGTCAGCCAGCTCCAGGCGGACCTGGCTGAAATCAGGTTCATTCCCAGTATTCGATGAGGTTCCTTCGGATTGGGAAGGGGCACCGGGAGTGTTGAAATCGGTAGAACGGGCGGGTAAATTGCAGCTCATTGCAGCGAACAACAACATCAGCGCTGCAATGGTGACTTTCATTCGAGGTTTCATTATGCTCTCCATGGCTGGATCTGAATTCCAAGCGTTCCGCATTGTAGCATAGAATGGTGGACAGACAATAATAAAGCTAGAAATCCTCTTTAAATGAAAAACACGAGATGCAAGGTCGCAGGCCTGGAAGGTCCGGTAAAAAGTGTATGGGTTTTGCCTGGGCGGCAGTCAAACCGGCTGAACGGCGGGCGAAGAGAGACACCTATTCGCGCGTGCGCCTGACAGCAAACGGCGTGCTTGGATTATGCCAGCGGCTGACCCAGCCTGGCGCGTTCCGCCTCGACGATGGATGCGTCCAGCTTCTTGAAAAGCGGTTCAGGCGGATTGAGGGCATTTCCCGCCTTGAGCTGGCTGGGCGCCCACTTTCCGGAAGCCGAACCTGGATCATACCGCAGGACGGTGTGCTCGCCGAGGCTGTCACGGACGGTATCCATGCGGGTCTCGCCGAAAATCGGTTTCGGGTATGCGAAGAATCCTTGCAGCCGTTCGCTGGAAAAGGGCAGGAAGGGCGCGAAGAGAATCTTGAGCGAGTCGATCGCGCGCAGCGCGGTAAATATGCTGCGTGCAGCGGCAGATTTATCGGTTTTAACCGCTGTCCAGGGGGCTGTCATGTCAAGGTATTTATTGACTTCGCTTGCCAGCCGCATCGCCTCGCCGAGCGCGGCTCTCAGGTGAACAGCTTCGATCTCCTTACCGACAGTCTCGAACCCGCTTTCAACGGATGCCAGCAACTGTTGATCCAGGCTTCCAAGCTCGCCCGGATCGGGCACGACGCCTTCCCAGTGCTTGTAAGCAAACGAAAGGACCCGGTTCGCCAGATTTCCCCAGGTGGCAACCAGTTCGTCGTTGTTACGGCTACGGAAATCCTCCCAATCCCAATCCGTATCGCGCATTTCAGGCATGTTGACGGTCAGGTAGTAGCGCAGCGGGTCGGGATCGTAGCGGGTGAGAAAATCCCGGCCCCAGACAGCCCAGTTACGGCTGCCGGAGATGCGCTTCTCCTTAAGATTCATGAACATGTTGGCAGGCACGTTGTAAGGGAGGGTCAACCGCTTGCCGCTCTCTCCGGCGAAGAGTTCCATGAATTGCTCGCCGGTGCCCATGAGCTGGGCGGGCCACCAGGCGGCATGGAAAAAGATGTTATCCTTGCCGATGAAGTAAAACGATTTGGCTTCCTGGCGGGTCCACCAGTTTTTCCAGGCGTCTGGCTCTCCCTTCAGCGCGGTGCATTCGATGGTCGCGGAGAGATAACCGATCACCGCCTCGAACCATACGTACAGGCATTTCCCCTCCCAGCCCTCGAGTGGAACGGGGATGCCCCAGTCCAGGTCGCGGGTGATCGCCCGGGGCTTCAGCCCCTCGGTTTCGATCTGCCCGAGCGACTGACCGATGACCGTGTCGCGCCAGTAGGACTTGCGCTCGCGCAGGAAGCGGGCGACATCCGGCTCCAGCTTGGATAAATCCAGATAGAAATGCTTGGTTTCGCGCAACTCAGGAGTGGAGTTGTCCACTTTCGAGCGCGGGTTGATCAATTTTTCAGGATCGAGGACGCTGCCGCAGTTGTCGCACTGATCGGAGCGCGCGCCTTCGGCACCGCAAATGTAACAGGTGCCTTCAACGTAGCGGTCAGGCAGAAACCGCTTGCTGGTTGGGGAATACCACTGCGGGCGGGTTTCTGTGTAGAGGTACCCGTTCTGATGAAGGGCGAGAAAGACGTTTTGAGCTACCTTGAAATGGTTCTGCGTGTGGGTCGTTGTGAACAGGTCGTAATGGATGCCCAAATTTTGGAACAATTCCAGAAAGCCGTCATGATATTGTTTATAGACCTCTTCGACCGGTTTGCCTAGGGCATCCGCCTTCAAGGTAACCGGAGTTCCGTGAGAGTCGGTTCCGGAGACCATCAAGACCTGATTGCCTTTCAGCCGGTGATAGCGGGCGACGATATCTCCGGGGAGGTGCGAGCCGGTGATATTTCCGACGTGGATCTCGGCATTCGCGTACGGCCAGGCGATGGCGACCAGGATCGTTTCGGGCATAAGAAACCTCGTAAGGGATGGATAATTCATAATTCTATCATGAAAATGATTGGACAAACTCCCTGTGACGAGGCGGGGTTATTAGTTTCGGGAAATTATACGCATTTACGATATTGTAATTGATTTGCGATTAATTTGGTTGTCATATAAACTATTAATAATTTCAGTATTGACAGAAACAATTCTTAGTTGTAGAATCAGATGAGTACAAAAAGCGGTTTTCTTTGCAGAAGTTTACAAGGAGCACTGGCAGGAATGGATTCAGAAGAAACGGATAGCGGTTCGGATAGTAATCCCCCCATATCGGGGAATATCGCGACGCTGTCCCAGTTCATTGAAAATATGGGATTGCACTTTGAGGACTACGGGGTTCCTCGCATTGGCGGCAAGATCCTTGGCCTGCTGATGGTTTCCCAGCGTCCGGTCTCCTCCGAGGAGATTTCCGAGGTGCTGCAAGCCAGCCGGAGCAGTATATCGACCAACCTGAGGACGCTGCTGATGACCGGTCTGGCCGATAAGGTTTCGTTATTCGGAGAACGCAGCGACTACTATGTTTTCTCCGATGAAGCCTGGGAGACAGCCCTGGAGATGCGCCTCGAAAAGATCCAGTCCCTGCGAGAAATGGCGGAAGACGGCCTGCAGGGCATGGCTGTGGATGACCCCGCCCGGCGCAGACTGGAAGAAGTGATCGACTGGGCAAATATGGTCGAGGACGCTTACCAGAAGCTGATTCGCAAGTGGCAATCCCGAAAAGAGGTACCAGCCTGATCTGCGGTTAACGCCTCCTGTCGGCGGATTTCCGGGAAGCACACCGGCTGGTCCTCGAAAGACCAGCCGGTGCTGATCTACCAGGATGGAGTCCAGAAAGGAGGCCGATGATGCGATACCTCGTCATCCGCACCGAAAACCTGACAAAGCAATACGGTCGTCGGCAAGCCTTGCTCGATCTGACCATCGAAGTCGAGCCCGGGGAGATTTACGGGATTCTTGGCCCGAAGGGTGCCGGAAAATCTACCCTGATTCAGATTCTGGTCGATCTGGTTCGTCCCACCCGCGGACATGCCCTGGTATTAGGGATGGACTGCCAGCGCCAGGGTTTGCAGGTCCGCCAGCAGATCGGATATCTGCCAGAGAAGCTGCAGATGAACAGTTCCACGACCGGCATGGAGTGGATACGCTCTCTCGGGCGGCTGCGCCGAAATCATGTGGATATGGATCTGGTTCACGCGCTGGCCGCCCGCTTCGAGCTGGACCTGTCCAAAGTCATCCGCGATTATTCCAGCTCAGAGCGAAAGACGCTTGGCATCATCCAGGCGATGATGCACCGGCCTGAGCTTTTGATCTTCGATGAGCCCTGCGTCGGACTGGACCGCAAGGCTCAGAATGTGTTCTTCCAAATTGTTAGTGAAGCCCGTGCAGAGGGGCGTACGGTTCTGATCGCTTCCGAGTCGCTCACGGATATGGAGCGGGTGTGCGACCGGGTCGCGGTTCTGCATCAGGGCAGACTGGTGGCGGTCGAACGCGGCGTGCAGCTGCGCGCGCGGGCGCTGCGGGTGATCGAGATGCGCTTCGCAACCGCTGTGAACCGCGAGATTTTCGCCGGCATGCCCAACCTGAACGATCTAATCCTTGAGGGCAATAAAGTCCGCTGTACGATCCAGGGCGATCCGGATGCATTGATAAAACTCGCCAGCCAGTTCCGGGTGATGGACATCATCAGCCAGCAGCCCTCCCTTGAAGAGGTCTACCGCACATTTTACGGGATTGGATCCTATGCTGGCTAGCCTGGTAAACCAGGCGCGTAAATGGCGCGGACGCGCCTACCTCGTGCTATGCCTGGGGCTGGTTCTCTATCTGGCGTTAACGGCAGCGGTCCCGCCGATCCTCTCGCGCAGCGAAACGATGAGGGAACAGCTCATCCAGACCGCCCGATTGATTTTTTGGAGCGCGGCTTCGCCGGCTTCTGCGGACGCTGCCTGGCTGAACCTGATGGGGTTTGGATTTATCCTTCCCATCGGGCTGTCGGCCGTTGGAGTGCTCCATGCCCGAGATTGGATTATTGCGAACCGGGGCGAGAACCAGCTCACCCTGCTGCTGTCCTATCCTACCTCCCGCCCGCAGATGCTGGGCGGCATCCTTTTGATCCAGTTTGGATCTATTCTCGGCCTGGCAGTGCTCAGCGCACTGATCCTATCTATTGGCAGTCTGATCGCCGGGACGGACGAAATGATTCCCAGGCTGCCTGCGATGGCGGCGATTTCAACCTTGTTTTGCCTGGTTTTCAGCTTTGTGACCATGCTGGCGGGCAACCTGACTGGCAAATCCTGGGCCGCGCTCGGGGCCGGCGGCGCGGCGCTGCTACTCAGCGCCGTGATTTATTTGCTGCCGGGTTTTACCTCTCTGCCGGCCTGGCTTCGGTGGCTTTCGCCGATGGCTGCTTACCTGGAGGGAAATCCGTTGCTCAACGGGCTGCAGGCGGTCAACTGGCTTGGGACGGCCGGATGGACCCTTGCGGCCGGGGCTGCGGTCTGGCTGAACTTCGTACATCTCGACTTGGGTAACTGAGCCGGACATTCGCTCGAATCCTTGTAAATCCGCTTTGTGCCGGCAGTCTTCTCGAGTATAATTTTTTTAGCAACATCCCCTTTCCGCCCATCGTTGATGTGAACAGGCAGAAATAGCCGCCTGAGGTGGGTAGTAACCTGCCAGAGGAAAAAATCATGATCAATCCGCTGATGGATCCCAACATCGCCTACCTGTTGCTGGTGGTGGGCATGGTGCTAGGCATCTTAGCCCTTTTTTCGCCCGGAACAGGGCTGCTCGAGATTGGGGCGCTGTTTGCCTTGGTCCTGGCGGGGATCGGCGCGGCCCGCCTGACCATCAACGCCTGGGCGCTGGTGGTGTTGATCCTCGGAGTGGTGCCATTTATCTTCGCCCTGCGTAAATCGCGGCGCTGGATATTTTTAGTACTGACCATCGCGGCTCTGATCGTGGGTTCGGTCTTCCTGTTCGTGGATGCCGAAGGCAAACCAGCGGTCAATTTCTGGCTGGCACTGGTAACTTCGCTGCTCGTAATCGGCACCCTGTGGTTCATCGGCATCAAGAGCATCGAGGCGATTGCCCGCAGGCCTGATTTCGACCTGGACCGATTGAAGGAGGTTTTCGGCGAGGCAAAAACCGATATATTCAAGGAAGGCACGGTCTACATCGGTGGAGAAGAATGGAGCGCCTGGAGCGTTAACGAAATCCCGGCGGGCAGCCGGGTGCGGGTGGTCGGCCGGGAAGGTTTGATCCTTCAGGTCGAACCAGTGCAGGAAGGGGAATGATCGGCCGCCCGCCGGTTTGTGTTTCAGATAGGATCGGAATCCTAGTAAAGGAGAATGTAAAATGGAACTTGTCTACTGTCTGATAGGTGTCGTGGTCTTGGCTGCGCTGGTTTTCCTCTCCTCGGCGCTCAAGATCGTGCCGGAATACCAGCGCCTGGTCGTCTTTCGCCTGGGGCGCTGCATTGGCGAGCGCGGACCTGGCCTGATCATCCTGATCCCGTTCATCGACCGCGGGGTTCGAGTGGATTTGCGTGAGCAGGTGCGCGAGATTCCGGCGCAGACCTCGATTACCTCGGATAACGCCCCGATTTCGATCGATTTCCTTTGGTACTACAAGGTTTTCGATCCGGTTCAAAGCGTTCTCCAGGTCGGCAATTTCGAGCTGGCCGCCCAGGGTATCGCCACCACGACTCTGCGCTCGGTGATCGGCAGCATCATGCTCGACGGGGTGCTCTCAGAACGCGAAAAAATCAACCAGGCTTTGCGCGTCCGTCTGGATGAGGTGACCGAACGCTGGGGCGTCAAGGTCACCAATGTGGAAATCCGTGAGATCCTGCCGCCGCGCGAGGTGCAGGATTCGATGAACCGCCAGCTTACGGCCGAGCGCACCCGACGCGCAATCGTGACCGAGTCGACCGGTACACGCGAAGCGGCGGTCAACGTCGCCGAAGGCGAGCGGCAGGCCGCCGTGCTCAAGGCAGACGGTCAGAAGCAGGCCGCCATCCTGATCGCCCAGGGCGAACGCGAGGCGCAGCTCCTACGCGCCGAAGGGTTTGCCATGGCGCTGGAGAAGATTTACAGCGTCGCCCAGACGGTCGATCCCAAGACCATGACCCTGCAGTACTTTGAAACCTTGAAGGCGATGGGCGCGGGCGCCTCGACCAAGTATATCTTCCCGATGGAATTCACCAACCTGCTCCAGGACTTCATCAAACTGCGCGAGTCCAAAGAGTAATGTTATGCGCAGCGGACGCGGGTCTCCCTTGCTCCTGGGTCAACCGGGCGGGGGAGACCCGGCGTTTATCCGACCCTGGCGATGCAACTCCCGCCCGAAATTCTGAAAGCTGGCATCCGCGACCTGCCTGCATTAATCAAGCTGGAAAAGGCCTGCTTTACGCTGGACGCCTGGCCGTGGATTGACCAGGCCGCTGTGCTCTTGCTGCCCGGCGTGGTCCGCCTGAAAGCGGTCGCCGACGGGCAAATGGTCGGCTTTATTGCAGCGGATCTGCGCCGAATGAATCAGACCGGGTGGATCGTCACCCTTGGTGTGCTGCCGGCGTATCAGCGGCGGGGGATCGCGCGGGCGCTGCTGACGGCCTGCATGGATCAAATGGATGTTCCCTGTATCCGGTTGAGCGTCCGCAGGTCGAACCTGCCGGCGTTAAGGCTGTATGAGCAGCAGGGATTCCGGATTGTCGACACCTGGCGGAATTATTACACCGGCGGCGAGGACGCGCTGGTCCTGGAAATATATCGTTGACTTTATCGCGGAGTCGGTTTATTATAAATAAAAGGAACTGGAGCATTTACCGGCTATGCGAGTTTTGGGCACATACAACCGAAGAGGCCACTTGCGGGGGCACGCGTTGTGACGCGTGCTTTTTTGTCAATTTTTGATGAAAAGGAGACATAAAATGGACTACGGGATGATCGGCAAGCGGGATAAAGCCAGACGGTACGCGCAGGAACGAGAGCGGATCCACTTCCACAGTTTTACCGTGACGATGGACGGGGAGAACAACCCGCACCATGTCAGCTACGATAACGGGACCTGGCAGTGCGACTGCGATTTCTTCCGCACCCGCAACGTGTGCAGCCATACCATGGCGCTTGAGATTATCCTCGAGAATATGATTGCCGCGCCTGTCAAATCCTAATCACCGACTGATGACTTCAAACACAGGCCTGGCAATCAAAGTGCCAGGCCTCTCTTTTTCTCCTGAGGGGACTGAGGAATTTCGATCAGGTTTGGGCCGGAACCATGCGGCTGCGAAGCGCGATTAATTGATCCTGAAGCGTGTCGAGGACCGGGTTGATGACCTGGCGGGAGGGATCGGCTTGGTACCAGTTGACGATCTCCCGGGCGCCCTGCCAGAAGGGGATAACCGGGTTGAACTCCGGCACCAGCCGGCGGATCTTGCGGTTATCAAAGATCATGCTGTGAGCTTTATCTCCCAGCAGGGATGCGCCCCAGACCGGGTCGTGCACGGCGATCAAATCCGACGGAACGTGCACCAGACGCGGCTCGACCCCGGCGGCGCGGGCGATTATCTCATAGATCTGGTTCCAGCTCAGCCATTCGTCTGAGGTAATATGGAAAGCCTCGCCGACGGCGTGCGGGTTGCCAAGCAGCCCGACCAGCCCGACTGCGAAATCCTTATGGTGGGTCAGCGTCCACAGGGACGTGCCGTCGCCGTGGACGACTACCGGTTTGCCGGCCAGCAACCGCGCCAGGGTTGTGTAGCCGCCGTGGAAGGGCAGCAGGGTCTGGTCGTAGGTGTGCGACGGGCGGACGATCGTGACCGGGAAGCCAAATGACTGGTAGGCTTCCATCAGCATGGCCTCGCAGGCGGCCTTATTGCGCGAGTATTCCCACCAGGGGTTGTGCAGCGGGGTGCTCTCGGTGATCGGCAGGGAGCGGGGCGGCTTGTGGTATGCCGAAGCGGAGCTGATGAAGACGTACTGATCCGTTCGTCCGCGGAAAAGTTCCAGGTCCGTCTGAATGTGGTCGGGGGTGAAGGCCACCCAATCAACCACGCAGTCGAAGTGCAGACCTTCGATTGCGGCGGCGGCCGTCTCCGGCCGACGGATGTCCGCCGAAAGGCTTTTCGCCTTCGGGGGAGCGGGCCGCTGGCTCTGCCCGCGGTTGAGCAAGTACAGGTCCAGGCCGCGCTCGAGCGTCAGCGCCGAGCAGGCCGAGCTGATCACACCGGTGCCGCCGATAAACAGGACTTTCATGATTGAACCCTCCCCTCAAATTATATCAAGGGTAGCGAGAGATCCTTCCAGGCGCAAGGGCTCATCCAGGCAAACGCAGGCGAAACATCCGCGCGTTATGATTTCTTTATGCTCAGTTTCCCTTTTAGATTCTCTGGAGAAAACGGACCGGGGGATGTCAGCAGCCTGCGCGCCGGCTCGACCATATCCCAAACATTCCAGAGCAGCACCCCGCGCACGCGGCTGCCATCCAGATAGTACACCACACCCTTATGGTAGGGTTCCTGCCAGTCCTCGACGACGGCCAGCTTGCTGTTCAGCTCGCCGACGGCCTCATATCCCAGATCGAACAGGTCGGAATAGAACATGGGGATGTGGTCATAGACCTCGCCAGCGCCGGCCATGTTCCTGCCTGCCTGAAAGCCCATCCGGATGGCGTTGTCCTCGTGTTCGACCCGCGCGCGCCGGCCCAGCCCGGCGTGGAAGAAATTGGCAACATCGCCGGCGGCGTAGATATCCAGGTGAGAAGTGCGCAACTGTTTATCGACGACCACGCCGTCCTCGACCTGCAGCCCGGCTTCCTCGGCCAGGGCGACGTTCGGGCGGATGCCGATTCCGGCGACCACCCCGTCCACCTCGAAAGAGCGCCCGTTCCTGGTTGTGACCAGGATTCGCTCCCCGCTGCGTTCAACACCGGCGGCCGCGTCGTTTGGAACGACCTCGACGCCCTTCGAGCGGTAGTACTCGTTAAGGAACCGCGCCAGGTCGGGCGGGGAAACCAGCCCGCCGATCGCTTCCTCCAGAAAGACCATGGTCACCTGCTTGCCGGCCATCGTCAGTGCGGCGGCGATCTCCGAGCCGATGAACCCGCCGCCAATGACCAGGAACTTCCGGCCGCGGTCGCTCAAGGCGCGCAGGCGGTAATAATCCTGAAGGTTACGGAAATAGATGATGTTCTCGCCGCCGAAGGGCAGGTGGATGGGGGAGCCGCCGGTCGCCAGCAGCAACCGATTGAAGCCAACCTCTCTCCCATCGGCATCGAGGACCCGCTTCCTGGCTGGATCGATTCGCACAGCCTTTCGGTTAAGGTGGATCTCCACCCCAAGCTGGTCGGTGTGGCGCCAGATCTTCTCGATCGGGCGGCCCTTCCACAGCCCTTTGGACAGGTTGGGGCGCAGGTAGGGCGTGTCAGGCTCCTGGCTGAGCAGCCCGATCGAGCCGTTTTGATCCAGGTCGCGGATGCCGCGGGCGGCCGCGTCGGCCGCCAGCCCGCCGCCGATGATCAGGTACGTATAATGATCCATGTACTCTCTCTGTTCCTTTTTGTTAGAGTATATCGATCAGAATAGTACCATATATTTTAGCTCCTACTTTTGGACTAATTGCCTGAAGAGAGTACCCTGGGCAAGAACCAGCCGTAACCAACAACGAAAACCAGGTTGATCGCTGTCCAAGTGATCACATCCCGCCAGGTGCTCTTTAAGATAAAGTGCATTCCGATTGCCATTACGGTTAATACTGCGGCGATGATAGCCGCGACGAGGAAATAGGTTAGCTGGGGGTTTTGTGGCCACCGTGCGCTGATCCAGTTGTAGGCAAAAATCGCTAGAAAGCCAAAAGCCATGCTGCCAATGAAGAATCCGACCAGTGTACCGAATGGGGATGCATTTCCTACTTTTGGGGCGCCGACCAGACGGACACTTTCAAGTGCGGCCGAGATTAATGCAACCGGGAAAATGATCCAGATGGCTTTAAGATAATCACTCCACATTTTTCTTGTTCTCCAAATTTCTTACCTTCCTAATAAGTTATTGTCTATGCAACTTTGCTCCCCAATCACACTCAAAACAAAATTGTCTCTCGGTTTCGAATGAGGAAAAAGTGAGAATTTAGAAATTATAATCAATCATCGTGAAAATATCGATAAAATAGTTAATGACGATCACCCAGACCGCTGGTTTTATTGTTCTCTGCAACTGTTGAGAGATCGCAAAAAGTTCTATCAGATACTGCCGATATCCATGGTCACTCTTCCTGCTGAAGTAACGTCAGTTTTCCTGGAATTCCGCACCTGCGAGCTGACCACCTTCTCGCCCC
>FWPV01004944.1_pt1 | contig 27359 bp, 28 predicted proteins | sample 2228371 | NCBI WGS metagenome assembly FWPV01 (sample SAMEA103939776, study PRJEB20133) | metagenome
CGAACGACGTGCTCGTGCGCGCGCGTGAGCTCGCCATCCAGGGCGCGAACGGAACGCTCGATGCGGGGGCGCGGCGCATCCTCGCGCGAGCGGTGCCGATCAGCCGGCCGCGGCCCACCCCGCGACGATGGGGTGGTCCTTGCCGCTCGGCCCGACCTGGGCGGCGCCGCCCGGGGAGCCGATGCCGGTCACCGCGTCGCTGAAGTACTCGGCGTTGATGGTGACGAACTGCTTCCACTCCGCCGGGACGTCGTCCTCGTAGAAGATCGCCGTCACCGGGCAGACCGGCTCGCAGGCCCCACAGTCCACGCACTCGTCGGGCTGGATGTAGAGCATGCGCCCGCCCTCGTAGATGCAGTCGACGGGGCACTCGTCGACGCAGGCCTTGTCCTTCACGTCGATGCAGGGCTCGCAGATCACGTAGGTCATGCCGGGCACTCCTTTTCTACGGTCCGCACCGTGCGAACCGTAGTCTACCGCGCCCACCGCCGCCGACAAGCGGATCAGGCGCCGGGGGCGAGGGCCCGCAGCGTCCCGCGGATCGAGGCCACCGCATCGCCCGCGGCCACGGGGTAGACGACCACGAGGTCCGCACCGGCGTCCCGGTACGCGCGCAGCCGCTCGACCGCGTCCTCCCCGGAGGCCGTCACCGCCCGCAGGAGCGCATCGGGGACCTCCTCGGGCCTGCCGGATCGGACCGCGGCGGCCGCACGCTCCGCCTCCGCCCCGAGGCCCATCCGCGCGAACTGCCGGGCGTAGGCGCGGTAGCCGGCGTACTCCCCGGCGGCCCGCCCGAGCGCCACCCGTCCCGCCTCGGGGTCCCCGCCCACGAGGGCGCGCACGTACACGCCGAGCAGGACCGACGACGGGTCCCGGCCCGCCGCCTCGGCCGCCTCGTGGATCGCCCGACGCGCCTCGGCGACGCGCTCGGGCGTGCACCAGTTCAGCAGGGCCCCGTCGGCGACCTCCCCGGCGAGCCGGCAGGCCCGCGGGCCGAGGGCCGAGACCCAGATCGGCACCCGCGCCTGCGGGACCAGCGAGAGCCGCCGACCGCGCACCACCCCGCCGTCGAGCAGCGTCCGGACCTCGGTCACCACCGCTCGGAGCTCCTCGAGGGCCCCGCGGCCGACGTCGCCCGGGCCGATGCCGAGGACGAGCCGCCCCCCGGAGCGCTCCTGGACGGTCGCGGCCCCCATCGCGGTGAGCATGGGCGTCCGCGAGCGCATCGGCAGCACCCCGGTGCCGAGGGAGAGCTCGCGGGTCTCCCCCGCGAGGGCGGCGAGCGCGGCGACGGCGTCCCGCCCGGCGATCTCCGGCACGAAGAGGGCCCGGTACCCGAGGGCCTCCCCCTCGCGCACGATCCGGGCGAACCCCTCCCAGGGCAACGGGTCCCGCAGGGCGAGGCCGACCCCGCGGGGGCGAGCCCCCTCCATCTCAGCCGAGCCCCCGGCGGGTCAGCACGACGGCGGCGAGGACGCCCCCCGCGAGCGCGACGAGGGCCGCCCAGCCGCGCCCGCCGATGAGCCCGGCGACGAGCACCGCCCCCGCCCAGAAGGGCAGCTGGGCCCACCAGCGCCACCGCCCCCACCGGGCTCCGTAGGTCCGCTCCACCGCGAGGATCGCCCGCCGGTAGCCGAGGGCCGCGGCGGCCAGGATCGCGAGCCCGGCGAGCGTGGAGGGCTCCACCCTCAGCGCTCCCCGTCCCAGGGATCCCACCAGGGGTCGCGCTCCTCGCGCTCCTCCCCGGCCTCCCGCTCGCCTCGAGCGGGGCCCCGACGGATCCACAGGAGCGGGAGGAACAGGAAGACGAACCCGAACAGCCTGGGGGCCACGATGAGGCCGAGCACGGCCAGGACCACGACGAGGACGAGCAGCGGCGCCGGCATCCACAGCCGGGTCCGCCGCTCCCCCCGCAGCCCGAGGGCGATGGCCGCGACGAGCAGGACGAGGAGCGTGACGCCGATCGCGATGAGGGCCGGGTTCACGCCTCCAGGGTACCCCCGCCAGGCCCCCTAGGCGGGCCGGAGCTCGGTCTCGAAGCGGACACCCTCGGCCTCGAGCTCGGCGAGGAAGGCCTCGGCATCGAAGGCCGTCTCGGGTGGATGGACCCCCGGGGGCACCCGGCCCTCGGCCTGCCATCGGGACGCCACCGCGATCGGCAGGGCGGTCCCGAAGGCGCCCGCCGAGAGCCCCTCGGGGCTCGGATCGAACCGCGCGAGCCCTCGGTGCTCCATCGGACGGCCGTCCCTCTCGCCGCGGACCCGGACGTCGAGGTACTCCACGTCCCGCGGCTCGCCCTCGGGCGCCGGGAGGCGGTTCAGCACCGCCACCAGCACCTCCCGCGGGGCCACCGGGCCCATCGAGGTCGACACGGGCTCGGTGCTCGCGAGCCCGATCCCCACGAGGAAGGCGAAGCCCTCGTGCACGGCCCGGGGCAGCGCCAGGCGCCACCGCACGTCCCGCACGCCGGGGATCGTCCAGGGCAGCGTCGCCGGCTCCGAGTGCAGCGTGTACATCGCGGGCTGCGTCCCGACGGGCTCGGGGAAGGTCCACTCCACGACCCCGGAGCCCGCCGGGACCTCCTTCAGCTCCCCGTCCTCGAACACCATGGCCGGCATGGTGAACTCGTCGAGGATCGTCTCGGCGGAGTAGGGGACCGCGAACCCGCCGTCGCCCGAGAGGTCCACCGCGCCGTCCGCCATCTCGATCGCGACGACCCGGTCGAGCCGGTCGGCGCCGAGCTTCGCGAGCACGTTCGTGAGGCCCGGCGCCGACCCGATCCCGAGGACCGCCGAGAGCCCGGCCTCGCGGAACCGCTCGTCCAGCTCCAGCTGCTTCCGGGTCGTGTGGAAGAGGCCACCGAGGTCCGCGTAGTGGCAACCGGCGGCGAGCGCCGCCTCCATCGTCGGGAGGTTCGCCCGGTACGGGATGCAGGCGGCGACCGCCCGGACCCGGGACAGGAGCCCCACGAGCTCCCCTCCCCCGGGGTCGAAGCCCCGGCCCTCCGCCCCGACCCGCGCGGCGACCCGCTCCGCCCGCTCGGCGTCCACGTCGAGGACGAGGAGCTCCACGTCGGCGTGCCGTGCGAGGAGCACCGCGGCGGCGCTCCCCATCGCGCCGGCACCGAGGACCGCGATCGGCGTGCCCATCGGGGCTACAGGGGCACGTGGGAGAGGACCATGATGCGGGGCTCGGTCATCTCCTCCATCGCCCAGCGCAGCCCCTCACGGCCGAACCCGGAGTCCTTCGTGCCGCCGTAGGGCATCTGGTCCGCCCGGAAGGCCGAGACGTCGTTCACGATGACCCCGCCGACCTCCAGGTCCCGGTGGGCCTGGAAGGCGCGGTTCAGGTCACTCGTGAACACACCGGCCTGGAGCCCGAAGCGCGAGTCGTTCACGATCGCGATGGCCTCCTCGAAGGTCTCGTAGGGGCTGATCGTGACGACCGGTCCGAAGATCTCCTCCCGACAGACCCGCATCTCGGGCTGGACCCGCGCGAGGAGCGTCGGGTGGTAGAAGGGGCCCTCGGCCCGGCCGCCCACGAGGACCTCGGCGCCCTGGGAGACGGCCTCCTTCACCCAGGCGTCGATCCGCTCCACGTCGCCCTTGGAGATGACCGGCCCCACGTCCACCGTGGGGTCCATGGGGTCCCCGACCTTCAGGCTCTCGACCTGCTTGACCAGGCGCGAGGCGAAGTCGTCGTAGACCTCCGACTGCACGAGGACCCGCTGGACGCTGATGCAGGACTGGCCGGCCTGGTAGTAGCCGCCGAAGGCCACCCGCTGGGCCGCGAGGTCGAGGTCCGCGTCGGCGTGCACGATGACCCCGGCGTTCCCGCCGAGCTCCAGGGTCACGCGCTTCTTCGGGTCCAGGCCCTTCAGGTACCAGCCGATGTCGGCCGAGCCCGTGAAGGAGATCTTGCGGAACCGCGGGTCCCGGGCCATCCGGTCGGCCACGCTCGAGCGGACCGGCAGGACCTGGAACATCCCCTTCGGCAGATCCGTCTCGTCGAACAGCTCCGCCAGCCGCAGCGCCCCCAGGGGCGTGTAGGACGCGGGCTTCACCACGATGGGGGCCCCGACCGCGAGCGCCGGGGCGACCTTGTGCGCCACGAGGTTCAGCGGGAAGTTGAAGGGGGTGATGCCGAGCACCGGCCCCACGGGGAAGCGCCGGATCAGGCCGATCCGCGACCCGAAGGCGGCCTCCGTGTCCAGGCGCATGAGCTCGTCGTCGCCGTGCCGGAGCACCTCCGAGGCCCAGCGGAACGTGCTCACGGCCCGCGCGGCCTCCACCCTCGCCCACTTCAGCGGCTTGCCGCCCTCCCGGGCGATGAGCTCGGCGTTCTCCTCCGCGGTCTCGGCGAGCCGATGCCAGATGTGGTCGAGGGCCGCCGAGCGAGCCGCCACCGAGAGCCGACGGGACTCCTCGAAGGTGGCTGCCGCCGTGGCCATGGCCTCCTCCACGTCGGCGTCCGTGGGTACGCCCACCTCGGCGACCACGCTGTCGTCGTACGGGCTGCGGACCTCCAGCGTGCCCTCGCCGGTCCGCCACTCCCCGTTCACGTAGAACGGCTTCGTTGCCATCCGCTCACCACCCCTTCGACGGCGGTGGCCCGGGCCCGACTGCTCGGGCCGGGCCACCCCCGGGATCGCGCGTGGTCGCTCAGTCGAGCGCCCACATGACGTGCTTGATCTGCGTGTAGTCCTCCAGCGAGTACATGGACATGTCCTTGCCGTACCCGCTCTCCTTGTAGCCGCCGTGCGGCATCTCGGCCGTGATCATGAAGTGGGTGTTCACCCACACCGCGCCGAACTGGAGCCGGCGGGCGACGCGCATCGCGCGCTTCGCGTCGCGCGTCCACACGGAGCTGGACAGCCCGTAGACCACGTCGTTGGCCCACTGGATCGCCTGCTCCTCGTCGGAGAAGCGCTGGACCGTGACGACCGGCCCGAAGACCTCCTGCTGCACGATCTCCGAGCGCTGGTCCACGTCGGTGATGACGGTGGGCCGGTAGTAGAAGCCCGGCCGGTCCAGCCGCTCGCCGCCCGTGAGGACCTTGGCCCCCGCCTCCTGGGCCCGCTCGACGAAGCCGGCGACCGTCTCCCGCTGGGCCTCGGAGACCAGCGGGCCCATCTCCACCTCCTCGTCCATGATGTCGCCGACCTTGATCGACTCCACCGCGGGCACGAAGGCCGAGAGCAGGTCCTCGTAGATGCCGGGGGCCGCGAGCACCCGGCACGAGGCCGTGCAGTCCTGGCCCGTGTTCGTGTAGCCGGCGAAGCGCAGGGTCTCGACCAGCTTGTCGAGGTCGGCGTCGTCGAAGACGACGACCGGCGCCTTACCGCCGAGCTCCAGGTGCACGCGCTTCACGTTCGACGCCCCGGCGGCCGCCGCGATCATCTTCCCGGTCTTCGTGTCGCCGGTGACGGACACGAGGCGCACCTGGTCGTGCTTGACGAGCTGGTCGCCGACCTCCGAGCCGCGGCCGGTGACGACGTTCAGCACCCCGGGCGGGAGGATGTCCTGGGACAGCTCCGCGAGCCGAAGGGTCGTCCTCGGCGTGATCTGCGCCGGCTTGAGGATCGAGGTGTTGCCCGCCGCGAGGGCCGGGCCGATCTTCCAGATCGCCATCATGAGCGGGTAGTTCCACGGGCAGATGCCCACGGTGACCCCGAGCGGCTCGCGCCGGATGATGCTCGTGAAGCCCTTCTCGTACTCGCCCGAGGACTTCCCCTCCAGGATCCGCGCCGCCCCGGCGAAGAACCGGAGGTTGTCGATGATGAAGGGCATGTCGGCCCGCGCCACCGCGATGGGCTTGCCGACGTCCTCGGCCTCCAGGCGCGCCAGGTTCTCGGCGTCCTTCTCCATGGCGTCGGCGAGGGCGAGCATCATCGCCGAGCGCTCCTTCGGCGGCGTGTCGAACCAGACCTCGTCGTAGGCCTTCTGCGCGGCCGCCACGGCCCGGTCGGCGTCCTCACGGGTGCCCACCTGCACGTAGTCGGCCGTCTCCCCGGTCGAGGGGTTGATGTTCGGCTCGGTCTGGCCGCTGCTCGACTCGACCCACTCGCCGCCGATGTACATCCCCCACGTCTTGCCGTCGGCCATGCAGACCTCCCATCACGTCCGGGACCCGCGCAGGGTCGACCCACGCCTGACCGCCCAAGTATCCACCCTCCGGGCCCTTCAAGGCCAATCGCCGTTCCGGCCGCTCCCCGCGCCCCCGCTGTACGGAACGTCGCCCGGGGCCTCCTCGCCGCACCGGCGACGCCGCCCGCCGCGGATGCTCCGGAGGGACCTTGCCCCTCGGGCGCCGTTGCGCCTAGCCTTCGGCCGAGGGACGCACGAAAGGGGGGTTCACGGTGCGCGAGGCGTACGACCTGTACATCGACGGGACCTGGGTGAAGGCGAGCTCCGAGGAGCGGATCCCCGTCATCGACCCGGCCACCGGGGAGCAGGTGGCGACCACGGCCGCCGCCACGGCGGAGGACGTGAACCGGGCCATCGAGGCCGCGAGCCGGGCCTTCCGCGACGGGCGGTGGAGCCGCATCCCGCCGGGGGAGCGGGCCCGGGTCCTCCTGAAGGCCGCCGACCTGATCGAGGAGCGCCTCATGGAGCTCTCCCGGATCGAGTCCATCGACGCCGGGAAGCCGATCAAGCTGACCTCGAACTTCGACATCCCCTTCGGCGCCGACAACGTCCGCTTCTTCGCCGGCGCGGCCCGGCTGCTCGAGGGCAAGGCCGCGGGGGAGTACTCGCCGGACCACCTGAGCTACCTGCGCCGGGACCCGCTCGGCGTGGTCGCCGCGATCTGTCCCTGGAACTACCCCTTCCAGATCGAGGTCTGGAAGATCTTCCCGGCGATGGCGGCGGGCAACACCGTCGTGATGAAGCCGGCCAAGGAGACCCCGCTGTCCGCCTTCGAGCTCGTGGAGCTGTCCCAGGAGGCCGGGCTGCCGCCGGGGGTCCTGAACGTCGTGACCGGCCGCGGGGCCGAGATCGGCACGCCCCTCATCCAGCACCCCGACGTGCGCATGGTGTGCCTGACCGGCGACACGGAGACGGGCAAGCTCGTGATGCGGGCGGCCGCCGACGGGGTCAAGCGCCTGCACCTGGAGCTCGGCGGCAAGGCGCCCTTCATCGTGTTCGACGACGCCGACCTGGAGGCCGCCGTCCGGGGCGCCGTGGCGGGCGCCTACATCAACTGCGGCCAGGACTGCACCGCGGCGACCCGCGCCTACGTGCAGGAGCCGCTCTACGACGAGTTCGTGGCGGGGGTCGCCGACCTCGCCCGGGAGCTCAACGTGGGGCCCACCCTGGACGAGGCGACCGACATGGGTCCGCTGATCACGATGGCCCAGCGCGAGCGCGTCCACGGCTTCGTGGAGCGGGCCAAGGCCCAGGGCGCGAAGGTCGTCACCGGCGGCGAGTTCTCCACCCGGCCGGGGACCGAGCGGGGCTCCTTCTACGAGCCGACGGTCATCACCGACGTGGACCAGCGCTCGGAGATCGTCCAGTGCGAGGTGTTCGGCCCGGTCCTCGTCGTCCTGCCCTTCCGGGAGGACGAGGAGGCGATCCAGATGGCCAACGACGTCGTCTACGGGCTGTCCAGCTCCGTGTGGACCCGGGACATCTACCGCGCCCTGGACGCGTCCCGGCGCCTGGAGTTCGGGAACACCTGGATCAACGAGCACATCCCGATCGTCTCCGAGATGCCGCACGGCGGCGTGAAGGAGTCCGGCTTCGGCAAGGACATGTCCATGTACGCGCTGGAGGACTTCACGACGGTGCGGCACATCATGGCCGACATCACCGGCAAGGCGAAGAAGCCCTGGCACCAGGCGGTGATGGGCGGCAAGCAGGGCTGAGCGGCGCGCTGGCGGTCCGAGGCCGGGGCTCGGCTCAGGCCTCGGCCTCGGCCGCGAGCAGCTCCCGGGCCCGCAGCGCGAGCCAGAACTCCATCCGGTCGAAGCTGGAGGAGAGGTCGCGGCCGGTGAGCTCCTCCACCTTGCGCATGCGGTAGCGCAGGGTGTGCCGGTGCACGTACAGCTCGGCGGCGGCCGTCTCCCACCGGGCGTTGTGCTGCAGGAAGGCGCGGAGGCTCGGCACGAGCTCGCCGCCCTGCTCGCGGTCGTACTCGTCCAGGGGCCTGAGCAAGGCGTCGGAGAACGCCCGCAGGGCGTCCGGGTCGGCCATGGACAGCAGGAGCCGGTAGGTGCCGAGGTCGTCGAAGCCCGCGGCCTCCCATCCCTCGAGCCGGCAGACCTGGAGCGCGTAGCGCGCCTCCCGGAGGCTGCGACCGACCTGCTCGGGCTCGACGGCGCTCCCCGAGCCGAGCCGCACCTGCCCGCCCAGGCGCTCGGCCACCGCCGCGCGCAGCGACCCGAGGTCGGGCGGCGGCTCCGCCTGGAGCAGCACGTGCACCCCACGGTCGTTCCGGGAGATCAGGTACGGGCGCCCGGAGCGCGAGAGGTGGTGCTCCGCGGCGTAGGCGAGGTCGTCCGGGGAGCCTGGACCCTCGATCGCCGCCACGAGGACCTCCTGCCCCCGGCCGAACCCGAACCGCTGGAGCCCCCGCGCGAGCTCCTGCGGCGAGAGGGTCCCCGCCGCGAGCGCCTCGAAGAAGTCCCCCTGCAGGCGCCGCTCCGCCTCGGCCACCGCCCGCGACTTCGCGAGCTCGATGGCGAAGAGCGAGAGGGCGTGCCCGACCACGATCCGGTCGAACTGGGAGAGGGTCTCGGGCTTGCCGACCGCGAGGAAGGCCTCGATGCGCCCCTGGGCCCCCACCGGCTGGATCCACACGTGGTGCCCCCGGTCCACGAGGGTGAGGCTGAAGCCCGTCGCCTCGGGCCGCGAGGCCCGCAGCTCCTCCCAGACCCGCCCGGCCCGCTGCTTGGCCGCCGGCGAGGTGGCGGCGAGGGGGACGCCGTGGAGGTCGACGAGGAGCGCCCACCCCCGGATCACCTTGGCGAGCGAGCCCGCGATCCCCTCGACCCCGCCCCCCTCCATCACCGTGCGGGTGATCACGTGCTCAGCCTCCACCGCGCGCTGGAGCATGTCGAACTGCTCGGCCACGAGGCGAGTGAACACGGCCTCGGTGATCGCGATGAAGGGCACGGGGTAGGGCACCTCGAAGACGGGGAAGCCGGCCTGCTCCGCGGCGGTCACGATGGCCCGGGGCACCCGGTCGTGGCCGAACCCGAGGCCGAACCCGAGCCCCGACAGGCCCGCCGCGACCAGGCGCTGGACGTAGGCGCGCTGCTTGGCGGGGGTCTCGCCCACCCCGCGGCCCGTCGTGAGCAGGAGCTCACCCCCCTTGAGCCACGGCGTGGGGTCCTCGAGCTCGCTCAGGTGGACCCAGCGCACGTCGCGGTCCACCCCGGCCTCCCCCGCCACGAGGCGGAGGGCGAGGCCGGGGACGTTCAGGATGTCCCGGATCGTGAGCCCCACGGCTGGATTGTACGGGTCGTACAAAGCCGTGCCAGCCCAGCGGGCCAGGCGGGCCTGGATGGACGGGGCGTACAAATCCGCAGGTGGCGCTTGGTCCGCGGCCCTCCTGACACGCGCCTCCGGGGGCCCGATAGTGATGAGACGCCGCGGCCGGGGGGTGGTCGCGCGCGGGCGTGCGGAAGGAGGAGACCTTGGACATCCCGCAGGAGCGCAAGATCGTCACCGAGATCCCCGGGCCCAGGTCCCGCGAGCTCTTCGAGCGCCGGAAGGCCGCGATCCCCCAGGGCGTGGCGAACCTCCACCCCATCGTGACCGCCCGGGCCGCCGGGGCGATCGTCGAGGACGTGGACGGGAACCGCTTCATCGACCTCGCCACCGGCATCTCCGTCCTCAACGTCGGGCACACGGCCCCCGAGGTGGTCCAGGCCGCCCAGCGACAGCTCGAGCTCGACACGCACACGTGCTTCCACGTGACGGCGAACGAGCCGTACGTGGCGCTCGCCGAGCGCCTGAACGCCCTCGCCCCCGGGGACTTCCCGAAGAAGACGATGTTCGCCAACTCCGGGGCGGAGGCCGTGGAGAACGCCATCAAGATCGCCCGCTACGCGACGAAGCGCCCGGCCATCGTCACCTTCGACCACGCCTTCCACGGCCGGACGCTCCTCGCGATGAGCCTCACGGCCAAGGTCATGCCCTACAAGCAGGGCTTCGGCCCCTTCGCGCCGGAGATCTACCGCCTGCCCTTCGCCTACCCCTACCGCTGGCCCTCGGGCCCGGAGCGGTGCGCCGAGGAGGCCCTCGCCTACGCGCGGGACGAGATGCACAAGCACATCGGCGAGGAGAACATCGCCGCCGTCATCGTCGAGCCGATCCAGGGCGAGGGCGGGTTCGTCGTCCCGGCGCCGGGCTTCCTCAAGGGCCTCGCCGAGTTCTGCGCCGAGCACGGGATCCTGTTCATCTCCGACGAGATCCAGGCCGGGATGGGGCGCGCCGGGCGCTGGTTCGCCATCGAGGACGAGGGCGTCGTGCCCGACCTCATCACGACCGCCAAGTCCCTCGGCGGCGGGCTGCCCATCAGCGCCGTCACCGGCCGGGCCGAGGTCATGGACGCCGTCCACGCGGGCGGGCTCGGTGGCACCTACGGCGGGAACCCGGTCGCCGCGGCCGCGGCCCTCGCGGTGCTCGACAAGATCGAGCGGGAGGACCTGCTCGCCTCGGCGCGGCGCGTGGGTGAGATCGTCTCGCGCCGCTTCGGCGAGATGCAGGCCAAGCACCCGGTGATCGGCGACGTTCGGGGGCGCGGCGCGATGTGGGCGCTGGAGCTCGTGGCGGACCGGACCACGAAGGAGCCGCTCGCGGCCGAGACGATGAGCGCGATCTCGCGGGCGGCCCTGGAGCGCGGCGTCATCGTCCTCACCGCGGGGACCTACGGCAACGTGATCCGGCTCCTGCCGCCGCTCACCATCGACGAGGGGCTCCTCGAGGAGGGGCTCTCGATCCTCGACGAGGCGATCGGGGCGGCGACGGGCTAGACCGGGCGACCCCGATCGGGGCCGGTCCGCGTTGCTAGTGTCCGGCCGTGCCATCGTCGCTCGTCCGGCGCCTCCTCGCGGACCTGTCGCCCCTGCGGGCCTCGCGTGATTTCCGCCTGATCTGGTCCGGGCTCCTCGTGAGCGAGCTCGGGTACCAGTTCACCCTGGTCGCCACCTACGTGCAGGTCACCCGCCTCACCGGCTCGGCGGCCGCGGTCGGGGCGATCGGGCTCGCGGGGTTCGTCGCGCTCGTGGTCGGGAGCCTGGTCGGCGCGAGCTTCCTCGACGCCCTGGACCGTCGGCGGGTGCTCATCTGGTCCCAGGTCGGCTCCATGGCGGGCTCGGCGATCCTCCTCGCCGGCGCGATCGGGGGGCGCCCGCCGGTCGGGCTCGTCTACCTCGCCGTGGCCCTCATCGCGGGGATCTCGGCGATCGAGGGACCGACGCGCTCGGCGATGACGCCTCGCCTCGTGGGGACCGAGCTCGTCCCCTCGGCCATGGCCCTGAACCAGATCATCTGGAACGGCACCGGGCTCGTCGGCCCCGCCCTCGCCGGCCTGGTCATCGCCCGGCTCGGCCTCGCCTGGGCCTACGCGATCGACCTCGTGACGTACGGCGCGATGCTGCTCGCGGCCTGGCGGATCCGGCCGGTGCCGCCCGAGCCGAGCGAGGGTGCGACCCGGGGCTGGCCCGCCGTCCGCGAGGGGTTCGCCTACGTGCGGGGTCGCAGGGTGCTCGCCTCGACCTTCCTCATCGACATCATCGCGATGGTCTTCGGCATGCCCCGCGCCCTGTTCCCCATCCTCGCGGCCACCCGGTTCCGGGGCGGCCCCGAGGTCATCGGGCTCCTGTTCTCGGCCCCCGCCCTCGGCGCCCTCCTCGGCGCGGCCACGACGGGGTGGGTGCGGCACGTGCGCCGGCAGGGCCTGGCGGTGATCTGGGCGGTGGTCCTGTGGGGCGCGGGGATCGCCGCCTTCGGGCTCGTCGGCGACCGCCTCTTCCTCGCCCTCGCGTGCCTCGCGTTCGCCGGCGGCGCCGACGTGATCTCCGCGGTGTTCCGCTCCACGATCCTGCAGCTGTCGGTGCCCGACGCGCTGCGAGGGCGCCTGTCGGCGATCCACATCCTCGTCGTCACCGGCGGGCCGAGGCTCGGGGACCTGGAGGCCGGGCTCGTCGCGGCCGCGTTCACGCCCCAGGTCTCGGTGGTCTCGGGCGGGGTGCTGTGCGTCATCGGCGCCGCCCTGCTCGCGTGGCGGGTCCCGGAGCTCCGTCGCTACCGGGCCGGCCAGCCGGCGTGAGGTTCAGCGGGCGGCGCAGGCGACGCAGCGCACCGCCCAGGGGATCGCCTCCAGCCGCTCGGCCGCGATCGCGGCGCCGCAGTCCTCGCAGATCCCGTAGGAGCCCTCCTCGAGCTTCCCCAGGGCGCGCTCGACGTCGCGGAGCTTCGCGTCCAGTCGCCTGGCCGCGTCCACCTGCGCGATCCGCTCCACCGCCTGGGTCGTCCCCTCCCCCACCCGCTTGCCGAAGGAGACCGCGCCCACGGGGTCGCGGGGCGCCGCGGTGAGCTCGGCGAGCTCGGCCCGCAGGGCCTCGCGCTCGGCCTCGAGGACGGCGCGGACGGTCGCCTGGCCCATGGAGGCCGATGGTACTCAGTCGAAGAGCCGCCCGGAAGGGCCCTGCGGGGGCTCGCGGTCGGACCAGTCCCGACCGTCCCGCGTGTCGGGCCCCACCCAGGCGGCTCCCGCCCAGAGCAGCCCCCAGAAGACGAGCACGAGCACGAGCGCCACGAGATCGGTCACGCTCGAACCTCCACCGCCCCGAGGAGACGATGCCCCGCGCGCACGAACAGGACCCCCACGGCCACCCGGAGCGCTCCGGGCCGGTGCTCCCGCCGCCCGAGGCCCTCCCGACGGGCGTCGGCGCGGAGGGTCTCCACCCGCGCCGCCACCATCTCCCGCATCACCTCGTGGTGCTGCATCGCTCCCCCCTCCCCGGGCGCCGTCACCCGTCTCGGCTAACTGGCGCAGACGCTACACCGGTTACCGTAACTTGTCAAGGCGCTTGGTTGGTGTCAGACTCCCCTCGTGATCGACATCCGCGTGCACGACGACACCGAGCCCGCGCCCGGGGACCTAGAGATCCTCCAGCGCTTCCTCAACCTCCACGACCACGAGCCATCCGGGCGCGAGGTGGACCCCCCGCTCGAGATGGTCCGGACCTTCCTGGTCGAGCGGGGCCTGCTCACGCCGGAGGAGCCCTTCGGCGAGGCCGAGCGCGCCACGGCGCTCGCGCTGCGCCGGGCCCTCCGGAATCTCATCGCCGCAGGCGGACAGGGACTGGCACCCGAGGACGCCGCCGTGATCGACCAGCTGGGGATCGAGGCGGGCCTGCATCCCCACTTCCACGCCGGACGCAGCCCCACGCTGGAGCCGCGGGGGGAGGGCGTCGCTGCGGCCCTCGGCCGCCTCGTGGCCATCGCCTTCCTCGCCACCTTCGACGGCTCCTTCGGGCACCTGAAGCTCTGCGCGGACCCCACCTGCCGCGCGGTCTTCTACGACCGGTCCAAGAACCACTCGGGCAAGTGGTGCTCGATGGAGGTCTGCGGGAACCGGGCGAAGGTCCGGGCCTGGCGCGAGCGCAAGCGGCAGCGGACGGCTGGGTGAGGACGACCGAGCTCCCGCTGGTCGGGGCGGGCGGTGAGCCCGTGGACCTCGCGCGCACCATCGCCTCCCACGGGTTCGCGGACCTCCCCCCGATGCGCGCGGACCCCGGCGCCTGCTCCCTGGAGGTCACGCTCCCCACCGCCCGGGGACGCCCCCGCACCGTCCGGATCCACCCCGGCCGGGATGGCCACGCGGCGATCACGGTCCTCGGGCGGGCGCCCTCGCCGGGGCAGCTCGCCGACCTCGCGCGGGGCGTCCACCACGTGCTCCGCCTCGACGCGGACCTCTCGCCCTTCTACGCGCTCGCGGCGGAGGATCCGGAGCTCTCGTGGGTCACCCGGGGAGCCGGGCGGCTGCTGCGGAGCCCCACCGTGTTCGAGGACGTCGTGAAGACGATCTGCACGACGAACTGCGCGTGGTCGGCCACCGAGCGGATGGTCAGCGCGATCGTGGAGCACCTGGGCGAGCCGGCCCCGGGCGCGCCGCGCACCGGGCCCTCCGGCCGGGCCTTCCCCACGCCCGAGCGGATGGCCGAGGCCGGCGAGGCCTTCTACCGGGACGTGGCGCGGGCCGGGTACCGCGCCCCGCATCTCCTGTGGATCTCGCGCGCCGTGGCCGAGGGAGCCCTGGACCTGGAGGAGCTCGCCCGGGACCGGGACATGCCGGACGCGGAGGTCGAGCGCCGGCTCCTCGCGCTCCCCGGCGTCGGGCCGTACGCCGCGGCCCACGTGATGATGACCGTCGGCCGGTACCACCGGCTCGTCCTCGACTCCTGGACCCGGCCCACGTACGCGGCCACGCTCGGGCGCCGACGGGTGAGCGATCGGGCCATCGAGCGACGGTTCCGCCGGTACGGGCCCTGGGCCGGGCTCGCCTTCTGGCTCCTGCTCACCCGGGACTGGGCGCGGGACGAACGCCCCTGAGCCCTCCCGCGGTTGCCCCCCAACGCCGGCCGGTCGCATACTGGCCGGGGCCGCCGCGGCCCGAGCATCACGGACGGGGTGAGCAACCGATGGGCGAACCGTTATGGCGACGGCCGTCCCGCGCCGTGCCCGGATCCTCTGGGCCCACTGGCGTGCCGAGCGGCGCACGCTCAGCCAGGGCCTGGTCGCGCTCACCCTCAGCACGGTCGCGGGCTTCGTCGCCGGCCTGACCCTCGCCCACATCACCGGCACCCTGGAGCGCCTCCCGGGGCTCATCGTGCTCATCCCGGCCGCCGTGGGGATGAAGGGGACGATCTTCGGGGCCATCGGGGCGCGTCTCGGCACGGCCAACGCGGCCGGTCTCCTCGAACCCCACCTGCGGCGCGGCGGGATCCTCCGCCGCAACGTCTCCGTGGCGATCCTGACGACGTTCAGCTCCTCCCTGTGGCTCGCCGTCCTCGCCCGGATCGCCTCGGCCGCGTTCGGCGAGCCCTCGATCTCGGTGCTCGAGCTCGTCACGATCTCGGTCGTCGGGGGGGCCATCGGCTCGCTCCTCGTCCTGTTCATCACCCTCGGGATCTCGGTGCAGTCCCATCGTCGGGGGTGGGACCTGGACTCCGTCGCCACGCCGATGGTCACCGCCCTCGGCGACATGACCACGCTGCCGAGCCTGTTCCTCGCCACGTTCCTGCTGCGGAACGAGACCGTCTCCCAGGTCGCGGCGGGCGTCTGCCTCGTCGTCGCCCTGGGCGCCCTGGTCCGGGCCTACACGACCCCCGACGAGGCGGTGCGCCGCATCGTCGTGGAGATGACGGGCACGATCGTCCTCACGCCGATCCTCGACATCATGGCCGGGGCGCTCCTGCGCGCCCGCGAGGCGGAGCTCCTCGCCGTCCCGGTGGTGCTGTCGCTCGTGCCCCCCTTCGTCTCCCAGGCCGGCGCCCTCGGCGGCATCTTCGCCTCCCGGATCACCTCCAAGCTCCAGATCGGGACCATCACCCCCCGGGGTATGCCAGAGGCCCCGGCCGTCCTCGACGCCTCGCTGGTGGTCGGCCTCTCGGCCATCACCTACGCCCTCATCGGAACGCTCGCGTGGGCCCTCGCGGGTCTCACCGGGATCGCCAACACCCCGCCGCTCGGCAGGATCCTCGCCGGGACCCTCCTGGCCGGCGGGCTCCTCACCCCGGTGAAGCTCGTGGCCTCCTACTACCTGGCCGTCCTCACGTACCGGTTCGGCTGGGACCCCGACAACCAGAGCGTGCCCATCATCACGAGCGTGATGGACCTCTCCGGCGTGGGCGCCGTTCTGTTCGCTATGGCACTATCTGGAGTGCTCCCACATGGATGACCAACCGAGGAACGTGAAGGACCTGCTCGTCGAGGCCAAGGACGCCTCCGAGCTCATGGTCGACCTGGCCTACGCGGCCGTCTTCTTCAACGAGGAGAAGCTGGCCGAGGAGGTCGAGCGCCTCGAGGAGCGGATGAGCGAGCACCTGCGAGCGCTGCGCACGACGGCGATGCTCGCCGCCCGCAGCCCCGAGGACGCCGAGGGCATGGCCGGGGTGCTGTGGATCGCCGACGCGATCGAGCAGATCGGCGACGCCGCCTCGGACATCGCCCGGGTGGTGGCGGCGCGCCTCGGCATCCCCGACGCCCTCCGCCCGGACCTGCGCCACGCCGACGAGATGACCGCGCGCGTGAAGGTCCGCGAGGGCTCCCAGATGGTCGGACGCTCGCTGCGGGACCTCTCCCTGCCGACGGAGACCGGCATGTGGGTCATGGCGATCCGCCGCGGGACGGAGTGGCGCTTCGACCCCGGGCCCGACGACGTGCTCCTCGAGGGCGACGTCCTGCTCGTGCGGGGACCCGAGGAGGGCGTGAACCTCGTCCGCGCCCTCGCCGGGGCGCCGGAGCTGCCCCAGGCGCCCGAGGTGGAGGGGCCGCCCCTGTCCGAGCTCGACCGCGCGGTGGACATCCTCGTCGAGATGAAGGACCTCGCCGAGGCGGCGGTGGGGCTCGCCTACTCCGCCCTCCTGTTCAACGACCGCGCCCTCGCGGCGGAGGTGGCGACGCTCGAGGGCAGGGCCGACGCCCTCCAGGACGAGCTCGAGTCGTGGGTGCTGCGGGCGGCGCCTGAGGCCCGGAACGTTGACGAGCTCCGGGGGCTCATCCGCCTGGCGAGCGCGAGCGAGTCCATCTGCGACGCGGCGCGGGACATGACCTGGTACGTCGAGCACGGCGAGCCGCTGCACCCCGTGGTGCAGATGGCGCTGGAGGAGACGGAGGAGACGAGCGCCGAGATGGTCGTCGAGCCCGGGACCCCGGCCGATGGCCGCAGCCTCCGGGACCTGCGCCTGGAGACCGAGACCGGGATGTTCGTCCTCGCCATCCAACGGGGCCAGCGGTGGATCTACCGCCCCCGCGGGGCCTTCGTGCTCCGCGCCGGCGACCGACTCATCGCGATCGGCCCCGAGGAGGGCGAGGCGGAGCTCGCCGCCCTGTGCCGCGCGAGCGCCCCCGTCCCGGCGGACTGACCCGCGGGGTCCTTGCATCGGGGGGGCCGGGCACCTAGCCTGCGGTCGTGGACGCCTTCGTCTACCTGCGCATCCGCCCAGGGCGCGCTGAGGACGTGCTCGTCCAGCTGAAGGTGACGAGGGGGATCCGCACGGCCGTCCTCACCATCGGGGACTGGGACGCGGTGGCCGCCGCCCATGGGCCCGACCTCACCACCATCGCCGAGACGGTGATCCGGCGGATCCACCGGATCGAGGGGGTCGAGCGGACCATGACCACGCCGGCGGTCCCGGGCGACGTGCTCGGCCTCGTGGGCGGGGGCATGATGACGCCGCTCCCGCTCCAGCACAAGGGCGACGCCTGCCTCGTCCACGTGAAGGCCGCGCCCGGGGCGGCCTCCAGCCTGCTCGAGAGCCTCACCGCGCTCGACGACGTCTCGGCCGTCGCCCTCGTCGCCGGCGCCTACGACCTCGTCGTCGAGGTCCCCTACCCCTGGGAGCAGGGCTCGCGGGTCATCGTGGACCGGATCCTGCCGCTTCCGGGCGTCGCCGAGACCAAGACCCTGGTGACCGTCCCCTACCTCGAGCCGGAGGAGGAGGACCGGGACCAGTACTCGCCCTGGAGCTGAGCCCTCACAGCCGCACGTCGGCGAAGCGCAGGTGCTCGGTCCGCACCGCGACCTCCTCGACCTCGGTCGCCCCGAGCTCCGCGAGGAAGCGGAGCATCCGCTCCACGAGCCACTCGGGCGCCGATGCGCCGGAGGTCAGCCCGACCACCTCGGCGCCCTCGAGCCAGGCCGGGTCCACCTCGGTCTCGTCGTCCACGAGGTAGGCGGGGGTGCCCGTCTCCCTCGCCACCTCCGCCAGGCGGTTCGAGTTCGAGGAGTTCCTCGAGCCGATCACGAGCACGACGTCGGCCCGGCGGGCCACCTCCTTCACCGCGTCCTGCCGGTTCTGCGTCGCGTAGCAGATGTCCTCCCGCGGCGGCCCCGCGATGGCGGGGAAGCGCTCCCGCAGGACCTGGACGATCTCGTTGGTCTCGTCCACCGAGAGCGTGGTCTGGGTGAGGTAGGCCAGGCGATCGGGGTCGTCCACCTGGAGACGCCGCGCCTCCTCGACGTCCTGCACGAGGATCGTCCGCTCGGGCGCCTGGCCCGTCGTCCCCACGACCTCCTCGTGCCCGGCGTGCCCGATCAGCACGATCGTCCGACCCTCCGCCGCGAAGCGCCGGGCCTCGAGGTGGACCTTCGTCACGAGGGGACAGGTGGCGTCGAGCACCGTGAGCCCCCGGGCGCGGGCGTTCGCGTAGACCTCCGGGGCGACGCCGTGGGCCGAGAGCACCACGACGGCCCCCTCGGGGACCTCCGTCTCCTCCTCCACGAACACCGCCCCCTTCGCCTCGAGGGCCCGGACCACGTGGAGGTTGTGGACGATCTGCTTGCGCACGTACACGGGTGGTCCGTACGTGGCGAGGGCGCGCTCGACGGCCTCGACGGCGCGCTCCACCCCGGCGCAGTACCCGCGGGGAGCGGCCAGGAGCACCTTCCTCGGCATGCCCCCATGGTACGGGGCGAGCGTGATGACCGCAGGTCACATCGGGGTTGGCACCGGTCCGGGTGCCTTGGTACGGTCGGCGGGTCGCGTTCGGACGCTCGGTCCGGTCCTCCCCAGCCAACGACGGTGTCTCCCACCACGCCCAGGGATGGGAGGCGACGGAGGGGCCGGGGAGCAGGGACCGATCGGCCGGGCGCGATGCAGGTCGATGTCGGTACCCGATCGAAGGAGGTGATCCGCCGCCCGTGACCTGCCGCGGGACGGCCGACCGAGGGTCGGTCGCGCGGGCCCGGCCGCCAGCCGGCGTCCACCGCGGGGGTGAACCCACCCATGGCACCACGGAACCCAACGCGCCGCCGCGCGCTCGTGGTGGCGGCGCTCATGCCCGCGCTCATCGGGATCGTCCCGGGCACCGCCCGGGGCGTGACTCCCGAGCCCAGGGAACGCATCGTTCCCAAACGCATCTGCCCCTACGACTGGAGGGACTCCCGGCGGGAGCTCAAGCGCCTGATCCGGTGCGCGGCTCGACACTGGGAGAGCCCCGGAGGGGTGGACAAGGCCCTCGACGTCGCCAGGTGCGAGTCGAGGTTCGACCCCAGGGCCTACAACCCCGCCGGCTACGGAGGCGTGTACCAGCACGCGCTCCGCTACTGGCCCGACCGGGCCGAGCGGTGGGGCTTCCCCGACCGCTCCGTGTTCAACGGCCGCGCGAACATCATCGTCTCGATCCGGATGGCGCGCGCCGCGGGGAGCTGGCGGATCTGGGGGTGCGGCTGACCCAGCTATCGGACGGGACCGCCCGGGCGGGGCAGCCCCTTCACGGCGCCCCGGACCTCCTCGAGCGAGGCCGCGACCACGGTCGCCCCGGGCAGGTCCCGGTCCGCCACGATCCGCAGGAACGGGTAGGCCTCCCGGGCCGCGCGGACGAGCCCCTCGAAGGGGCCGAACACCACGAGCACGTGGGGTCGTTCCGCGTGGAGCTGCTCGAGCGCCTCCGCCTCCGTCGTCGCGCCGGGCGCGAGCTCCCACTCGGCCGAGACGGCCGCCCGCTTCAGCGCGGCGAGGGCCTGGGGGTCCTCGGCCACGCACAGCACGGTGAGCGCCCGGCACATCAGACCGATCCCCCTCGCCTGCCGATCCGGCCCGATCGAGCGACGCGGAGACCTCGGGGCCGAGGGAGCAGGACCGGGTCGGCCCCGGACCCACCAGCGAGCGACGTCCGGGGTGCCATCACGAGCGACCCGACCTCGCGGGACATCCCTCGTGCTCCGGGAGGTCCACTCGGATGCTGACGTCCGCCTCCAGGGCGCGTGCGAGCAGCTCAGCCTCCTGGGACGCCTCGGCCACGGCCGCCCCTGGGTCCCCGGTCCCCGCGACCCCGATCCGCACGGCCCGCCCGGAGACCCGCACCTCCACCTGGAGCGCCTCGGCCTCGCCCCCCCGACCCAGCGCATGAGCCACCCGGAAGATGCCGGTGAGCAGCCGCACGGCCCGCTGCGACGCCGGAGATAGCCCCGCGAACGGCACATACGAGCGCCGCGGGGGGCGGCCCCGCTGGAAGCGGATCACGGAGGAGATCGCCGCCACCTCCTCGGGCGAGAAGCCGCGCAACCCGCCGTGCTCCACCAGGTAGGCGCCGTGGCGATGGAACCGGTCGGGTGAGATCCGGGCCCCGACGTCGTGGAGGCGCACGGCATGCTCGAGCCACTCGCGCTCACGAGGCCCCAGTCCATGGAGGGTCCACGCCTCATCGAAGAGGTGGAGCGCGAGACGGGCCACGACGCGCGCGTGCTCCGGGTCCTCGGACCATCGGCGGGCGAGCGCCTCGACGGATCGACGTCGGAGCTCCGCCGGATCGAGGCTCCCGGCCCCGCCGAGCCCCAGCTCGTCGAGGACGATCCCCTCTCGCAGGCCCCACTCGGAATGGATCAGCTCCCTCACCCCGAAGAGCGAGCCCGCGCTCGCGAGCACGATCGCACCCGTTGGCAGGATCTCCGCTCGCCGTTCGTCGATCCCGGGGATCTTCAAGCGCGCCGCGAGGGGCACGCGCGAGAGCCGTCCAGCGAGGTCCTGGAGCTCCCGCACCCGGAGAGCGAACCCGTTCAAGGACTCGGGCGGCGTCCTCCAACGCTGGGCCGCGAGGATCCGCGCCATGGCCCCCGCCGTCCCCCCGCTCGCCACGGCCCGGACGATCCGCGCCTGCCGGACGCGCTCGGCCAGCGGGGCGAGGGCGGCCCGCGCACGGCGTCCCAGAGCCCGCTGCTCGGCCTGCGTCGGCGGATCGTGCGCGATCAGCTCCGCCGTCAGTCGGCCCGCCCCGAGGGGGAGGCTCTCCCCCCACAGCAACGTCTCGTCGGCCACGGCGACCTCGAGGCTCCCCCCGCCGAGATCCAGGAACAGCGTTCGACCCGGTCCGAGGGCGACGCTCGTTCGGATCCCGATGAACATCAGCCGCGCTTCCTCCACCCCGTCAATGAACCGCAGCGGCACACCGGCGGCCGGCTCGAGCACCGCCCGGAGCTCCCTCCGATTGGCGGCCTCCCGGAGCGCGCTCGTCGCGACCGCCACCACGCGGTCGGAGCCGAGTCGTTCGGCAACGCGGCGGAACCGCCGAACGACCTCGGCGGCGCGGGCGGCAACGGGGCTCGGGATCCGCCCGTCCACCACCGCCATCCCGAGGTTCAGCACCACCCGATCGCGCAGGATCGGCGTGAGCGACCCATCCCGCGAGCCGTCGGCGACCAGCAACTGGAACGTCGTGCTCCCGAGATCGAAGACCGCGACCCTCATGCTCAACGAGGTGCGGGGATGTACGAGGCGCGGACGATCCGCCCTCGCCGTCGTTCCAGGACCCAGACCGAGCCCTTCTGCGATCCGCCATCCGGATCCACGGCAACCCCGTTCGTCTCGAGGTGCTGGATGACCGCCGGGACGATGTCGCCGTGGGTACACAGAGCGCTGGGGACGTCCGCGATCCACCCCAGCAACGCGAGTACCGGCTCGAGCGGAGCCCCCTCCGCCAGGGCATCCGAGACCTCGACCGGCAGGTCCAGCCGGCGACCGAGCGCCTCCACGGTCTCGACGCACCGTCGGTACGGGCTCGACAGGATGCGACCGACGCCGCGGTCCGCCAGCGCCTCCGCGATCGCGCGGGCCTGGCGACGCCCACCCTTCGAGAGCGGGCGATCCCTGTCGTCGCCGCCCCAGTCGCGTCGCGACCCGGCCTTCGCGTGTCGGATCAGGTAGGCGGTCGCGTCGCCCGACGTCGCGAGGTAGCGCCGCAGCAGCTCCCGGTCGTGCTCGTAGCTCAGCACCTCCGCCGCGTGTCGAGGCTCGAGCCAGCGGACCGAGTCCACCTCGCAGGTGGAATACCGGTTCGTCGGCTCGGTGACCGGACGCATGAGGAAGTATCGCACCTCCTTCTCACGCCCCTCGCCATCGCGGTACCGAACGGATCCGATCTCGGGACCGAGGGCGCAGCGGACCCCGACCTCCTCCAGCACCTCGCGCAGGGCCGCTTCTCGAGCGGACTCGCCCGACGCGAGCTTCCCCTTCGGGAACGTCCAATCCTCGTACCGGGGGCGGTGGACGACCGCGAGCAGGGCCCGGCCACCCGGACCGGCGCGCACGACGAGACCCCCGGCGGCACGGATGCGAGGTCCCGTCTCACGCGCATGAACCGGTTCGGAACTCCCCATGCTCCGATCACCCCCAGAACCGCATGTCCTTCCGGGCCAGGGTGCGCCAAGCCGCCGGCCAGGCTCGGCGCGACTCCTCGGCCAGCTCCAGCTCGAGCATCGCGAGCTGCCCCGCGACGAACGCCCGGCGGGGCGAGCCCGCGCTCACCGTCCGTAGCCACGAATGGGCGAGCACGGCATCCTGATGATCTCCGAGGATGTCCTGCAGCCGGGCCGCTCGGCGCGCGAACGCCTCGGCGCGTCGCCCGAAGACCGGCTCCAGCGCCTCGGCGGCGTACCGGGCCCGTTTGCACAGGATCCGCACGCGATGCAGCGCGGCGTCGGTCGGGGCCTCCCCCAACCCCTCCACGGCGTTCCGCAACTTCCGCCACGGTCGGTCCATCACCCCCGCGAGCGTCTCCCTCGCCGCCGCCTCCCCGACGCCTGCCCGCACCGCGGGGGATCGCGCGGCATCCACCAGGCGCTCCAGCAGCTCGACGTACCGAGCCGAGTCCATCACCTCCGCGAGCCGAGCTCGAGCGCCCTCACGCCGGTGCAGGAGATCGCGCCGCAATCGCCCCGCGATGTTCCGGTCGCGCTCCTGGAGCCGAGGGATCATCCCGTCGAGGCGGTCCAGACGCACGTCCAGGTCACGCACCTCGCCCAGGGCCCGCCCGAGCCAAGCCAGTTCCTGTCGCAGGGGATCGCACCAGGTCTCATCGAGGACCACGTGGAAGGTTCGTAGATCGGAGCGGAGCCTGCGCGTCGCGACACGGGCCTGGTGCACGTCCTCGGGGTCGACCCCGATCCGCACGCCCGGGTCGGAACGGATCAGTCTGACCACCGACGCAGCCAACGCCCACCGTATCAACTCGCCGGTCCGAGCATCTGGACCGGGCTGGACAACCGGGATCTCGGGCTCGGGGGGCACCTCGGCCCCGAGGGCGATGAGGTACTTGGATCGCCCGTCCCCGTAGCTGGCCCCGGCCCGACGCAGCTTCCGCACCAGGGAGCCGATCGGGGCATCCGCTGCCTCGTCCGAGACCTCCACCTCGAGTTGGCGGAAACGTCGTGGTCCGGGGCCCTCGATCACCTCCACCTCGTCGTCGACGATCGTGCCGATCCGCTGGCCGCGGAGCCCGAGGGCGTCGTAGGCGCGACGAACCGTGGAGAGCCGAGCCACGCGTCGCAGAGGGGCCCGCCGCGTAACGCCGGCGACGAGGTTCGTGATCCCGGGAGGGGGCCGGCCGGGTCCGCCGACGATGGTGATCTCCGCCCGCTCGAGCGAGGCCCCCTGGCCAGCGCGAGGCACCTTCAGGGTCCAGCCCTCCCCCTCTCGGAAGCGCAGGCTGAGCCCCCATCGGGCGAGGCGGAGGTCGTCGGTGTCAAGGTAGACGGTCTGGAAGCGCCGCTCCGGGGTGCTCCGGACCGGGATCCCGAGCCGCTGGACATCCGGGAAGGTGAAGTCATCGGGGACGCTGAGCTTGATCTCTCGTTCGACCCTCACGCCTGCCTCCGCGCGCGTTCCGGGGCGAGCCGTTGCAGCCGATCGTGGGCGTTCAAGCCCTTCCGCGTCGCCACCTTGACCCATGTGCCGTCCGCCCTGAGCCGCCATGCGAGCACGTCGTCGGAGAGGGCGATGCGCAGGATCTGGTCGAGTCGCCGCCTCGAGGCCGGGTCCCGAACCGGCACCAGTGCCTCGACCCGGCGATCGAGGTTACGCGGCATGAGGTCCGCCGAGCCGATGAAGTACTCGCAGCCGGGGCCACGGCGTCCGAACCGGAAGATGCGCGAGTGCTCGAGGTAGCGACCGACGAGGGAGCGCACCCGGATCCGATCCGAGACGCCGGGGATCCCGGGCCTGAGGCAACAGATGCCTCGCACGATGAGATCGATCGTCGCGCCAGCGCAGGATGCGGCGTACAGGGCCTCGATCATCCCGGCGTCGACGAGGCTGTTCATCTTCATGATGATGCGGCCGCCGTCGTGGGATTCCCGCTCGATCAGCTCCAGCAACCTCGGCCGCAACCCCTCGGGCGCCACGAGCAGCTTCCGGTACCGTCCGGGTCGGCTGTAGCCCGTGAGTCGGTTGAAGAGATCGGCCACGTCCGCCGCGATCTCCGGATCCGCCGTGAGCAGGCCGATGTCCTCGTAGAGACGTGCCGTCACCGGGTTGTAGTTGCCAGTGCCGATGTGCGCGTACCGGCGGATCCCGTCGTCCTCCCGGCGCACCACCAACGAGACCTTCGCGTGGGTCTTCAGGCCCACGACACCGTACGCGACGTGGACGCCGGCCCGCTCCAGTCGTCTCGCGTAGTCCATGTTGGCCTGCTCGTCGAAGCGGGCCTTCAGTTCCACCATCGCCACGACCTGCTTACCCGCCTCAGCGGCTCGGCACAGCGCCTCGATGATCGGGCTCTCCTGAGCGGATGTCCGGTAGAGCGTCTGCTTGATGGCCAGGACCTCCGGATCCCGGGCCGCCTGTTCGAGGAACGCCTGGACCGACGTCTCGAACGAGTCGTATGGGTGCTGGACGAGCACATCGCCTTTGCGGAGCACCGCGAAGAGGTCGGGGTCGGCGCGCGGCCCGCCGGCGAAACGAGGGTGGGTAACGGGCTGCCACGCTGGATCCTTCAGGTCCGGTCGGTCGAGCCTGTACAGGGACCAGAGACCGGAGTGGTCGAGGATCGTCCGTACCTCGTACAGGTCCGATGGAGCGAGCTCCAGTTCACGGAGGAGCAGGTCGCGTACGTCTGCCTGCATCCTCGTGTCCACCTCGAGTCGGACCGGGTTGACCGCCCGCCGTCTGCGCCACAACACGTCCTGGATCGCTGCCATCAGGTCGTCGGCCTCGTCCTCCTCCACCTCGACATCGGCGTCCCTGGTGACCCTGAACACCGACCACGAGAGGACGTCCATCCCGGGGAACAGTCGATCCAGATGCGCCGCGATCACCTGCTCGATCGGAACGAATCGGCCCCCATCGGGGAGAGGGACGAGCCGGGGCAGCAGCGGCGGCACCTTCACCCGCGCGAACCGCTCCACCCCGGTCAGGGGATCTCGGACCATCGTCGCGAGGTTCAGGGACAGGCTCGAGATGTAAGGGAACGGGTGCGCTGGATCCACGGACAGAGGCGTGAGCACCGGCAGGATCGTCTCCTCGAACCGAGCCCTGAGGTAGGCGCGATCCTCCGCATCCAGCTCAGGCAGGTCCACGATCGCGATACCCGCCTCCGCCAGGAGCGGCCGCAGGGCCTCGAAGGCATCGTCGGCGCGGTCCCGAAGGGCCAAGCACCGTTCACGGATGCGCCGCAGTTGCTCGAGAGGAGCGAGGCCGTCGGGACCCTGAGGCGCGATCACGCCGGCGGCGAGCTGTTCCCGAAGCCCGGAGACCCGGACCTGGAAGAACTCATCGAGGTTGGCGGCGAAGATCGCGAGGAAGCGCACCCGTTCCAACAGCGGCAGGTCCTCGCGCTCAGCGAGCGCGAGGACGCGCGCGTTGAACTCCAGCCACGAGAGCTCTCGGTTGAGGAAGAGCGCCCCGTCGTTACTCGCATCGGGGCGGACCTTCCTGATGGCTCGAACGCACCTCGCGGACATGGGTCCCGTCACGGTACGAACTTGTAGCCGAGGCCCCGCACGGTGAGCAGGTGCCTCGGGCGGTGGGGGTCCTCCTCGATCCGGCCCCGGAGGCGCTTGACGTGGACGTCGAGGGTGCGGGTGTCCCCGACGTAGCCGGGGCCCCAGACCTCGTCGATGAGATGGTCCCGGGTGAGCAGCCGCCCGGGACGGCGCAGGAGCGCCTCGAGGAGCTCGAACTCCTTCGGGGGGAGCTCGACGGGCCTCCCGCGGACCGTCACCTCGTGCCGGGCGAGGTCCATGCGGACCGGCCCGACCTCGAGGACCTCCTCCCCCGGCCCCTCGGCGACGGGCGCCGGGCGGACGCGCCGGAGGTTGGCGCGGACCCGCGAGACGAGCTCCCGCACGCTGAAGGGCTTCGTGACGTAGTCGTCGGCGCCCAGCTCGAGCCCGGCGACCTTGTCCGCCTCCGCGTCCTTCGCGGTGAGGATGATGATCGGCACGTCGGACTCGGCCCGGATCAGACGGCACAGGTCCAGCCCGGGGATCTCGGGGAGCATGAGGTCGAGGATCACGAGGCTCGGCCGCTCCGACCGGAAGCGCTCGAGGCCATGGCGGCCATCGGACGCAACCGTCACCGCGTAGCCCTCACGCTCGAGGTTGTAGCGTACGGTATCGGCGAGGGCCGGCTCGTCCTCGACGAGGAGGATCCGAACGCTCCCCTCAGTCCTCATCGCTGGGGATCCCGGTGCGGGAGGCGTCGGTGAACTCCCGGTACTCGCCGGTCACGAGGAACCCAACCTGCTCCCCGATGTCCACGCAGTTGTCGCCGACCCGTTCCAGGGCCCGGGCCACCATGTTCATGTGCATGCCCCAGTCCAGCGCCTTCGGGTCGTCGGCGAGCTTGGCGACCTCCAGGTGCATGTGCCGGTTCAGCCGGTCCAGCGGGTCGTCCATCCGGTCCAGCCGCTGGCAGAGCGCCCCGTCCCGGTGGCGGAAGGCCTCCATCGAGCAGCGGATCATGTCCACGGCGACGTCGCCCATCTCGCGGATCATCCCGAGGATCGTCTGGCTCGTCGGCAGGTGCTTCGTGACCTCGTGGAGCTTGGCGATGTTCACGCCCTGGTCGGCGATGCGCTCGAGGTGGCCGCTCGCGTGCATGATCGTGCTGATGAGGCGGAGGTCGCTCGCCACGGGCGCCTGGAGCGCGAGGAGCGTGAGCATCCCGTGGTCGATGGCCACGTAGAGCGCGTCGATCTCGTCGTCGCCCTCGATCACGGCCTGCGCCTTCGCATCGTCCCGCTCGACGAGCGCCTCGACGGCGGTCCGGACGGCGACCGCCGCGAGCTCCCCCATCGTGAGGAGCTTCAGCTCGAGCTGCTCGAGCTCGTCGTGGAAACGGCTCCGCGGCATCAGCCGAACCGCCCCGTCACGTAGTCCTCGGTCCGAGGGTCCGAGGGGTTCGTGAAGAT
>FWPV01003241.1_pt1 | contig 27356 bp, 24 predicted proteins | sample 2228371 | NCBI WGS metagenome assembly FWPV01 (sample SAMEA103939776, study PRJEB20133) | metagenome
TGTCGACATCACATGGGCGGTGCTCAATATCATCACCTCGCTGGTCTTTATGGCGCTCATCAATTGGCGGTTAATGTTGATCGTGGCGATCATCATCCCCCTGATGCTGGCGGTATCGTTCTGGTTTCGGCAGCGGATTCTGGTTCAGTACCGCGAGGTGCGCAAGCTCAACTCGATGATCACCGGCGCTTACAACGAAAGCATTGCCGGGGTACGGGTCATCAAGGCGCTGGTGCGTGAACGGAAAAATCTCGCAGAATTCGCGGAGACTTCGCGGGCGATGTACCACGCTGCCTATCGTGCGGCATGGCTCTCGGCGCTTTTCTTGCCGGCCGTACAGATTGTGGGGGCGTTCGGCATTGCGGCGGTGGTATGGTATGGCGGCGTCCAAATTCACGTTGCGGGGATCACGGTGGGCGGCATTCAAGCCTTTCTTTCGTACCTCACTTTCATCATGTGGCCGATCCAGGATTTGGCCCGTGTCTATGCGGAGATGCAGCGTTCGGTCGCTTCGGCGGAGCGGGTCTTTTCGCTCATTGACGCCAAACCCGATGTGGTGGATCGTGAAGGCGCGTTCGATCCCGGCATCGTGCGGGGCGAGGTTGAGTTCGATGGGGTGACGTTCCGTTACGCGGAGGGCAAACCGGTCCTGACGGACTTCAACCTGCATGTCAAGCCGGGCGAGCACATTGCCGTGGTGGGGCCGACGGGCGGTGGCAAAACAACGGTGGTCAATCTGCTGTGCCGCTTTTATGAGCCGACCGAAGGGGTCATCCGCATTGACGGTTATGACTATACTACTTTGACCCAGCAGGCGATTCAGTCACGTATCGGTATCGTGTTGCAGACCCCTCATCTGTTTTCGGGGACCATCCGGGAGAATATCCGTTACGGGCGACTCGAGGCTACGGATGAGGAGGTGGAGCGGGCCGCAAAGTTGGCCCATGCGCATGACTTTATCGTCGGTTTGGAGAAAGGCTATGATACCGATGTAGGCGAAGGAGGGAATCTGCTCTCTGTAGGCCAGAAACAGTTGGTGAGCATTGCGCGGGCCGTGCTGGCCGATCCTACCATCCTTATTCTGGACGAGGCTACCAGCTCGGTGGACACATTGACCGAGATGCAAGTCCAGCGGGGGATGGAAGCCCTGATGGCCGGACGCACGAGCATCGTGATTGCGCATCGCCTTTCGACCATCAAACGGGCCGACCGCATCATCGTACTCAAGGCCGGGCGCATTGTCGAGGAAGGCTCTCACAGCGAACTGATTCGCCTGCGCGGCCATTACTATGATCTCTACACCCGCCAATTCCGCCGCGAACGCGAGCAGGCCTATGGCGTCGGGGAGTTTGTAACCGGCGTGGCTTGATAGCTGGCAGGTACCATATTGCGGACGCGGGTTTCATGGATTCTTATCCGTGAAATCCGCGTTTGTTTTCGAACACAGAGCTCCTGAAAAAAGGTAACTGTTCAAGCGGTTTAATGCACCCGCTATTAAGGGCGGGGTGTTGCCATACCGATTTGCACGGGAATCCAGGGAGTCAGCGTGGGGGTGGGGGTCTGGCAAACACGGGCGCGCGCGATAAGCTCGGCGGGAGCATTCCACTCCAACAGAATTGATTCGGCCTTGGCACATTGCTGCGGAGAGCGCAGCCCCAGCAAGGCTTCTGCACGGCGGACATTGAGATCATACAGCGGCTCATCGCTGGCAAGATACAAACTTTGGTCACCGGCTGCAAAGCGGCTTTCTGCTACGGCGAAGACGGTCAACGCCTCCTGGTAAGCCTTTTTCGCCAGGTACGTTTCACCGAGGGTATACCAAAAGACGGCTGCACTGTCCGGCTCGCTGCGGAGCAGGATGAGGATATGGCGGAAGGCAGCCTCGATTTCTCCGCTGGCGAGCAACGCAGCCGCGCGATAGTAGAAGCCGAGTGGATTTTCCGGTTCACGGCTGCTAAACGTCTGCGCGAGCATCAGCATAGTTTCGCCGTTACGGCTTTGGCGTGCAGCGCGCCAACGATCGGCGAAGACGTCGGGGGCCAGCCCTGGGTCAAGGCTTTCGGCGATGCGCATGGCTTGTTCGGCGACGGCGGATTCGCCTTGACGGGCCAGGATAACGCCGAGAAGCGCCCATGTTTCGGCCTCCTGTGCTGCAACACGGACGGCGTCCCATGCGCGGGCCTCGGCGGTATCAAGATCGCCGCGCAATAATGCCAGGCGGGCCCCTTCGCGCATCACATGGCCGCGCAGCGGGCTATCTTCCGGTGTCACGCGCCGGGCTTCTTCCCACGCCACTTCGGCCACCTCCGGCCTGTCATACTGGAGCGCGGCGCGCATGACCCCCAAAGGACTATAGGCTGCCGGTGTTGGGGTGGGAGCAAGGGTAGCCGTTGGAGAGGGTACACGGGTAGGGAAAGTGCCCCACGGCGGCGTAGGCTGTAGGGGGGCGACCTCTTCGGGCAGGGCAGGGCGTTCTTCCAGGAATGAGGGGAGCACCAGGAGGACAATGGCGATTCCAAAGAGCGCCAGGCTGGCCCATAACAGGCGCGAGGGACGATATTTGGCGTTCATAGAGGTTTGCTCTTTCGCCGGATGAACCATAATACCCCCACCGTGCCGGCCAACGCGCCTCCTAAAAAAACGACAAGCGGCGGGATGATGGGGGAAAGCGCGAATGCATTGCCTGCGTTGGCATGCGCGGTTGGTGTAGGAGAAGGCGAAGGCGATGCTTGGGTCGGTGTTGCGCTTGCCGTCACCGTTGGCGTGAAGGTCGGCGGCCTGGTCGGCGTTGCCGTAAGAGTTGGCGCGCGCGTGGGCGTGATGGTTGCCGTTGGGGTTGGGGTGGCCGTTGGGGATGGCGTTGCTGTGGGGAGAGCGGTGGCCGTAGCCTTAGGGAGCATAGTGGCTGTGGCGGTAACCTCAGGCGTGGACTGTGAAACGGTCGGTTTGGGCGTTGCCGTTGCCGCTTGCCCCTGGGTGGGTTGGCCGATCGCCGGGGCGCCGGCGGCGACGTTGCCTTCTACGATCAAATAAGGACTGCCGCCGATGAGACAAGGATTGCCGGCATGGTGACAAGGACTGGCCGGCACGCTCACCGTATAGACGCCATTCTGGGCCGTCAGATTTTGGCGGTTGCCGCGCCAATCAATCAATTGCGCTTTCGAGGCATGGGCAGAGACTTGCACGCCGACGGCAGCGGGCCCGCGCGCCCACACCACGGTTGTCCAGCCGCCATCACGTTGGACGGTAACGACCGCTGCGTCGTCGCGTCGGTCAACTGAAGCGCGTTGAAAACCGGCGAGGTAGCGTATAGCCACCTGATAGGCGGTAAACGCCGGTCGCCGGCTGCCATCTTGACGCAGCAGGCCGAACGGTTCCGGGTTGGCCGTGTCGCTTGCCAGGTCTATCATTTTATAAACGGCGATCCGTTGTGCGCCGGCTGCCAGGGCCATAGCAACACCCTGGATCATGTACGCGGCTTGATCTTCCTGCGTGATGTGGAATTGTGGATTGGGCACAGGCCATGTGGGATCATCGGCGGGGGCTGCATTTGTCTCGACGATCCAGAGCGGCTTGTAAATGCCGAATTCGCCCAGTAAATTAAGGTAGAAGCGGCTGAGATCGTACATCGTGTCGGGGTTGAAATAGATGTGGAGGGTGAGCGCGTCGAAGTAATAATTGTGTTCGCCGGCCAACGGATCGGCGGTGATGATTTGCAGAAAGCGACGCAGGAATAACTCACGGCCGTAGTTGACGTCCCACCAATGGGTGACGGCCGGTAGATGGATGGTGACCTGGGGATCCACTTGATGCGCCACATCGTATGCTACCCTCATCAAGCGGGCGAAATCTTCGACCGAGCCACCCCAGGACTGGAAATTGGTGTCCCAAATATCCGGCTCATTCCAAATAATCCAGTGATGGATGCGGCCGGCGTGGCGTGTGAGCAACTTACGAATGAAGGTGGCCCACGTGTTATCGGGGTGATCGTTGGGCAAGCTCAAACCGGCCGGGACACCGATGCCTTTGGCGGTATCGGTTGCCCAGCCAGGCGTGGCCACAATCAAGCCCACGATTTCACGGCCTGCCGCCAGCTCGGCGTCGAGCACGGCGTCGGCAACCGGATATTCGATCCACTCGCCGGCATGGTGGGGTTGGATATGATTCCACTCGAAGGTCACGCGCGTCCAGCCTGCCCCTAGCATAGCGGCTGCCTGGGGCGCAGTGTAGCTTTCCACCACACCGAAGCGTCGGTCGGGGATACCGGCCGCTGCCGTTGGCGGGGCGCAGAGGCATAGCAACAGACCGCAGAGGCAGCCGATGTGTCGGAGCAGCCGCGGCAAGTCGTGGACAACCCGCCATGTTTTCACGAAAGTTGTTGTGCCTTTCTGACGCGCTGATATTTGCGCATCTCGTAATACCCCATAAGCCCCGCCAGCAGGATGCCGTGTAACCCATCGCGCCAGCCGCCCAGCGTGATGAAACGCCACCCAAAATGGCGCAGCATTTGCGTGTAAGGGGTGTAGAACTTGGGGCGGATTCCCTTTTGGAGCAAGATGCCGGCGTCAAAATCGGTGTACTTGCGCTGTTTGGCGATGAATTGTTGCAGGGTCTCATAGTTGTAGTGGATGAGCGGATGGGTCAGATAGCCGGCCGGGCCATCCAGGATGGCTTCTTCGTGGACGGCGCGGTTTGGATCGTAGAAGGCATGTCTTGGCTGTAAGAGACGTAATTGATAATCAGGCCACCAGCCCGTGGCGCGCATGCGGTGCCCGAAAATGTAATTGTGACGCGGCACCCACCAGCCGACCTTATCCTGTTGGCGGACCACCGCGCGGATTTCTGCGCCGAGGGCCGGTGTAGCCCTCTCATCGGCATCCACGAAGAACAGCCATTCTGCCTCGACTTGCTCAAGGGCGACGTTGCGTTGCTGGGAGTAATTGACGAAACGGTGCTGGATAACGGTTGCGCCGGCCTGATGCGCCAGTTCGACGGTCGCATCACTGCTGAAACTGTCAATGACGACAATCCCATCTGTCCATCGCAAACTTTCGATGCAAGCGGTGATATGGCGCGCTTCGTTCAAGGTCAGGATCACGCCTTTAAGCAGCGGTTGAGCGGTTGGGGGGGTATCGAGCATGGGTTCACCTAGCATGCGGAGATCCAGGCAGCGATGATTCTTTTGTAGGCGACACGCCATTCGTCGGCGGTGGCGTTGGCGGCCTTGCGGCTGAAAGCGTGGCGCACGACGAAACTGACAAGGGTGCGGGTGAGGCCGGCGCGATGCTTACAGTAGAGTTTAGCGCGGCTTTCCCAAAGGAGGGCCGTGGTCAGCGGGCGGGCTTGCTGGGTGCTGGCGCCGCCGTAATGGATGACTTCCGCCTCAGGTACCAACCAGACCTCCCAACCGGCCTTATGCATGCGCCAGGCCCAGTCTATCTCTTCGCAGTACATGAAAAATTGCGGATCCAAAAAACCCACTTGGCGGATGGTGCTACCGCGGGCGAGCATGGCGGCACCGAGCGGGTGGTCAATGCGGAATGGACGACCGTTGGCGCGGCTTTCAGGATAGCGTCCGTTGAGGCGTGAATAGTAGAAACGTGGCGGCAGCCATCCCAGATCGAACATAGGTTGCAGTATGTCGGGAAAGTGGAAGGCACTGGTTTGCAGCGAGCCATCTGGATTGAGCAACTGTGGGCCGACGAGGCCGGCGCGGGGGTGTTCGTGAAGAAACTGAAGCAGGCTGTTCAAGGCGCCGGGGCGAATGGTGGTATCCGGGTTGAGCAACCAGACAAAATCAGGTTGTGCTTCTTGTTGCTGGAGACGGGCAAGGATGAGGTTGTTGGCGCGCACGAAGCCCAGATTCTGCGGGCTGGATTCGAGGCGTACCCAGGGGTGGCATGCGCGCACCATGTCCGCCGAGCCGTCGGAGGAAGCATTATCCACCACCCAGACCGTCGCGCCGACCGGTGTTCGCCCCAGCTCTTCGCGTAGTGAGAGAAGGCAGCCATCCAAGAGTTTATGCACATTCCAGGAAACGATAATGACGGCTAACGTAGGAACGGGACTAAGTTGTGACATAGTGAAGTCATGGTTCCCAGAGGGTGACAAAGGTTGGGTCAACGCGGTTGTTCACACCGGCGATTTCGACATCCTCATGGATCAATCCCATCCAATAATAGAGAGGATTGCGCGGCGGTATTGCGACGATTTGGACGCAGCCGGTCACCTGTGAACGGGCATTGGGGGGAAGGTACCAATATTCGCCGATTTGCACGAGGTCAACACCCGGCTGTCCGATACCCCAACGGAACGGATAGTTGCGCAGGCTCGTGTCGAAATCCATGCCGACGCGAAAGACACCGGATTCTTCGGACCAGCCTAACGTATTGAAGTTTTGGTCGCTGCGATAAACCGTTGTGGGCCAGGGGCCGGTGGTGCGGATATAGGTGGCGCTATCGTTCTCAACGGTGAGGGTAAAACATAGGGTATCTGACAGTACCAACGTTGTGGCGTTATATTCGACCGCCCCGTTGAGGATATAGGCTCTTGGCAACCCGGCGTTGACGATTTCGAGCGTATCGCTGACCAGGACGCGCTGCCCCATCGCATCCCGTGTTTCGGCGAAGACGGTATAAAGCCCATCGGGTGGCGGTTGGCTGCCGGCGTCAATGCCGCCGTCATAGTCATAGGTGTGCCAGCCCTTGGTGTTAAGTTTGGTGACCCGCTCATCTTCCGGCAGAGGATGCAGCGTGCCGTCTGCACCTTGTAAGTAGACACGCAACTCTTCGACATCTTTATCCAGGGTCAAATTGACACGCACCCGGTCATCAATGCCGTCTTGATTGGGCGAGAAAGTTTTGGGAAAAATGGTGAAGCCGCGGATGGCCGGCAGTTGGGTATCGGCATTGTGGATTGTCAATGGGCCTGTGGCGATGGCGATTTCTCCATCATTGGCCTGGGCGCGGATTTCCCAGGTGTATACCCCATCGGGCAGCATACGTTTGAGGATGGTGAACCCTTGATCTTCTTCCCCCGGCAATAGAAAACCGTTCACGACGCCGCCGAAGTAGACGGTATAAGGTTCCTCGTTCAGACTGAGGGGCTTCTCGGCGCGGAAAACATACGCTTGTCCGTTTGTATCGTACAGCATGATACTGACCCTGGCATTTCGATTTAACATAAAGGTAATTTTGGTCAGGTCTGTTTGACCATCCGCATTGGGCGTGATGGTAGCCGGCGCAACCGTCACTTTGTCCAGCAACGGTTTATGACCACATGCACTACAGATAAACAGCACACTCAGTACGATAAACGCAAGTTGTACAATTTTCATGACTCGCTGCCTCCTAGCAAATGGGAAGTGTACCAGGGCTTGGGTGGTAGTCAAGTCCCTTTGGGGTGATGATCTTTTCGAGGAACTTATCCTGCTGCAAGAACACCCCTTCATTTGCGCAGTCCTGCATATTGGATAGACTAGACATAGCGGCTCAGCCGGATTACTCGATCAACGATTATCTGTCAACGGATTTTGAGAGGAGGTTTTCTATGGACCGTTATCGCATAATGCCGGGAACGAAAGTGGATTTAAGTCAATGGGACCCCGACGATAGATCGGCGTTTGAGGGCAACAAATCGGCCGGGGAAAAGGCGACTGAGAAACTCAACCGGCGTCTGGAGATATTGCAAGAGTTACTTTTCGCCGAAGGCAAGCGTAAGATATTGATCATATTGCAGGCGATGGACACCGGCGGCAAGGATGGCGTGATCCGCCATGTTTTCGACGGCGTCAATCCGCAGGGGGTGAAGGTGGCGAGCTTCAAAGTCCCCACCGCCGAAGAGTTGGCACACGATTATCTTTGGCGTATCCACAAACACACGCCGGGCAAGGGCGAGATCGTCATCTTCAACCGCAGCCATTACGAGGATGTGCTGGTGGTGCGGGTCCACAATCTCGTTCCCCCCGCCGTATGGCGTCGGCGCTATGCGCATATCAACGCCTTTGAACAAATGTTGGCCGAGGAAGGGACGACGATCCTCAAATTCTATCTCCATATCAGCAAGGACGAGCAGAAAGCGCGTTTGCAGGCGCGGCTTGATGAACCCGATAAGCGCTGGAAGTTCAATGTGGGTGATCTCGGTGAGCGCAAGCTGTGGGATGAGTACATGAGGGCCTATGAGACCGTACTCGGTGAGACCAGCACCGAATGGGCGCCGTGGTACGTCATCCCCTCCAACCGCAAGTGGTACCGTGACCTTGTCATCAGCCGGATCCTTGTCGAGACCCTCGAGAGCTTCAACATGCGTTATCCGGAGCCGCGAGAGAATCTCGACGAGGTGGTTATCGAATAAGAACGCCGCCGTAGTCTGCCGATAAGAAAAAGTTGCCTGGACGTGGGGTGCACGCATGAACTTCTTTGCCCCGACCGGCATGTAACGTATGGAGAAGGTGTGTCGGCTAACGACTACTTGACTACCCGACTAACGACTATTCGACCGCCCAACTACCGAGGAGTGACCTTGTGTCTGTGCTGGCCATAGGGATGCCTTGCTCCTGGGAAGGTTTTTCGCCCTGGGCGACCCTGGTGCGGCATGTCGCGCGCTGGCTTTTTATCGTGACCGGCGACAGTCATGCGGCACAGATCGCCGGTATCTCTACGGCGGAACTCATCACGCGATTCCAACGTGGACAGCCGCGTGCTTTCGAGGCGCTCTACGACCGTTATAAGGACTACGTCTACCGCGTGGCCTTTTTTGTCACCCGCCATCGTGAGGAGGCCGAAGACACCGTACAGGAAACTTTTCTGGATGTGCTCAAGGCACTCCCCAACTACGACGTCAACGGCCCGGCGCGCTTCGAGACCTGGCTCTATCGGGTGACGCTCAACCGCGCGCGTATGCGCCTGCGGCGCAAGAATCCCTCTGCTGCCGAGTGGGATGAGGGTGTCGAAGAACAGCTTGAACGCTTGCCGTCCCCGACCTCTGAACGCCCGGAGGCGGTTTTCCTGGATAAGGAGCGGGCGAGTGAGCTGTGGCATGCTGTTGATCGGTTGCCGGAGGAACATCGCCTGGTGACGTTGCTGCGTTACCGCGAGGGCTTGCCCTACGAAGAAATCGCGGCCGTCCTGGGAGTGCGGGAGGGAACGGTAAAATCGCGTTTGTATAACGCTCACCGTAAACTCCAGGAGTTACTGAAACGCCAGGCGTAAAACTCGAAATCGCCGGCTGAGGCTTGTGAGGTTCTGGAGATGGATGACGTTCACGTTGAAGAGGAACTCATCGCCTATCTCGATGATGAGTTGGAGGCGACAGAACGCGCACGGGTGGAAGCGCATCTGGCTCGCTGCCCGACATGTGCCTCGGCGTTGGCGGAGTTGCGCGCCTTGTCGCATGACCTGGGCGCGACCTTCAACGTGGCCTTATCGTCCGTTCGCCTCTCCCGTGATGCCGATGCCCGTATCCGGGATGTGTTGCGTGGGCGGCTAGAGCGTCCACGTTGGTATTGGGCATTCTGGCAGAGACGCGGTCTCTGGGCGCAGGCCGTCATGGCGCTGTTGTTCATTTTCTTTTCGCTGAACACCTATCAGGTCTTGACCCTGCCTCCTGCTCCGCCACCTCAAGAGATTCTGGTGTTCGGTCAGGAGCGCTTTGCGCCGGGGACGGAGGCGGCATTGCGCGTCATCGTGCGCTCGTTGGGGGCCGTCCCCGTCGCCGGCGCAGAGATTGCCGTGCATTTGCGCCCGTCGGCCGGGCCGTCCTATGTGGTCTATGAGGGCGTCACCAATGCCGCCGGTAGCGCGGATGTCTCTTTCACCGTGCCCGATGCTCTGACGGGCAAGACCGATCTTGTCGTCGAGACACACTCTGCAGCCGGAGAAAGTTCCATCGTGCAGCCGATCCACATCGCGCGCACCTACAAAATCTACCTCACCGGCGACAAATCCGCCTATCGCCCCGGTCAAACGCTTCACGCCCGTGCCCTGGTGCTGGATGCGGTGGATTACCAACCCGTCTCGGCGCAAGAGCTGAGCTTTGCATTGCTGGATGGGCAAGGAAAGCGCATAGCGCACAACACCGTGACGCTCTCTGAGTTCGGCATTGCCGGCTGGGACGTTGTTGTGCCGGCCACCGCGTCCCTGGGAACCTATACCTTGCGTGCCACCCTGGGCGATACGACCTCTGAACGTGCGCTCACCGTGGATACCTACAGCCTGCCGGCGTTCCGAGTGACCCTGGAGACGGCGCGCGCCTTCTACATCGCCGGCGAGACGGTCCAGGGAACGGTGGAGGCAGCTTACTTCTTCGGTAAACCGGTGGTCAAGGGTTGGGTGACGTTGCACGGGCCGGGCGGCATACTCGCCTCCGGCGAGACCGATACTGCCGGCCGTTTTGCCTTCAGCTTTGTCTTGCCCGCCGAGGTTCCCCCGGCCGCGGATACGCTCTTCGATGTGGATGTCGCCGTCGTTGATGCTGCCGCTCGGCGCGTCGGCCTGCGCTATCAAATTCCGGTTGCCCCACAACCTATCCTTATCAAAGCTGTTCCTGAGAGCGGCCTGCTCAAGCCCGGGGTCGAAAATGCCCTTTTTGTGATGACCGCCTATCCCGATGGAACGCCGGCAGAGAGCACATTGACCGTCACCATCAACGGACGCGAGTATAGCGCAACGACGGCCTACGGTCTGGCCGAGTTGCATTTTGTGCCTACGGCGGAAAGTGCCACGCTGGACATTGTGGCGCGGGATGCAAGCGGGGCGGAAGGACAGACACAGGTGGTCTTGCGCACCGACCGCGCGGCAAATGTGGTACTTTTGCGTGCCGAGCAGGCCCTCTACACGGTGGGCGATACGTTGCGGCTGGAGGCGCTGGTTGCCGGCGAGGCGCAGACCGTCTATCTCGACGTGATCCATGCTCGGCAGATGGTAGCAGCACGCTCGGCGCCGGTCGTCAACGGACGGGCGACCTTCGCCCTGGACCTGGATAACACACTGATCGGCGCGTTGACGCTGCGGGCCTATATCGTCGCTGCGGACGGCTCGATGGCGACGGATACGCGGCTTGTGGTGGTGGATGCGCCGAACCGTGTTGCGGTGGACATCGCTGCCGACCGGACGACCTACTATCCGGGGGAAACGGCGCACTTCACCATCCAGACCGGGCGGCAAACAGATGGCAAGGTGACGCCGGTTGAAGCGGCGTTGGGCATTGCCGTTGTGGACAGCTCGGTTTTTGCCCTGGATACGCTGCCACCGGATTTTGCCCGCGCTTACTTCCTCCTGGAGCGGACGATGCCGGGGCAACGTGAGGGCGCAGATTTGTTGGCCGCCACCCCCGAAGTCCGTGCTGCGCGGGATATGGCGGCACGGGCGGCATGGGCCGGCGCACCATCCGCCGGTTTTGAATGGCGTGCCACCGCCGCGCTGAAGAAGCCGGTTGATAAAGCTGCCTCTGCTAGGCAAGCCCTTCTCGGACGATTGGCGCTGATGTTGGCGTTACTGCCGCCACTGGTCACGCTGGTGGTGGTGCGTGGCCTGGCTCCGACCGGCGTGTTGGGACGGGCGCTGCGCCGGCTGGGGTGGGGAATATTGGGCGCGGTTATCCTCGCGCCGTTGGCGGTGGCAGCCTTTGTGGTGGCCCTTGTCGTGCCGCTGCTTGTGCGCGTGATCTTTGTCGGGTTGCTGGGCCTCATCCTTGTCCTGTTGGTGGTTATCCTGCTCCACGGTTGGCGGAGACGCGATACCCGCGTGCAACTCGTTGCCGGTTGCCTGACAGTTTACCTGCTGCTCGGCGGCTTGCTGGTGATGCTGACGCCGCGGGGACGCGGTCTGGCGGAGGGGATGGTAGCCGTCCTCGTGGTGGCCTTCTTGCTGCTCATCGGCGCGCTGACGCTTTTGGGGCAGGGGTTGGTCTTGGAAGGCCGTCACGCCGTTGGATGGGTGACGACGGCCGTGGCGATTCTGCTCGTTTTCCTGGCGTTGACATTGCCCGCCCTGCCTGCATTGACCTCGAATTTGACGCGCATGATAGGCAATCCGTTGCTCTATGCCGGCCCCCTGACCTGGATGGCAGGATGTGCCTCTCCTCGGGCGACACCAGGCCCTCAAGCAACAGTCGCAGTTGAGGAAACGATCGCCATGACCACCGCGCCTTCTGCAAAGCCGACGGCAACGCCGGCCTCTACGCCCCTTTCACTGCCGGCGGAACCTTATCCCCTGCGACACATCTTCCCGGAGACGCTCTACTGGGCTCCCGCCGTGCTCACGGACGAGAGGGGGGTGATGACATTCGATCTGCCGCTGGCGGATACGATCACGACATGGCGAATGACGGTGCTGGCTTCCACCCGCGATGGCGCTTTGGGGGCAGCAACGTATGATGTGGTGGTGTTCCGTGACTTCTTCGTTGAGTTAGGCGTGCCGACGGAGGTGCATGTCGGTGAACCCTTCACCATCACGGCGACGCTCTACAATTTCTTGCCGGAGGCGCAGCAGATTCGTGTGTCCCCTGCGCCGGAAGATTGGTACACACTGCTGCAAGGCGTGGATCGCGTGTCCGTGCCGGTCAACGGTATGGTCAGCGTCCCTCTGCTCCTGCGCCCGGACAAACGAGGCACATTCCTCTTCAAGGTAAACGCTGCGGGCACCCAGATGGGCGATGCACTGGCGGTCGAAGTAACCGTTCGGTAAATTCGATGAAATCCTCGAATCCACTCTTTGACCATTTTGGTTTGCTTGCGCCGCTGTATGAGCGTTTGATTCGTCCGCCGGACGTGCGCCGTCTGCGGGAATTGTGCGCCTTTGCGGCGGGGCAGCGGTTGTTGGACCTGGGGGGTGGTACAGGCCGGGTAGCGCAGTATTTTCGCGGGGAGGTAGCAATGGTGTGCGTGCTCGATGTGTCAAAGAATATGCTGCGTGAGGCGTTGGCGAAGGGCGGTTTCTGTACCGCTTTGGGCGCGGCAGAGCATCTACCTTTTCGTGACGGCGCATTCGAGCGCATTATCGCCGTTGATAGCTTTCATCATTTCCGCGATCATCACCGGGCAGCAAAAGAACTGGTGCGCGTGCTGGCGGGAGGGGGCCGCCTGGTGATCGAAGAACCCGATGTGCGACGGTTGCGCGTCAAACTCGTTGCCTGGGCCGAAACATTGACATTGATGCGCAGTCGCTTCTATCCACCGCATGAGTTAATGCGCTTTTTTGCCGCGTCCGGTGTGCAACTCACGCATTATGAAGCCGGCTTGAATTTTTGGCTGGTTGTGGACAAGTGTGGCGGGGTTAGGGCTTCAAGCTCGCAATGACCACGATGCGGTGGCTATCAATGCCGTAGGGGTAGCACGTGATCAACGTGAGCACCGGCGTGCTGGTGGGCGCCATCACGCTGACCTCCGTTGGAGCAATGATGCGCGTCTGTTCGACCTCATAGCGGTATACCTGCGTCTGGGTATGCACCAGGATTTCGTCGCCCACATTGAGTTCCGGTAAGTCACGGAAAATTTCCCCATAAATGTCATTGTGCGCCGAGATGACGCAATTCCCCCGCTCACCGGGATTGGCACTGCCGATGTGGTGGCCGGCGCCCTTTTTCAGGGACTCCCAATCGTCTCCTAGCACGACCGGTGCATCAACGTTGATGGCGGGGATGACGATCCGCTGCGGATGTTGAGGAGCGGGGGTAGGCACCGGCAGGGGGGTAATCTCGGCGACCAACCCTTGCAAGTGGGCGGGGATCGGGGCCGGCTCCGAACGGCGCTGGGCATCCGGCGGCGTGTGTCCGCCGGGCAGGACGACAACGCCGATGAGAGGGGCCGCCGTGGGGGTAGGAGGCAGCTGTGCGGCCCGACTTTCCTCATTCAATCCCTGTACCGTGGTGAACATGCGCGCTACGACAAGCAAAAATCCAAGCAGCGCCATAATCTCGATGAACAGCAAAAACTGATCCCGTACCCAACGCCATTTGATGGGCCGCCGCGTCCGTTTTGTCTTGATGGATTCGATGCGCGCACTGTAGCGGGTATCCCCTGTGGCCGGTTCGCTTACGGCGAGGTCTTGCACGGGCGGCGAACTTGGATCGTACAACGGGTCCAACGAGGCCCCTTTGCTATGGAGCCGTTTGAGACGTTCTTCTCGTCGGCGTATCCGCAGTACCTCTTCCAGCTCTTCCAGGCTCAATTCGTCAACGTAACGATGATCTTTCACTTTTCCCCCACGGCGAAAACTTCACGTTCGAAGAACCAACTGTAGGGCGGCACGGTGAATAGCACCCAACGCGCCAGCCGGAAGACAATGTTTTCCCGGCGTCTTTGGGGGGGAGTGCTCAGCCAGGATTTGACGTTGTGAAAGCCGCAGCGGCGCAAATTCCGCGCCAGGCTGAACATGGACTGCTCATTGACGTGGACGTGTATATTTTCGGGGATGATTTCCCGTGGATTTTTCGGATAGTGCTCCCCCTGACCCATTGCCATGCGTACCAGTCGCACCAGCGGATAGGCGAACCGATCATACCACGCATTGGGGGCCGTGTGGACGATGATCCGTCCGCCTTTCTTTAACACGCGCCGGGCCTCGCGGAGGGCTCTGTCAAGCTCAGCAGGATAGAGATGTTCGACAATATCGAACATCAGCACCCGATCGAACGTGTGGGCCTCGAACGGCAGGTAGAGCGCAGAGGCCTGATAAACACCTATAGGATGTCCTGCTTGCGCCTCCTCTGCCGTGCTGCGGCGGGAGAGTCGCACGGCAACGCTCGCATAGTCAATCCCGAAAGCGCGCGCACCCAGGCGGGCGGTGTGACGTAGGATCTCGCCCCGGCCACAACCCACATCGAGTACGGCCATGCCGGCCGCGATACCGGCTACCGTCAGCGCCTCGGCCAGGCGTTGAGAGAGATATACCCCTTCGCTCGATAGGAATTCCTGGTATCCTTCACAGACGTGCAAGAAGTATTGCTCGGTGTAAAGCGTGGACGGGACGGCGCCGGAAGATATTTTTTCCAAGTTGCGGCTCCTCTGAAAATAGTCTGTTAGTTCGATAGGCCTGTAGTCATTTTTATACTCTGAAAGTAACTGCTCTGCAGACACCATGAGCTATGCTCTCCACCAAAGATGAAAATGGCTTGACAGGAGAGCTATTTTTAGATTTCGTACTCGGATTTCACGGAACACACGGATTTTTATTTTTATCCGTGAAATCCGTGGCGATCCGTGTACCATTGGAGTCTGAGTGCACAAGTTCCAACATTTTCGGAACAGATCAGAAATATGGTTACACTCCTTCAATAAGCGTTTGGGGAGTGGAAGAATTGCAGGAGCGTGCGGATGATGATTTTGATGTCCAGGAGCAGCGACCAATTCTCGATGTACCACAGGTCGTACTTGGTACGTTCGATGATAGAGGTATCTTGCCGGTAGCCGTTGACCTGCGCCCAGCCGGTCAGCCCGGCTTTTTCCCGATGCCGATCCATATAGCGGGGGATACTGCGCCGGAACTGCTCGACATAATACGGTTGCTCCGGGCGTGGTCCCACCAGGCTCATGTGGCCCAGAAGAATATTGATGAACTGCGGGAACTCATCAATATTGGCTTTACGCAACAGCGCGCCGATTTTGGTGCGGCGCGGGTCATTTTCGGCCGTCCACGTGCCGAATTTCTCGGCGTCGGCGCGCATGGAACGAAACTTTAAGATGGGGAAAGGTTTCGCATCCAAGCCCATGCGTTCTTGCACAAAGAATACCGGGCCAGGGGATTCCAGTTTGATGAGGATGGCAATCAAGAGCATCAAGGGTGAGAGGAGAATGAGGGCCGCCGAGGCGCCCACAATATCCATCACGCGCTTGGCCGTGCGTCGCCAACCGGTGAGCGCGATGTCGCGCACGGTGAGGATGGGAATGCCTCCCATCTCGCCAATGCTAACCGGACCGGCCATAATTTGGAAGAGATCGGGGTAAACGCGAATGGTCACCCGCCCACGTTCGCACTCGGAGATCAGCCACAGGATATCCTCATGCGAGGTGTCTTCGGGCAGAGCGATGATCACTTCATCCGCGGCGTAGGTCTCGATGATTTCTCCTAGCTTGCTGGCCACCCCCACAATCGGCGTCTGGAGCAGCGTTGTCTGTTCTGTTTCGTGAAAGCTCACGATGCCGACCACGTCGTATCCCAAGTGGGGGGTCCAGAGAAGCTTTTGCAGGATCATGCGCGCAATATCGCCGGTCCCTACGATCAACACGCGCCGTCGGCCCCAGCCGCGTCGGATCAGGAACTGGCGTAACCAACTGTTGAACAAGCGGCCTCCCATCAGCAGCAAGGTGGTGAGCAGCCATGCGTAGCCGACCATGATGCGCGAATACTCCTGCCCCACCGTGAAATCGCGCAAACTCAGGGAGGCCAACGCGACTCCCATCAACGTGCCGATGACGGCGGCTTCCACAAGCGCATAGAACTCATCAACCCGCGAGATGCGCTGTAGACTGTAGAGTTTGGTGAAGAAAAGGACCCCCAGGATGGAGAAGCTATGGATGAGCAGCATGGGGATATATTCGGCAAAGGTGGGCATGCCTTCTGCCGGATCGGGGAAGGGGATGGCTTTGCGCAAAAGATAGGCCAACACAAAGGCCAGCGCTGCCATCGCCAGGTCGGTGATGACTAAATAGAAAACAAATATACGGTTGGCGCGTTCAGCTTTCATCGCCTTATCCTCACAGGGCCTGATCGAGACCGTTCCTCATTTCTCGTGTTTTGTGCATCTCATTTTATTTTAACATAACTTGCAGGCTACAAAAGTCTCATATCATGAGGAAAGTCACCCATTTCAGGCATGGATATCGTTTGACTGCGGATATCCTCTGACATACAATACAAGAGATGAGGTCTGATGATGACTCGATCTGGTGTATGGATGCTCATATGCTTGTTGTGTTCGGGTGCATTTTGCCTGAAAAGTTTCCCCACACATATTAAAGCCTGTCAGTTTTTGACAGGCTTTTTTATCTCATTTTAGGAGGTGGTCATGACTGTACACGCAGTTCTGGCAAATGAAGAGGTTAACTGGGAACGCTTTCTGGCACGCCGGGCGCGGAAAATGCAAAGTTCCGCGATCCGCGAATTGCTCAAGATTACCCAGCAGCCCGATGTCATTTCTTTCGGTGGTGGTATGCCGGCCCCCGAGCTTTTTCCGGTACGTGAGATCGAAGAAGCGTGCAGCTTTCTGCTGCGACAGGTGCCTAAAGTTGCGCTTCAGTATAGTACGACCGAAGGCTATCGCCCCTTGCGTGAGTTCCTGGCTGAAACAATGGCCAAATACGGCATCCCTCATGGCCCGGATAATATTCTCATTACGACCGGTTCACAACAGGCACTCGATTTGATCGGCAAAATTTTCCTCGATGAAGGCACCTATGTATTGACGGAACGTCCTACTTATCTGGGGGCGATTCAGGCCTGGTGTGCTTATGAGGCCGAATTTGTTACCGTGCCGTTGGATGATGATGGCATGCAGGTTGAATTGGTGGAAGACGTGGTCAAAAAGACGCCTGTGCGCTATATTTATGTGCTACCCAATTTCCACAATCCGGCCGGCACCACTTTGTCGGAAGAGCGTCGTCATCTGCTGGTGGAAATCGCCCGCAAATACGATCTGATCATCGTGGAAGATGATCCTTACGGCGCCCTGCGTTATACGGGCGAGGATATTATTCCCATTGCCGCTCTGGCGCCGGAACGTACTATCTACTTGGGGACCTTCTCGAAAACATTGACGCCGGGGGTGCGGATCGGCTGGGTGGTTGCGCCGGTGGAGATCATCTATCGTCTGGTACAGGCCAAGCAGGGGGCGGATTTGCACAGCAGTACCTTCGACCAGATGATTGCCAACGACGTGGCGCAGCGTGGCATCCTGAAGGTGCACGTGCGCAAACTGCGCAAGGTTTACGGCGAACGGCGTGATGTGATGCTCGAGGCGCTGGCCGAGTTTTGGCCCGAAGGTTCTAGCTGGACAACACCACAGGGTGGGCTGTTCTTGTGGGCGCGGGTTCCCGAGTCGATTGACACGTTGGCCTTCATGCCGAAAGCCTTGGAGAGGAAAGTGGCCTATGTGCCGGGCGTCCACTTCTACCCCCACCAGGACGGGGGCTACAATGCGATGCGCTTGAATTTCTCCAACGCTCAGCCGGAGATGATTGTCGAGGGCATCCGCCGTCTGGGCATGGCTTTCAAAGAGGAATTGGCGCACAAATGAAATGAATTGAACGGCTACCAGCCCCCCAGGACGCTTTGTGGTGCGCCCTGGGGGGCGATCTCCCGCTAGCCTTTGATGACGGCGAGGGGACGCACACGGGCGACTTGCCGTGCGATCCCCGCACCGACGACCGAATCCACGACGATACTCACATCCTTGTACGCATACGGCGCTTCTTCTGCCAATCCTTTGACGCTGTCCGTGCGTACCACGATCCCTTGTTGTGAAAGCTCCGCCCGTACCTGCTCCCCGCGCATGTGTTTGATGGCGGCGTTGCGGCTCATGGTGCGTCCTGCGCCATGACATGTCGAGCCGAATGTGTTTTCCATAGCGCTTTCGGTTCCCACCAGGATATAGGAGGCCGTTCCCATCGAGCCCGGCACCAACACCGGCTGGCCTGTTTTGCGGTATACGTTGGGGAGATCGGGGTGATGGGGGGCGAAGGCGCGCGTCGCACCCTTGCGATGGACAACGAGTTTCATCCGCTGCTTGCCGACCTGGTGCTCCTCGATTTTGGCGATGTTGTGTGCTACATCGTAGACCTGGTACAACTGCCAGTGGCGCACTTTGCCGGCCAGAACCTGCTCGAACGAGCGGCGCACGAAATGCGCGAGGATTTGCCGGTTGGCAAAGGCATAGTTCGCCGAGGCCGCCATCGCCGCCAGATAATCGCGGCCTTCGCGCGAGTCTATCGGTGCGGCGACCAACTCGCGGTCGGGGATGTCAATCCCGTAACGGCGCGGCGCATCTTGCAGCACGCGGATGTACTGTCCGCAGACTTCATGCCCCAGGCCGCGCGACCCGCAGTGGATCTGGACGACGACACGGTTGCGTTTTAATCCGAATACCTCGGCCACTTCCGCATCGTAGATTTCGTCCACCACATCAATTTCGAGGAAATGATTGCCCGCTCCGAGCGACCCCAGTTGCGGACGACCGCGCTCTTTGGCGCGTGCATCCACGGCGCCGGCATTGGCGCCGGCAATTCGTCCGTAGCTCTCGGTACGCTGGATGTCGTCGCGGCTACCGTACCCCTTGGCGACTGCCCAATCTGCGCCTTGTTCCAGTACGTCGTCCAGGTCTTTGGCGGAGAGCTGCACGGCGCCCTTTCCCCCCATGCCGCTTGGACAGTTGTGGAAAATCGTCGCCGTGAGGTCTTTAAGGTAGGGGGTGATTTCCTCGTAGTCAATCTCCGAGGCCAACATCCGCACGCCGCAGTTTATATCATATCCGACCCCGCCCGGGGAGACAATTCCCTCGTCGTAGCGGAAGGCGGCCACCCCGCCGATGGGGAAGCCGTACCCCTGGTGCATGTCGGGCATCGCCATCGCGTACTTGACGATTCCCGGCAGCATGGCGACATTGACCAGTTGCTCGACGGAGCTATCACGGAACGCCATCGCGAAGACGTCTGCATTGCCATAGATACGCGCCGGCACCCGCATCCGCCCATCAAATGTCTGAGGCAGTTCCCAAACATAGTCATTGATACGTACAAAATCGTTTTGTGTAACCATATCACACCTCTTACATATCAAACACAATCTTGGTTTCGTAGCCCTGAGGCGTTTTGACCACCGCCAATTCATGAAACGTGGCGGCCTTGATGTAGTTCCGATATTCCCGAACCGGATAGCCATGAGCGGTTGCGACGAGCTGCGTGGTCGTTAGCTGCTCGAATGTATAGGTTGTGAAAACCAGGCTTGTTATTTCGGCCCAGTAGAGCAACTCGTTGAGCCAGTCAATCAGCAAGGTTTCAACATCCGTTGCCGTCAGTTGCACCGCTACCGTGTGGACAGGAGCTGTGGTTTCCTCTACGGCCATAAAGGCGAACATGCCCCGCGCCGCCGTGGTGAAGAGATCGGCGAGGTCGGTGGCCCACAGATGTAACGCAAGATCGGCGGTATGCTCGACTTCTTGCCAGTAACCCATAGTTTACATTCTCCGAATGATGGTATTCTCGATGAAATCCGCCAACGCGGCGACGTCATCCAGGCCGAAATGGGGCAGTTCATGTGCCAGATCGGGCACATCGGTTACGCAGGCGATACGTCCTTCAACATCGGGCAGCAAATGGGGGTCCCGTGCGGCGCGTGTGACCTCGATTTTGGGGAACGACCCGTGTTTGAAGCCTTCGGCGATCACGAGGTCCACGTCTGCGATGCCGGCCAGGGCCATCTCGAAGGTGGGGGGAGCGGCATAGCGGCGTGTGTGGACGATGCGATCCCCGGCCACAAACACCACTTGCGCAGCGCCGGCGTCCCACAGGCGACGGGTATCGGTGCCGGGGATGTCGGTCTCGACAGCCTGACGGAGCGTGTGTTTGATGACCCCCACACGATAGCCGCGCTGCTGTAACAGTGGAATCAGTCGTTCAAGCAGCGTTGTCTTGCCGCTGTTCGAGCGTCCGACAAAGGAAACGATGGGCACATGGTCGTTCATTTGGGTTGCTCCTCTGGTGTGGGGTGAATGGCCGCTTCACCCAAAAATTGCAGAACCCGTTCTAAAACTTCGCTTGTTGTTAGCATGGAAGTGTCAAGATAGAGATCGCAATGCGCGCGGGCGTGGGCCAGGCGCACGGTGCGCTCTTCCTCCCACCAGGAAGCCGGTTCTGCCAGGCCCTCACGCTGGGCGGCGACTTCTGGACTCACATCCAGATAGATCAAGATATCGGGATGGGTGATCCGTTGCCACATGGCCGGAGCGGCACAGTGTTCCTGCATGATCTCTTTGACGTGGTAGCCATGCCTCCGCAAGGCGCGGGTCAGTTCAGACTTCCCGGAAGAACAAGGGCCGACGATGCCGATACGCCGCTCGTCCATAACGGGTGGTCAGAATCCGGCCGGATTCACCGCCGGTCAGGCAAAGGCACCTCGACGCGCATGAAGCGCGGCCCTTCGGGGAGACCGGATTGCACGTGGAGCACGAGGACGCTGGTATCATCCCTGGGGCGATTTTGGTCGGCTTCTATGGCGCGTTCCAGCAGCCCATCGGCCACGGCCTGCGCCGTGGGGGTCGTTTGCCAGATTTTCTCGAAGGCCATGGGAATATCGAGAGGTGTCCCATAGTGTTCGCCGGCGTGGCTAAGGCCGTCGGTAAAGGCCAGGGCGATCAGGCCGGGCTCCAGGTAAACCTGATCCACGGTGGGCCGGGCATGTTGGTAAAAGCCGAGCGGTGGAGATGTGCTTTCCAGCAGTTGCAGGTCGCCGCCCGGTTGACGCACGTAGACCCCTGAGTTGCCGCATTGAGTAATCACCAGCGAATTGCTATCGAGGTCTACGGAGAGGATAATCAGCGTTGCCGATACTTTCCCTCGCCGTAACTCATAAAGCATGTCATTCGCTGCGCGCGCCGTTGCGCCATCGCGCACCCCTTCGGCCAGCTCGGAGACTACTTTACGCACCACACGGATACTGATGGCCTTGGCTGCTTCACCGGAGCTTTGTCCGTCGGCCAGCACGAAAGAAATGCCGCCATGCGGGCGTTCGATCATTTCCAACGTATCGCCGCTCTCGCGCACGGCCCACTTGTTGATTTTGCTGGCAGCCACAGAAAGGTGCATAGGCGGTTCCTCCTATTTCTGTTTCTCGTCGTGCGGGACATGCTTGCCGCTAATGGCGCCGGGGAGGATGTCTACCTCGATGCCTTCGGCCAGGCGGATGCGGGCGATGTTGGCTTCGAGGTCGTAGTGGGTCAACGTCCCGATAAAGCCGCCGATGGTGATGACGCGATCGCCGACGCTCAGTTCTTTCTCCTGTTGCTGCCGTCGTCGCCGCGATATCCACTGCGGTACGTAGAAGAAGACAATGATCAAGGTCATAGCGATAAGCCAAAAAGTCCAGTCCGTTCCCGTTCCCATAAATTACACTCCTGCCGCGAAATTTTCGTCCGATACTTCATCCATTTCTAAGGTACTTTGATTATAACCGCGAGAGCGAAGAAGAACAAGCCCGTATCGCGAAAAGGGCGCATTTCAGATTGGATAATGTGTTCATTGAACGCTTAAGGCGTACCGTCAAGTGCGAGGAAGTGTATTTGCACGATTGTGCCACGGTGGTAGACTTGGGGCAGCGCTTGGGGCGGTACTTCCAGTTCTACAATTACGAACGCCCGTATCAGAGCTTGAACTATGCTATACCAGTTAGGGGAGGTGGTGTTGAGAAACGTTGCAGAGAGCGATCTGGAGAGCAATGCTATGGAGCCAAAGGTATCAGGGAAAGCGCTATAGCGGTATATATGATGACAAAAGGAGTAAATTTCATGGAAAAAAATGATCATGCAGTTGCAGCACCAGTTTCTGAGCCGTTGGATCACACGATGACGGCAATCGCCATCCCCGATCAGCCGGATGCGATCGAGGTCGGCACCCCCCCGCTCCCCAACGCGACGGCCCAAGAGGCATGGCACTCGCAATATGGCAGCCGGTTCGCTCGTAACGTCACCGTTGCGACGATCACGCCGTTCCTGCCCGATCCGGCCAGCGCCAGCGGCGCCGCGGTCGTCGTTGCGCCAGGCGGCGGTTTCGTCACGTTATCGATGGAGAACGAAGGCTGGAATGTCGCCCGCGCCCTGGTCAAGCACGGCGTCGCGGCATTCGTCCTGAAGTATCGCTTGAACCAGACGCCGGCGGACATGGCCGAATTCAAGCGTTCGATGGACGAGATGTTCTCGAACACGGGGCGCCGACCTCCGCGCCCTGATCCGGAGCAGATGAAGGTTTACCTTGCGCCGCAGCTCGAGGATGCGTGCGCCGCCTTCGCCCTGATCCGGAATCGCGCCGCCGAGTGGAAGATCGATCCGGACCGGATCGGCATGGTGGGCTTCTCAGCCGGCGCCATGCTGACCCTGGCGACTGCGCTCGTCGGTGAGAACGCCAAGCCGGCGTTCATCGGCGACATCTACGGGCCGCTGGCTGCGGTGACCGTTCCGGACGACGCGCCGCCGCTGTTCGTCGCGCTCGCCGCCGACGATCCCTTCTTCGCCAATAGCGGATTTGGGCTGATCGAGAGCTGGCGCGCGGCCCAAAAGCCGGTCGAATTCCACCTCTATGAGCAGGGTGGTCACGGCTTTGGCATGTACCCCAAAGAAACGACCAGCACCGGCTGGTTCAATGCCTTCGTGAGCTGGCTCGCCATGCACGGGATGCTCAAGCCCAAGGCATGATGAGGTGTAGGGCGACTGTCCGGGGCAACAACCAACGTTGATTGCCGCGCCGTAGTATGCCATAGCACACGTGCGATCAGAATCGCGTCACCCGCCCCCGCGCGCAATCGGCTTACGTGCCGTGTCGCGCGGGGGCCTTTCCGTCACAAACGCCCCCAACCTTTTCAGCCTCTCCCCTATTGCCTGCTCTGGATGAGGTGCAGGCGGCCTTATTTTCGATCAACTCATCATGCAGCTTCCCCAACAGCCACCGGCCTTGCCGGCCTATGGCTTGCTGTGGGAGGGGACAATGCAGCGGACAGGTGTGCGGCAGTGGGAGGTCACTATGATGTGGCTGACCCGGCTCTTGATGGACATGGATGAGCATAATCAAACGAAAGAGGGCTGTCCTTTTGGCGACAGCCCTCTTTATTATGAAAATCCTGTCAAAGCTCTCTTTATACCGGCGCCAGCGTCCCGGCGAAGATCTGCCAGGCCAGCAGCGTCTTGGCGACAAGGCTGAGGATGATATACACCCGCTCGCCGAAGAGATAGTCCTTCCACTTGCCGACCTTCTTGTATTGGAGCACCATGTTTACGGCGAACCCGTTGAAAAAGACGAAGATACTGGCGACAATGAAGTAAACGAACGTCGGCGGCCGTGCGTCGGTGGACGTGATCGCGCTGATGAAGTAGATGGCGATGACGATCCACGGGATGATGCCCGCAATCGAGCCGTAGATGAAGGCTGTCCAGTCGGTGCGTTGTGTGTGCTGGTTATGGAGTTCCATCATAATCCCGAACAGGTTCATCATCGCGTTGATGCCGAACATCAGGATCATGCTGCCCAGGTCCCAAATCCCCACCAGCATCCCGATCAGGACGATCATCAGGGATGAACTGAGCGCGTACTCGTAGAAGCGGGTGGGGTTCATCCCGCGCTTCAGGTTGGCGACGTATTTCTTGTAGCCGATGGTGGAAAGGTAGAAGTGCGCCACCGCCGAAATCAGCAGGAAGACTGCCACTGCCGGGCCGAAGCGCAGGTTGTAGGCGAGTTTTGGATCCGGCACGAGTGAGAACGTCGCCCGGTCAAACTTGAGAAAGTTGGTGAAGATGGGGTAGGTGGTGTCGTTGCTCAGCACGATCATCAGGATGCCCTGCAGCAGGTGCAGGAACCCCATCACGAGATTGAAACGGCGCAGGCCGGTGAAAACTTGGTCGGATGTTTTGGTATTCATTGTTTTGTCCTCTCTTGTATGATTTTGTGTTTGCGTTTAACAATTGGCCAGACTGAGATCGCGCCACGTGCAGGCGGTTTGCGTATCCACCCAACGGCGCATTTCACGATCCATATTTTTGCCGATGCGCTGGACTGCGGCGCCAACCTTCTTCACTATAGCATTGATGTTCGGCGATAGCTCGATGCGGTCGCGGAGCATCCGCTCGCGGCGTGTAAGATTCAACTTCTCTGCAACTATAGCTTGTGCTACATAATTGACGAAAAACCCGTGTTCCATCATTCAACGCCCCCTTTTGATCTAAATGTTATATCCTTATCTTGTTTATATTATACAGTATTGTTTATAATTTGTCAAGTATTTTTAGACAATTCTTCCAAAATTCGTCAGAAATTCCGGCGGTGACGCGATGAAAATTACCGCGAGGTTTCTGATCGGGGTATAATGCATCCTGCCAAGACTCAGTAGGCCTGATTTAGCTTGGGCTGGATTGCTGTTCCAGACCAGAACGGGGATCTGACGATCCCCTCGGAGCATTCTGTGATTGACTGAGACTACCCGACAACCTGACTGTCTGATTATTCGAAGGAGGCAACTTGTGGAAAACACATCAATCGGCCCCATGAGGATTGGCACATTGACCTCACATCCCGTGATGCAACGCCATCCGGCGAATCCCATTCTGACCTGGCGCGATGTGCCATATCCGGCGACGTTGCTTTTCAATCCCGGCGTGACGAAATACCAGGGCAAGTACGTCATGGTGTTCCGCAATGACTATGGCGATTTTGCAGGCAGCGGCATCTTCGAAGGGACGAATCTGGGATTGGCTTTCAGCGACGACGGCGTGCGGTGGGAGGTGCAGCCGGAGCCATGTTTCCAGCTTTCCGGCGGCGAACGGGCGACGGGCGGCGTCATCCGCGCTTACGATCCGCGCCTGACCGTCATTGACGGACGCTGCATGATGGCGTTTGCTGTGGATACGTTGCACGGCGTGCGCGGCGGCATCGCCGTCACCGAAGATTTTACACGCTGGGAGATCCTGAGCCTCACCGCGCCCGATAATCGCAACCTCGTACTCTTCCCGGAGCGCATCGGCGGAAAGTATGTGCGATTGGAGCGTCCGATGACGGTCTACGGGCGCGGCGGCCGGGAGCGTTTCGATATCTGGTGCTCGGATTCTGCCGACCTGGAGTATTGGGGCAACACGACCTTCGTTCTCGGCGTGGAGGATGTGCCGTATGCCAACCTCAAGATCGGCCCGGCAGCGCCGCCGGTGAAGACGCCGCGCGGTTGGCTGACGACGATCCACGCGGTAGACTTCGATCCGGCGCGCGGCAAGAACGGCTGGGAGGCGAAATGGCAGAAGCGCTACACGGCGGGCTTGATGCTGCTGGATTTGGAAGACCCGCGTACTTGTATTGGTCTATGTCCGACGCCGTTGCTGGCCCCTGAAGCGCCGTATGAAACGAGCGGCGGCTTCCGCAACCACGTCATCTTCCCCTGCGGGATGATTTTGGAAGACGACGGCGAGGTCAAGCTGTATTACGGCGCGGCAGATACCGTCATCTGCCTGGCAACGGCGCACGTAGATGATTTGCTGGCGCTGTGTGGGTAGGCGGACGCAGATTTTCGTAGATTCACGCAGATTGTGTTCTATAAAAAGACGCCGGAAGGGCATCCCCTTCCGGCGTTTGGCTGAATGCAAAAACTGAATGTCGGCTTACATCTTGCCGTGCACGGCGTCGAAGACCTCGTCCGGCAGGTCGTTGACGACGTTGTGCGGCGGGAGCGGCTCGTACTTCATGAACTCCGGCAGACGGTCGTCCAGATGCGTCATGCCCGCGCCAATGTTGAAGGCGCGCTCGCGCTTGAGGATTTCGCCGCCCAGCGCCACGGCATCATCACCGGTCATATTGAGACCGTACATCGCGTTCACTTCTTGGACCAGGCCCTCGAAGCCGCTGGCGATATCCAGAATGGCGAAGGCGATGAAGAGGCAGTGGCCGGTGGAGTCGAGGAAGGCCGTCGTCATCTGGAAGGCGCGGCTCAGATCGGCCTTGCCCGGCTCGGAGGCCAGTGGATCGGACTTGCCGCCCACGCCCGCGATTTCCGGCGCGATTGTGTAGCCGGCGGTGTGGTCGGCGCCCATCGTCGTGGTGGCGTAGGTGACGCCGATACCCTTGACCGCGCGCGGCTCGTAGGCCGGCATACCCTGCCCTTTGACAGATGGCGAGCGCGGATTGCCGAACGCCTTGGCGACGAATTCAGTGCCGCCGCCCAGGATGCGCCCGATCGGCGTACCCTTGCCCATCTCGTGCATCAGATTGATCGCGCCGTCCAGGTCGCCAAACGGAATGTAGCCGGAATCCATTGCTACGGCGATGCAGTCGCCGGTCTCGATGGTGTCTGTGCCGTAGGCGTTGCACCAGTAGACCAGCTTGGCGACGCCGTCCAGGTCATCAATGCCGCAGTTGGCGCCCAACGCCCAGTCGGATTCGTATTCAATGCAGGAGACGATCTCCGAGCCGTCTTCTGCAAAGTAGCTGTTTGAACACTGGATGACGCAGCCGGGGCTGCAGGCGTGGTTGTAGAGTTCCTTGCCCAGGCGCCGCTTGTTGTTCTCGAAGATGGCCTCGCCGGCGATCTTGGCCGCGCCTTCGAAGCGCCCGGTGCGGAAGTTACGGGTGGGCAGGCCGCCGGCCTCGTTCATGATGTTGATCAGCACGGCAGTGCCATAGGTGTTCA